>Ga0335397_10008392_pt1 | contig 13011 bp, 12 predicted proteins | sample MAT04_FD_205740 | JGI IMG/M metagenome (GOLD analysis project Ga0335397, IMG submission 205740) | Freshwater microbial communities from Lake Fryxell liftoff mats and glacier meltwater in Antarctica - MAT-04 (spades assembly) (version 2) ...
GCAGGAATGACCATCGGCAACGTGCCGTTCTTCTCCTTCTCCATGCTGGCCACCGGCGCCGTATGGCTCGTCACCCTGCCGGCAGTGCTCGCCCTCATCACCGTCTGGCAGATCCGTCGCCCCAGCCCCAGCGACCTCGAGGCCGGTGCCTATCCCGCCATCGAGTGGCTGTTTCACCAGCCATCGGTGTTCATGGTCGCGATTCCGCTCCTCGGCCTCCTCGCCGATGCCTGCTCGAGCCTCAGTGGCGGCCGACAGAAGGGCTACGGCGCCATCCAGGCCATGATCGGGGCGTTTGCTGCGCTGTCATTCGGTGCCTGGGCGCAGAGCGGCGACTCCCGCGAGACCATCATCTGGGCCGTTTCCGCCATTGTCATCGCCATCCCGGTCATCGCCGTGCTCGGCGGATCGCTCGACACCCTCCGTCAAGGAAAGCTCGCTGCGTCGGGCGGCTTGGCGCTGATCGTCTCCTCCATCCTGTTGCTCGAGCTGGCCGTCCTTGCCGGAGCCGTGCAGGCCATCAGCTGGGCCGGCGACGGGACGCTCTTCAACGTTGCGGCCGGCGGTTTCGCCGGCACCGGCAGCGGTGCGGGCATCGTGATCGGTCAGTTCTACCTGGTGATCGCCGCTGCGGTCCTCGGCGGACTGGGCGCCACCTTCCACTGGGGTTCGCGCCTCTGGGCCGGCGGCCTGCCCTCGCCCATCGGTCTACTGCTCGCTCCGCTCGGCCTCCTCGGAGGCCTGGCCTTCGGCCTGGGCCACATCATCATGGGCCTCGCCACTCCCGACGCCGACGTCTCCGAGACGCTCGCCCTCGTGTCGGGAATCGGTGGCATCGTCCTGGCCGTCACCGTGCTCGGCGGGTTCGCCGCCGTGCTCATGGGTGCTGCCGGTCGCAACAGCAATGCCAACACACTGGCCAACGCCCCGGAGTCCACCGGCGGCACCTTCGAGTGGCTCACCGCTTCGCCCCCCGCCGCCGGCAACTTCGCTGGTGATCTTCCCGGCGTCGAGTCGCCCTACCCGGTCCTCGATCGCAACGAAGGAGCCTCCCGATGACGCTCATCCCGGCCACAGTCGCAGCTGCGCCGCTGCCGCGCCGCCGCCAGCTCCTGTTCGGCACCACGTTCGCCGCGGTCGCGGTCGCCATGTTCGAGTTCACGCTCGTCGGCTACTACCTCGCCGAGCGTGCCGCCCACCGCAACGTGTGGCTAACCGAGAACGTCATCCCGCTCACCCAGCCCAACATGCAGCTCGGCACCCTGGTGCTCGGCTCGATCTTCGTGCAGTGGGCCGTGTGGGCCATCGCCCGCAACGAGCGGGGCCAGGCCTACCTGGCGCTGTTCTGGACCTTCATCATGGGTGCAGCCTTCCTGAACCAGACCACGTTCCTGTGGGCCGAGGTCGGGCTCAGCATGAACCAGATCGAAGGACCGTCCTTCTATGCCGCGACGGCGAGTCACTTCGTGATCGTCGCCGCCGCCTTGGTGTTCATCCTGTTCATGTCCATCCGGGCATTGGGTGGTCAGTACTCCTCGCGTCTCCCCGACGGTGTGTCGGCGGCTGCGATGTTCTGGCACGTATCCGTCGCTCTGTACACGGTGGTGTGGCTCGCCGTGTACATCATGAAGTAACCGGAGTCGATCATGTTCACGCGTGCATCAAAGTTGTTCTTCGGACTGGCGCTCGCCGGTCTGATCGGCGGCATCCTCTACGGCATCATCACCAACGGCTTCGCCGGTGGCGGTGTGGTGTCGGTCCTGTCGGGTGACGGAGCGGTCAACGCCGTCATCGGGCCCCTGACCCTCGGGTATAAGGGCGGTGTCGGCGATCAGCTCGGCTACTCCCTGTTCATGGGGTTCGCCGTCTGCTCGTTTGCGATGGCCTTCTCCACGTCGGCCTTTCGCGACGGTGACCCCGAGGCGCTTGCCGAGCTGGCCAACTCCTCGTCGGTCCCGCCCATCAGCGAGCCCAACGACATCAGCCAGTGGCCGATCGTCGCTGCCTTCTCGCTGGCCCTCATGACCCTTGGCGTGGCCGTCGGCCCGGTGCTGTTCAGTATCGGCGCTGCGGTGCTCGCCGTCGCCGCCTTCGAGTGGGTCATCAAGGATTGGTCCGAGCGGGCCACCGGAGATGCCGAGGTCAACCGCATCATCCGCAACCGGCTGATGTACCCGGTCGAGCTCCCCATCGCCGGCCTCACGGTCATCGCCATCATCGTGTTCAGCTTCTCGCGAATCCTGCTCACCTCGTCCAAGATGGGAGCAGTCTGGGTGGCATCGGCCGTCGGCATCGTGATCTTCGCCCTCGCCATCCTCATGGGAAGCAAGGCGCAGATTCGTCGTGGCGCCATCGTCGGCGTCGTGCTCGCCGGTGCGGCCATCACGGTCGGGCTCGGCATCTTCGGAGCCGTTCGGGGCGAACGCGAGATCAAGCCTCACGACGACACCGAGCACGCCGGCTCTGCGACCGCCTTCGATTACTCAACGAATGGCGCACTGGGAGATACTGACCACTCATGACCGTTCGAATGCCTTCCCGTAGCAAGCGTATTCTTCGCACCGCGTTCGTCGGCAGCCTCGTCGCACTCACGCTCGTGCTCACCGCCTGCGGCGCGCTGCGCGACGACAAGGGTCGTCCGCTCACCACCCTCAACCCCAAGGGCCCGCAGGCCCAGCGCATCGACGACCTCGTCACGCCCGTGTTCATCGTCGCAACGATTGTGTTCGTGCTCGTCGAGGGTGCCGTCATCGCCATGTCGTGGCACTTCCGTCGTCGTAAGAGCGACCAGGACGGTGTCGACGAGCCCGTCCAGGTGCACGGCATTCCCCGCCTCGAGTGGACGTGGACCATCGCGCCGGCCGTACTGCTGGCACTGATGGCCATCCTCAACGTGCGCACCATCTGGCAGCTCGAAGAGCGCGATGACAACGCCATCACCGTCGAGGTCTACGGCCAGCAGTGGTGGTGGGAGTACCGCTACGACACCAACAACGATGGTGCCCCCGACATCATCACCGCCAACCAGATGGTCGTTCCGGCGGGCCGCCAGATGAACCTGATCATCCGGTCCAACGACGTGATCCACTCGTTCTGGATCCCCGCGCTCAACGGAAAAAAGGATGCGGTCCCCGGACGCAGCCACAGCTGGAGCCTCGAAGCCGACAAGCCCGGCCTCTACCAGGGCACCTGTACCGAGTTCTGCGGCCTCTCCCACGCCTACATGCGCATGGAGGTCAAGGCGGTCACGCCGGCCGAGTACGACGCCTGGATCGAAGCGCAGACGACGCCCGCCACCAACCCCGTCGACGCCACTCCCGATGACGCCACCGACGATTCGCTGGTGCTTGCCGGCTTCAAGGAGTTCAAGGCGCAGTGCGCCACCTGCCACCAGGTCAACGGCAACTCCTACAAGTTCGAGGGCGAGACCGACGGTGTGCCCGACCCCGACTACGGCGGCGAAGCTCACCCCCTCACCGCGGGCAACGCCCCGAACCTCACGCATCTCATGACCCGCAACAAGTTCGCCGGGAACCTGCTCGATCTCTACACCGACACCGGTGAGTACAACGAGAGCCAGATGGGCGAATGGTTGCGCAATCCCAAGGCCATCAAGCCCATGGCACCCGACGAGAACCGCGGCATGCCGAACCTCAACCTCTCCGAAGACCAGATCAGTGCTCTGGTCGCTTACCTTTCGACGCTCAAGTAGAGGATCGACATGGCAATCATCGAAGCCCGAACTCCCCGAACCCCCCTCGCTCTCGAAGCGGGTGAGGTCAAAGCGAAGCCGCTCGGCGTCTTCGCGCGACCTACAACCGCCCAGAAGGGCTGGAAGAGCTGGCTGACCTCGGTCGACCACAAGCGCATCGGCATCTTGTATGGCATTGGGTCGCTGTTCTTCTTTGTCGTCGGCGGTGCCGAAGCCCTGCTCATCCGTGCGCAGCTGGCCCGCCCCGGCCAGCGGCTGCTGTCGGCCGAGCTGTACAACCAGGTCTTCACGATGCACGGGGTCACCATGGTGTTCCTCGTGGTGATGCCCATGGCAGCGGCCTTCGCCAACTACCTGCTACCGCTGCAGATCGGCGCCCGTGACGTCGCCTTCCCGCGGCTCAACGCCTACAGCTTCTGGTGCTGGCTCTTCGGGGCTCTGTTTTTCAACTCGGCGTGGTTCCTCGGCGGCGGCGCCGATGGCGGCTGGTTCAACTACGCCCCCAACAATGGTGTTCTGTTCTCCACTAGCCACGGCATCGACTTCTACGCCATTGGCCTGATCATCACCGGTATCGCCTCGCTGGTCTCGGCGGTCAACCTCATCGTGACCGTGCTCAACCTGCGGGCGCCGGGCTTGACGTGGTTCAAGCTGCCGGTGTTCACCTGGATGACTCTCGTCACCCAGTTCCTGCTGCTCTTCGCCCTTCCCGTCATCACGGTGGCATTGTTCCTCTTGATGTTCGACCGGCTCTTCGGCTCGAACTTCTTCGATGCAGCCAATGGCGGCGACCCACTGCTGTGGCAGCACCTGTTCTGGATCTTCGGCCACCCCGAGGTCTACATCATGATCCTGCCGAGCTTCGGCATCGTGTCCGAGATCATCCCGGTGTTCAGCCGCAAGCCCCTGTTCGGCTACCCCTTCATGGTCGTCTCTGGTATCGCCATCGGCTTCATGGGCTGGGGCGTGTGGGCCCACCACATGTTCGCCTCGGGCATGGGCCCGATGTCGGTCATGGCCTTCTCGCTCTCCACCATGTTCATCGCCGTGCCGACCGGCGTGAAGATTCTCAACTGGATCGCCACGATGTACGGCGGACGACTCAAGTTCGAAACGCCGATGCTCTTCTCGGTCGGCCTAGTCACCATGTTCACCATTGGTGGCCTCTCCGGTGTCAGCCACGCCTTCGCTCCGGCCGATACCCAGCAGACCGACACCTACTACATCGTCGCCCACTTCCACTATGTGCTCTTCGGCGGTTCGCTGCTCGGCCTGTTCGGTGGTTTCTACTTCTGGTGGCCCAAGGTGTTCGGCTACTTCCTCAACGAGAAGTGGGGCAAGTGGCACTTCTGGGTGACGCTCGTCGGCTTCAACCTCACCTTCGGTCCCATGCACGTGCTCGGCCTGCAGGGCATGAGCCGCCGCTACTGGACCTACTCCGCCGACCAGGGCTTCGGATTCTGGAACATGGTGGCCTCCATTGGTGCCTTTACCATTGCCGCTGGCTTGTTGATCTTCTTCACCAACATCTACCGGAGTCACAAGGCCTGGAAGAAGGAGCCCTACGACGTTCCCGCTGATCCGTGGGACGCCCGCAGCCTCGAGTGGATGATCCCCTCGCCGGCGCCCGAGTACAACTTCTCGGAGATCCCCGAGGTCCACGAACTCGACGACTTCTGGCACCGCAAGTACGGCCACGACGACGATGGTCGCCTGGTGCGTATCGCCGAGACCGACACGATCACCCAGAAGCCGGGAGCGACAGGAATCCACCTGCCGTCACCGTCGTACTGGCCCATCTTCCTGGCGGCCGGTCTGCCCTTCGTCGGATACGGCCTCATCTTCGACTACTGGTGGGCCGTCCCCGGTGCGCTGATCACCATCGCCGGCATGGTCGGTTGGATCCTCGAGCCTTCGACCGATCCCGAGGACCATGGTGACGACCATGGTCACGACATCCCTGCGATCGATAGCGGCGATGACGCCAAGGAACTGGTCTCCGCCGGCGACCAGGGCCCGGCCGAGTCGCCCGATGCCACCGCTTCTGCGAGCCCGGAGACCACGAGTGACTGAGACACTGACAGCGCCGGCCGTCGCCCATGACGACCACGGCCATGACGACCACGGCCACCTGCCGACCAACACGGGCGTCACCAACGAAAAGCTCGGCATGTGGGTCTTCCTCGGCTCCGAGTGCCTCATGTTCGGTGGTCTCATCTCCACCTACATGCTGTACAAGAACCGGCCCGGCAACGTCGTCGGCGTCCGAGGTCGCGATCTGGCTGGCAGCTCGCTGCGCCCGTCGGAGCTGTACGACATCCCGTTCACGTCGGCCAGCTCGTTCATCCTCTTGGCCTCGTCGCTCACCATGGTGTTCGCCGTCAATGCCGCCAAGCGCAACCAGATGCAGCGCATGCGCTCCTACCTTGGTGCTACCGCCGCCCTCGGCGCGCTGTTCATCGGCGGCCAAGTGTACGAGTTCACCACCTTCGTCCGTGAGGGCCTCGGGTTCACCACCAACGTCGCCAGCTCAGCGTTCTACGTGCTCACCGGGTTCCACGGGGTCCACGTGAGCATCGGCATCTTGATGTTGGTGACGACGATCGCATTGTCGCTACGCGGAAGAATCCCGCACGCGAGGGCTGAAGCGGTCGAAATCGTGGGACTGTATTGGCACTTCGTCGATGTTGTGTGGATCGTAATCTTCACCATCATCTACCTGATCAAGTAAAGGAGGCACCCCGATGGCAGTCATCACCCCCGATGTGCACAGCGACGGCAGCGGCGCCGCCGAGCACGAACCGCACAGCGATCTCGTGTATTGGAAGGTCGGCGGGTTTCTCGCTGCACTGACCGCCCTCGAGGTCTCCACCTACTGGTGGGACGAGAACGCCTTCACCTCGGCCGCGCTCATCATCATGATGCTGATCAAGTTCGTGACGGTGGCGCTCTACTTCATGCACTTGAAGTTCGACGCCAAGATCCTGCAGCGCGTCTTCTTCGCCGGCCTCATTCTGGCCGGCGGTGTGTACTTGGCAGCGCTCGGCGCCATGGTGTTCTTCGACAACTCGGGTACCGAGGTCTACAACGACCCGCCCCGGTCGAAGCCGCTGCCGCCTCCGGCCACCGATCCGCCGCCGATCATCCGCGAGATCCACAAGCCGCATTAGGACCACGTTGACACGACCCGGAGCTTCGGCTCCGGGTCGTGTCAGTTGTGGGCCGTCAGGGGTTAGCCGAGGAGCGGAGCCGATGGAGCGGAGCGAGCCTGAGGCGGAGTGATCGAGGCCGTCAGGGGTTAGCCGAGGAGCGGAGCCGATGGAGCGGAGCGAGCCTGAGGCGGAGTGATCGAGGCCGTCAGGGGTTAGCCGAGGAGCGGAGCCGATGGAGCGGAGCGAGCCTGAGGCGGAGTGATCGAGGCCATCAGGACGAGGTCAGTCCCAGTTGAAGCGCCAGGCGGCGAGGAGTGGCATGACGATCGCCCACGCGGTGATGACGATCCACGAGCCGCCGTGGACGTGCTTTCCCTCGGCGAGGGAGCCGATCATGATGTCGGCCAGCGGGGCGGCCGGCAGCACCTTGGCCACAGCCTGCAGGGCACCGGGCATCTCGGACAATGGCACCACCATGCCGCCGGTGATGACGAGGCCCAGGTAGAGGCCGTTGCACACGGCCAGGTTGGTCATGCCGCCGAGCGTGCCGGCCAGGAACAGCGCCAGCCCGCCGAACGCCGCCGTGCCCAAGAGAGCGCCGAGGATCGCCGCCGGCCAACCGCCGGCGGGGTTCCAACCCAATGCCATGCCCGTCGGAATCAGCACCGCCCATTGCCCGAGCTCGATGACGAGGACGCTGAGGAACTTGGCAGCCAGCCAGCGGGGCCGCCCCAACGGCGTTGCCCCCAGGCGCTTGAGCACCCCGTAGAAGCGCTCGAAGCCGGTGCTGATGCCGAGGCTGGCGAGCGAACACGACATCACGGCCAGCGCGAGCACGGCGGGGGCCAGGAAGTCAACCGGGTCGGGGGTGTCGCTGTTCAGCACCCTCACCTGCGAGAAGAAGACGAGCAGACCGAGGGGGATCAGCAGGTTGACGAGGAGTTGCTCGCCGTTGCGCAGGCTGAGCGCCAACTCGATCCGGAACTGCGCCACCACGGCCTTCATGCGGCATCTCCCCGACTGCGTCGCGGCCCCCGGCGCGAGCGCCTCGTAGCGCCGGCGTTCGACGCTGTATCCGGCTCGGACGTCAACTTCAGGAACACCTGCTCGAGCTGCTGACGCCCGGCCTGCAGATCACCCAGTAGCACTTCGTGCTCGGCGAGCCAGGCCGTGAGCGCAGCGACGGTGCGCGGTGACGGTGCCACGTCGACGCGGTACTGCCCCGCCTCGATCTCGGTGACCGCGGCGGCGATGGCGACGCCCAATGCGGTGGTGTCGAGCCCTCCGGGAGCGCGGAACCGGAACTGCTCCTGCTCGGCGCCAGAGAGCAACTCGTCGGGGCTTCCGTCGGCCACGATGCGTCCGTTGTCGATGATCACGATGCGGTCGGCGAGCGCCTCGACCTCGGCGAGGTCGTGGGTGGTCAACATGACGGTGACGCCATCGGACGCGAGCGATTGGATGAGGTCACGGATGAGCTGACGACCCGACACGTCGACCCCGGCCGTGGGTTCGTCGAGGAAGACCACGTCGGGCCGCCCGATGATGGCCAGCGCCAGGCTGAGCCGCTGCTGTTCGCCGCCTGACAACGTGCGCCACGGCGCTCGGGCCCGGTGCTGGAGGCCTACGTAGTCGAGCAGCGTCTCGGGATCGCGGGGATTGTCGTAGTAGCTGGCGAAGAGGCGCACGGCCTCGATGGGGCGGATGGCGGGATAGATGCCGCCGTTCTGCAGCATCACGCCGACACGGCGATTGAGTTCGGGCCGGCTGGTTCGAGGATCGAGGCCGCACACCCGCACCGTGCCGCCACCGGGTTGGCGATACCCCTCGAGGCACTCGATGGTCGAGGTCTTGCCAGCACCGTTGGGTCCGAGCACCACGGTGATCTGCGCAGCCTCCGCGGTGAAGCTGATGCCGTCGACAGCGGTCACCGCGCCGTAGGTCACCCGGAGGCTGTCGATCTCGACGATGGGCACCGCGAGAAGTTAGTTCCGCTGTCGAGTCCGGTCGAAACCCCAGCCGGCGACTCCCTCAGGAGGGGAACTGCTTGCCCAGCAAGAGAGCCTCGAGCTCGGTGGGACTGTGCACCACATGATCGGGGGTGACGTCGGCGAATTCGCCGTCAGGGGCGTACCCCCACGACACCCCGACCGTGCGGTAGCCGAAATGGCGGCCGCCTTCGATGTCGAATGAACGGTCGCCCACCATGGTAATCAGCGCCGGGTCACGATCGCCGGCGGCGTGCACCGCCTCGGCGATGATCTCGACCTTGCTGTGCCCGGTGGCCGTCATCGATGCGGCCGCGATGACGTCGAAGCGGCGGGCGATGTCGAAGTGGTCGAGCATTCTCCGGGTCGGTTCGGATCCCTTCGAGGTGGCGGTGGCCAACTGGAATCCGGCGGCGCGCAAGCGGTCGAGCACGTCGACGATGCCGTCGTACAGCGAGGCCTCGAATTCGCCGCGGTCGCGGTAGTGGCGGCGATACACCACCCGCGCCTCGTCGAGACGGTGCTCGGCCACCCCGAGGCCCGCCAGGGCGGTCAGGAGCGGTGGCCCGAGCATCTCGTGCAGTCGCGCCGCTCCGGGATGGGGCAGGCCGAACTCCTCGAGGGTCGCCTCCATGCAGCTGAGGATGCCCGGCGCCGAATCCCAGACGGTTCCATCGAGGTCGAAGATGGCGAGCGGGGGTGACACGGGCGCAACCGTAGACTGCCGCGGTGCTCAGGCGAAGCGGTGATGGTGTGGTGCTGCTCGCTGCGGTGATCGCGGTCGTGGTTGTGCTCGTGACGCCAGTCGGCTGCTCCTCGGACGAGGAGCCGACCGGGGCGGCCGGTGATGTGCCGACAACAGCGCCATCCGCAGCACCGTCCGCAGCACTGCCCGCAGAAGGGGCACCGACAACTCTGGCGCCCACCTCGGGGCTGGTCTCCCGACTGGCCGACGTGGACAGCGGCAACCTCGTGCTCGGTGCCCGGTTCAATCGACAGTTCGTCACCATGCAGTTCCTTGCCGTGGGGTTCGACGCCACCGAGTCGGAGTGCCTGGCGGGGGTCGTCGCCAGCCAGCAGGGCTCGGAGTTCGCCCAGCGCCGGGTTCGGGAGGTCTTCTCCGGGGCTGGGATGACCCCGGAGGCGATGTCGCCGTGCGTGACCCTCGAACGCCTCACGGCGCTCGCCTCCAGCGGTGCCGCTCCCGACCTTGGGCGGGTGCCGACAGGAGTCGTGCGGTCCAGCTTCACCGGGCTCGCCGCCGCCGGGTTCGAGAGCGCCGGCCTCACCGCCGTCGAGTCCTCGTGCCTCGCCGACGAGGTGCTCGACCGCTACTCCGATGAACAGCTGGCCGCACTGGGCACCGAGGCGCTCGGCGCAACGACCCAGTTCGATGATTCGGCGGTGGCCAGCGCCATCCCCGACTGCGTGGACGGCGACCGGATCGCCGAGCTCAACCGCTGAGGGTCCGGCTCGCCGCAACAGGGCTCCGTTGGGGCGGTAGTAAGTGCGACAGGGTCCCACTGTGGGACCGATAGCGTTCACGCCATGTTGGACATCCGTCTCTTCCGTAACGATCTCGATGTGGTGACGGCCGGCCTGCGCCGACGGGGCGAGGACTTGGGTGCCATCGAGTCCGTGGTCTCCCACGATGTCGAGGTGCGCCGGCTCAACACCGCCCGCGATGATCTCCGCTCGCGGATCCGCTCCATCTCCAACGAGGTTGGGCAGCTGTTCCGTGACGGCCAGAAGGACGAGGCGACCGAGCTGCAGGCCGAAAGTCGGGCGCTGGGGCTACGGGAGAAGGAGCTGGACGCGGAGGCAGAGCAGGGCGCAATCGAACTGCGGGAGCTGCTGCTGCGCATCCCCAATCTCCCGTCCGACGACGCCCCCGACGGTGCCAGCGAGCACGACAACGTGGTGGCCCGCACCGAGCAGTTCGACGAGAACGCCTACGGCGAACATCAGCGCGTCCCGCACTGGGAGACCGGCGAGCAGCTGGGCATCCTCGACGTGGAGCGCGGCGTGAAGATGTCGGGGTCGATGTTCGTCATGTACCGCGGCGCCGGGGCGGCATTGGTGCGGGCGCTGTGCCAATACGCCCTCGACCGCAACGCCGATCTGTACGAGGAACTCCGTCCGCCCACCCTGGTGCGCACCGACACGATGATCGCCACCGGTCACCTCCCCAAGTTCGCCGACGACGCGTACACCCTCGAGCGCGACGACCTTTACGCCATCCCTACTGCCGAGGTGCCGCTCACCTCGCTCGCCCGTGACGAGATCCTCGACGAGGCCGCGCTCCCCACTCGCATGATGGCCCATACGTCGTGCTTCCGCCGCGAGGCCGGCTCGGCCGGCAAGGACACTCGGGGGCTCTTACGGGTGCATGAGTTCGACAAGGTTGAACTGCTGGCCTACACCACCCCCGATCAGGCCTCGGACATGCACGCCGAGATCCTGGCCCGCGCCGAGGGTCTCATCCGCGATCTCGGCCTGGCGTACCGCATCCTCGATCTGTGCGCCGGCGACCTCGGCAACTCGTCGCGACGCACCTACGACATCGAGGTCTACGCCCCCGGCGTCGACCGCTGGCTCGAGGTCAGCTCGGTGTCATGGTTCGGCGACTACCAGGCCCGTCGCGCCAACATCCGCTACCGCTCCAAAGAGGGGAAGGGCACCGAGGTGTGTCACACCCTCAACGGTTCGGCGCTCGCCGTGCCCCGGGTATGGGCGGGCATCGTCGAGACCCACCGCCAACCCGACGGTTCGGTGCTGATTCCCGAGGTGCTGTTGCCGTACATGCGCGGCCTCACCCGGATCGGTTGATCATGTCCTCGGTCGATCCGACGTTCGCCGGTGGCCCGGCGGGCCCGCCCGACGCCACCGCCCCGGTTGCCCACTTCGAAGGCACCCGCGTCGCCTATGAGACCGGCGGCCTCGAGGAGTCCGACGCCGATCGCGACCCGTTCGTGCAGCTCCGCACCTGGATCGACCAAGCGACCGACGCCGGGGTCGTCGAGCCCACCGCGATGACGGTCTCGACGGTCGGCCCCCTCGAACGGGTGCACTCCCGCACGGTGTTGCTGCGGCGGCTTCTCTCGTCGGGTCTGGTGTTCTTCACCAACCGCGACAGCCACAAGGGCGCCGAGCTCGCGGCCCATTCCCAGTGCGCCGCCCAGCTGTTGTGGCTCGACCTGCAACGCCAGGTTCGCGTCGAGGGCGTGGCCCGCCTGCTCGATGATGCGGCGGCAGACGACTACTTCGCCGGTCGGCCGCGTGGCAGCCAGCTCGGGGCGTGGGCATCGCCGCAGTCCCATGTACTGGCCGACCGGGCCGAGCTCGAGGCAAAGGTGGTCGAGGTCGAGCAGCGGTTCGCCGGCTCTGAGACCATCCCCCGCCCGCCCAACTGGGGTGGGTACGTGATCGAGCCCGACTACTTCGAGTTCTGGCAGGGCCGCCCCAGCCGGCTGCACGATCGCCTGCGTTACCAGCCCGGCGACGACGGGCACTGGACCCTCGACCGCCTCGCTCCCTAGCTCGGTCCCTCGCCCGCCGGCGGCCGATGGACGGCCCGTTCGAGCGCTGCGGTCACATCGATGAGCTCGATTCGGTCATCGGTTCGAGCTTGGTCGTGCAGCGACGCCGAGTAGCCTGCCCTCGAGAACAGCACGATCTGCACGTGGTCGGCAACCTTGAGACCGCTGTGGCGGAGCGCCGGAATCTTGTAGCGGTCGAGGTCGTTGATGATCGAAGGCGTGAGCGGAGTGCTCGTCCACTTGCACTCGGCGACCAGCGTGATCCGATTTCGAAGGGAGCCGACGGCGTCGATCTCCTCGGAACTCCGCTCCTTGGTGCGCCGGTGCTCGTTGGCGGCATTTCCCCACCAGGCACCGATGCGCGTCGCAACTTGAGGGCGGTGAGCCCGGAGCCACCCGCGGCACCAGTCTTCGAAGACGGGCGCGATGTGCTGGCCCAGTGCTGGCCCGACCTCGGCTTCGAACAGAGCGTGCGGAGTCAGGCCCGTCTCGAGGTCGCTCTGGAACGGAAATACGAACCGGAACCAGAAGCGGAGAAACGGATCGTCGAGCTGCCAATGGCCGCTCCGCGAGTTCGGCGCAGCGCCGAATGGCGTGGTCCGAGAAACCAGACGGAGCCC
>Ga0335397_10008395_pt1 | contig 13008 bp, 10 predicted proteins | sample MAT04_FD_205740 | JGI IMG/M metagenome (GOLD analysis project Ga0335397, IMG submission 205740) | Freshwater microbial communities from Lake Fryxell liftoff mats and glacier meltwater in Antarctica - MAT-04 (spades assembly) (version 2) ...
CCGAACGGCCCATCGATCGGTCGGCGCCCTGCGGTTCGAGGACGATCAGGGACGTCAGCGTTGCTTCGACGGCGCGCATGAACGGGGGAGCGTAGCACCGGGTCGCAGCCTGTCGACCGGCCATCGATTGCGGTGCGATCAGAAGTCCTCGGTGCCCGTGGGGTCGTCCACGGCGAGGTCCTCACTGTTCAGGTAGGCGTCGACGACGTCCTCCGCGGGGCCCTCCTTGCGGACCTGGCCGTGCTCGAGCCAGACGCAGCGCTCGGCGAGCATGCTCACCAACTGGAGACCGTGGGAGATGATCATGACGGTGCAGTCGTGGCCGCAGAGGTCGACCAACTTGTCCGAACAGCGCTTCTTGAACCGGGCGTCGCCGGCCGAGAGCGCCTCGTCGATGAGGAGGATGTCGGGATCGAGGTGCGAGGCGACCGCGAACCCCAGCCGGGCGAACATGCCCGACGAGTAGGTCTTCATGGGGTAGCCGAGGGCGTCGCCCAACTCGGCGAAGGCCACGACCTCGTCGTAGTGGTCCATGATCTCGTCGGGGTGCAGGCCGGTCGCGAGCCCGCCGAGGAGGATGTTCTCGCGGCCGGTCAGCTCCGAGTTGAACCCGACGCCCAGCGACAGCAGAGGGGTGACCCGACCGTTCACCACCACTCGGCCCTCGCTCGGCGCCAGGATCCCGGCGATCGTGCGGAACAGGGTGGACTTGCCGGCACCGTTGTGGCCGATCACGCCGTAGACCGAACCCGCGGGGACCTCGAAGCTCACGCCGCGGACCGCTTCGATCTCGCGGTAGCGCGCCACCTTCTTGCCCCCGAGGAGGCGGTCCTTCAACGTGACGTCCGACTCGACCTGGGTCCGGTAACGGATCCAGAGCTCCTCGACGGCAACGGCGGGTTCGATGTCCTCGTCCTCACCCCAGAGGAGGTCGTCGTCGATCTCGTCCTCGTCGTCGTAGCCGAGCTCAGAGGCGGACCGCATACTCGCGCTCCTTCCGCATGAACAAGATGGCGCCGGACACGAGCGCCACCGCGGCCCACGCACCGCTCCAGAGGAAGTAGACGAGCGGTGGGGTCTGGGCCTTGAAGATGGCCTCGAGCATGAAGAAGAACGGGTAGAGCGGGTTGAGCACCAGGATCGGCTTGACCGCCGGCGGGATCTCGCCGACGGCGTACATGACTGGTGTGATGTAGAGCCAGATGCGGATGACGTACGGGAGCAGCGTGCCGGTGTCGCGGTAGAACACCACGAGCGGCGCGAAGAACAACCCGAGGCCGAGCGCGAACGCCGTGAGCAGAACCAGGACCACGGGCAGGAGCAACAGGGAGATGCCCCACGGCTGGCCCGTGACCCAGTGCACCGCGAAGTAGACGAACATCGTGGGGATCAGCTCGAGGACGGCGCGCACGAGCACGACCGCGGGGAACACGCCGCGGGGCGCGCTGGTGTTGAGCACCAGGGTCTTGTTGCCGAGGATGCACCTCGAGCCCCCCTCGACGATGGCGCGGACGTAGAAGAAGAAGGTGACGCCCATGATGATGTGGGCGATGAAGAAGCCGGCGTCGGTCTGGGTGCCCGACTGGAACACCACGCGCACCAGGTAGAAGGTGGCGGCCATGACGATGGGATCGATGATCAACCAGGCCTTGCCCAAGATGGTGTCGTAGTGGCGCGCCTTCATGTCGGTGCGGGCCAGGTGCCAAACGAGGGACCGCCGTTCCCAGACCTCCCTCACGTAGGGCCCGACCGCCGGGATTCGGCCCGAGGGCGGTTCGTGCACCGTGCGGGTCCGAACCGGATGGGACGTGGTTGCCATGGGCCTTTCCCGGGTCGTCGGAGATGGGGTGTTCGGTGACTGCTGCGGCTCGTCACGGTGAACCCCTGGAGCATCCAACGCTAGTCTGCGACGCGCCGGGACGGGCACACGGCGCCCCGGTCGGCGCATGGTCGCCGAACCCCCGCCCGCCGGGGCCCGGCGGACACGAAAGGACGCTGCGTGGAAGACATCGCGGGTGCGGCGGGTGCGGCGGTCGCGCCGCTCGCCGACGCCGTGCTGGTCGTACCGCCCCGGATCCAGGTGCATCCCACGACCGTCGCCCGCCTCCGGCGGCTGCTCGCCGCCTCCGCCCCCGAGGTGGTGGGCGTGGCCGCCCCGCTGGGGACCCTGCCGTTCGGATCGAGCCTCGTCACGGCCACCGAGCGGGCCGAGCTCGACGACGGCCCCGACCGGGGTCCGACGACCCGGCTGCGGGCACCCACCGACGTGGTCGGCGCCGTTTTGCTGCGCCACCCGGTCCCCCACGATGTGCTCGACGACCGCATCCGCCTCACGTCGGAGCCCGGGAAACCCGGCTCGAAGGACGCGGTCATCCTGGTCGATCCCGGGTCCGTCGCCGTCGCCGTCGAGCCCCGCTCCCCGCTCGCACCGGCCGACCCCTCCGGGATCCCACCGTTCCGGTGGCGGCCGGTCGTGCTGTTCCTGGCCGGCGACGCGGACCCGGGGCGGGCCGCGATCGCCCACCGCCAGGTCGACGCGCTGCTCGACCACGACATCGAGGCCCGGCTCGCCGTGCCCACCGCACCCCCGGGCACCCACCGGACCCAGCCCTGCCTCCCGGTCCAGGCCTCGGTGCGGGCGCTGGTCCCCGACTGCATCGTCGCACTCGACCCGGCGGCGCTCGACCGGGCCAACGAGTGGAGCCATGGGAACCGGACCACGGTGGTGATCGAGCTCGACGCCGACCTCGCCGGCGATCGCGTCGAGCTGGTGCCGTGGACCATCGGGCACGCCCGGGGCCGCCTGCGGGCACGGGTCGGCGGCGATCTCGCGCCGGCCCCATTCGCGGCGCTGGTGAACCGCCTGTGCTCGGGTCCCCAACCCGAGGCGCCGACGGAAGCAACCGAACCGGCACGCGCCTCGTCTCCCGCGCCCGGTGCCGTCAACGTGACCCTCGGCGATCGGGTACCCGGCGAGCCCGCCGCCGCACCGACCCGGCGGGTCTGGGTGCAGCGCGCCGACGGCGCGCCCGGTCCCCTCCTCGCCGGGCTGATCGACCACCTGACCGCCGCCGGGCACGAGGTCATCGAGCTCGAGCCGGGATCACCGGCGGCGGCCCACGCCGGCGACATCGTCCTCCGCGACGGTCGCTCGGCCGCGCCGGTCCCGACGCGACCTGGCGACCCGGCCGAGCCGGCCGCACCGCCGCTGGTGATCGTGCTCGACGAGGTCGCTGGGCCGGACACCGCCGAGGGCCCCCATCCGTGGTCGCGCCGCGGACACGACCCGGGTCCGGCCGGCGCCCCGCCGTTCGCCGGTGTCGTGGTGGCCAGCGGCGCCCTCGGTCCCCGAGGTGCCGCCACCATCGATGACTCCGTGGCCCGCATCGGTCTCCCGGTGCTGCCCACCCGGGCCCGGGCGCAGGCGTTGCGCGCCGCGGCCGATCGCCGGTTCGCTCCCGCCACGCCGATCCTGGGCTGGACCGCCGCCGGCCCGGGCGAGCCCGGCGCCGCCACGACCACCGCGGTGGTCGAGGCGGTCGGTCGCCTGCTCGATCGCCACCGGGACCTCCACGTCGACATCGTCGGGGCGCCCGTCGCCGCCCGGGATGCCTTCGCCGGCCATGACCGGGTGGCGCTGCGCTCGGGCCCTCCCGATCCCGACACCCTCGCCACGTGGGTGGCCCAGATCTGGACCCCGGAGCCGGGCACGCCCGGCGACGATCGCGCGGTGGGCGACGCCGCGCTCGCCGGGGTGCCGACCGTGCTCGCCGTCGCGGACGCCCACCGGGTGGGCGGCCTGGCCGACCGCCGGCTGGCCGTCGACCCGCCCACCGATCCCGACCGCTGGGTGAGCGTCGTCGAGCTTCTGCTCGTCGACGAGCGCCGCGCCACAGCGGCCGACTGCGCCCGGGACCGAGCGCGGGCGCTCGTCGACGGCGACGCTCCGGCGCTCACCGTTCGTCGGCTCATCGGGTGGTACGACGCCGTGAGCACCCGATGACGAGCGCCGCCCGCCTGACGGTGGTCGTACCCGTCTACGACGGCCTCGACGACCTCCGCCGGTGCCTGGAGAGCGTTCGGCGCCACCGTGACGGCCTCACCACGGAGTTCGATCTGCTGCTCGTCGACGACGCCGGGCCGGATCCGCGCGTGGCCGCGCTGCTCGACGAGTTCGTGGCCGACGAGCCGGCGACGACCCGGCTGCTCCGTCACGAGCGCAACCGTGGCTTCGTCGCATCGGTCAACGAAGGCTTCGCCGCAACGGGTGGCGACGTGGTGCTGCTCAACGCCGACACGGTCGTGACCGCCGGCTGGCTCGACCAGATGGTGGCGGCGAGCCGGGAGCCCGACGTCGCCACGGTGACCCCGCTCACCAACCACGGCTCGATCTGCACGATCCCCCGCTCGGTCATCGACGCCTTCTCCCTCGACGGCGACGAGCCCCGCATCGACGACTGCGGCCGCTTCGTGCACGAGCAGACGCTGGCCCTGCGACCCGACGTGATCACCGGCGTCGGGTTCTGCCTCCTCCTCTCGCGGACCGCCCTGGATCTGGTCGGCCCGTTCGACGAAGTCGCCTACGGGCGCGGCTACGGCGAGGAGGTCGACTTCTGCGTCCGTGCCGCGCGCCTCGGGCTGCGTCACGTCGTCGACGACACCACGTTCGTCTACCACCGCGGCGGCGTCTCGTTCGCCGACGAGCGCGACGACCGGATGCAGGCGGCCTCGACGTTCCTGCGCAAGCGGTTCCGGTTCTTCAACGCGGCCAACCGCCGCGAGCGCGCCGACGATCCGCTGCTGCTCGGGTTCACCGCGCTCGAGCTCGGCCTGCGGCCCCGCCGCATGGAACGGCCGCACGTCCTCCACCTGCTGCACGGCCCTCCCGACGCCATGGGAGGCACCGAGAAGCACCTCGGGTCGCTGTTGAGCTCGTTGCTCGACGAGGTCGACTCGACGATGCTGTACCCGGTCGAGTCCGGGTTCGTCCTGCGCACCCGGTGGGCCGGCGACGGCGGCAGGCCGATCGAGCACGAGCTGCTGCTCCCGGGTTCGGTACGCTGGGTCGCTGGCATCGACGACCCGGTGGCGGGCGAGGCGCTGCGCATGGCGCTCGACCTGTTCCCGGCCGATGCCATCCACATCCACAGCCTCAACGGCTTCTCGCTGGCCCCGCTGACCATCCTCGCCGACTTCGACGGCCCCGTCATCGCCTTCGCCCACGACCCCTTCCTCGCGTGCCCCCACTACTCGCTGCTCTACCGCAACACCGTGGCCTGCGGGATCCCGGACGACCTCGCGGTGTGCGCCCGGTGCCTCCCCGAGACCGAGGGCCTCGAGGTCGCCGCCCTCGAGCGCTTCCGGGCGGTCGTCACCGACCACCTCGACACGGTCGACCGCTGGGTCTTCGCCAGTCGGGCGGCCGCGGACCTGTTCGTCCGCGCCTACGCCGTCGGCGACGACCGGATCGAGATCATCGAACACGGACCGCCGATCGACCCCACCGGCCGGCCGCCCCTCGACGACCACCTCGTCCTCGACGAGCCGCTCCGCCTGGCCTTCGTGGGGCGGGGCTGGACGAAGAAGGGGCTGGGTGCCGCCAACCGGCTGGCCGACGACCTCTCGGGCACCACGGTCGAGATCCACCACTTCGGCGATCTCGTCGAGCCCGCCTCGCCCAACCTGATCCTCCACGGCCCGTACGACAACGAGATCCTCCCGGACCTGCTCGCCCGCACCGGCATCCAGATCGTCCTCCTGCCCGGACCGACACCGGAGTCCTACGGACTGGTCATGTCCGAGGCGCTCATCGCGGGCCGCCCGATCATCGGCGCCCACTACGGCGCGTTGGGCGAACGCATCCGAGCGAACGGGGTCGGCTGGACCATCGACCCGACCGACCCCGATGCCCTGCGCACGCTCGTCGAGCGGCTGGACCGCCACCGACCCGAGATCCTCCGCGCCGCCGGGCGGACGGCGACCGTCACCGCGCCCCCGCCGACCGAGATCGCCGCCCGCTACGCCGCTCTCTATCGCGACGACCCACCCCACCACGAGGACCAGCCGTGACCGACCAGGACGACGTCGACCGCCTGCACCGCCAGCTCCGCGCCATGGGGATCGTCAACCAGCAGCTCCGCGCCCAACTCGAGGCGGCCAACCACGAGCTCACGCCGCACCGCGACCGCGCCCGATCACCGTTCGAGGACCCCGAGAACCCGCCGCCGGTCGGCCAGGCGGTCCGACGAGCCGCCATCGCCGCCGAGTGGATCGATGCACGACCGCACCGGCCCGCGAACGCCGTCGACCAGCTCGTTCTCAGCGCCGAGGGCGACACCTTCCTGATCGAGGGCGACGCCCGGCGCCGCGTCCGCTCGGGGCTCCTCGTCGCCGCGCTCGAGCGCCTGCTGGGGGCCCGCGCCGCGGTGACCGCTGCCGACCTGGCGGCGTGGACCGAGGGTCCGCCGGTCGAGGTCCTCGAAGCCGGGCCCGGACTCCCGTTCGTGGTCGTCGGGGGTCGCCGCCTCCCGGTGACGGGCATCCCGCTCCCGCACCCGGTGGCCGAGGACGCGGTCGCCGCGCTCCTCCTCGGACCCGAGCTCGACCTCGCCCAGATGACCGTCCGTCGAGACCGAGAAGCCGACGCGTGGATCGACCTGCTGGTGGATCGCGACGTCGACGCAGACCTCGCTCCCTTCGTGGCTCGCGCCGACGACGGTTCCTGGTTCGTCGTCGATGGCGAGCTCCTCCGCGAGATCCGATCGGCGATGGTTCTCGACGCGCTCCTGGAGCTGCTCGGCCCGTCGTGCCCCCTCCCGGTCAGCCAGGCAGCGGCGCTCACCGATGGTCCACCCGTCGAGCTGGTCGAATCCGATCTCGGATCGCCCTTCTTCGTGCTCGGCGCAAAGCGGTACCCCGTGCGCGGCTTCCCCCTCCCCTACCCTGCGGCGCCCCGGAGCGCCGATCGACTGCGTCCTGGCGCGACCATCGACGTGAGCGCGTCGTTCAGCCGCCAACGTCGTGATGCCGCAGCGGCCCGGGCCCGCGAGGCGAACCCCGACCCTGTCGCGGAGCTCCGAGCGCTCGTCGAACGTTCCGGGGGCTCGGTGCCGGCGGCCCGGGCGTTGGCCCGCAAGGGGCTCCGCCGGTTCAGATCCTGAGCGCGTCGCGGATGGCCGGAAGCTGGTCCGCCCAGTCCGACGGCGGCGGACCCGGGTCCCAAGCCGTGAGGTCACGGCCGATCAGGGCCTCGAGCTCCTCGACGTCACCGCGGAAGAGCATGTGGAGGATCCGGCGCTGCTCCGCGGTGAGCCGGGATCCGGTGGCCCGGACGGAGCGTCGGTTGCTGAACAGCACCCGCTCGAGGCGGGACGGCTCGAAGCCGGCGGGAGCGCCGATGTGGCGCACGGCGGCGTCGTAGACCGACCCCGGGTCCGTGCGGATATCGTCGACGACGAGCACCAGCAGGCGGTCGCGGAAGATCGAGTGGTAGGGAAAGAGGTTGGCCGTGTATCGGCCCGCGCCCACGAGTCCCAGGTCCTCGACATCGGGGTCGCCGGCGGCGACCATCGCGAACAGATCGGCGTCGGCCGGCAGACGGCCTCGCTTGATGTGGTGGAGCAGCGCGGAGTGCATCCGGTCGACGGGATCGCGCACCAGCGCGATCAGCTTCACGTTGGGCAGAGCGGCGTCGATCCGCCGGGCGACCGACCTCGGGTCGTTGCCCGGGAGGAGGTAGCTCGGCGAGGACTCGCCCACGAACGCCTCGCCCGACCAGCCCTGGAACTGCTGCCGGTACCCCTTCGACCCGCGAGTGCGCATGCGTTTGTGGTTGCTGAAGAACGAAAGGGCCGCCGACGGCGTGAAGACGTCGGGGTGCTCCTCGAGGTTGGCGCGCAGCCACCGCGTGGCGCAGCGCTCGGCCCCGATGATCAAGAAGTTGGGCAGCGGCAGATCCCCGTTGTTCATCGCGGGACCCCGTTCGTCCGTCGAAGGGCGCGCGGTCGGTGGGCGCAATTCACGACGGGCCCGCCGAGGCACCGGCGAGAAACTGGGCGTAGAGCTCCCTGGGCGTCGGCGTCTCGTCGTTGACACCGGGATCCCACGCGGAGCAGTCGCGACCGGTGAGCTCCTCGAGGTGCTCGACGTCGGTTCGGAACCAGGCGTACAGGAACTGGTGGGTGTCCAGCGGCGGCGGTGCAACCGTGACGACCCGGCGATCGCAGAACCGGGGCGTCGCGAGGTCGGCGGGCACGAACGACGGATCGGCGCCGATGTGCTCGAGTGCCGATCGGTACACACCTGCGGGATCGCGGCGCACGTCGTCATGGAACACGATCTGGAGCTGGTCACCGAATCGCTTGACGTACGGCGCGAGGCTGGCGTGCTGCATGCCGGCGCCGATCTCGACGAGCGCCAGCTCGCGGTGGGCGTCCAAGCGGTAGTACGCCTCCGGGTCGACATCAGCGGGCAGCTGACCCCAGCGAAGCTGGCGACGCATCGCCGACAGGAGGCGTTCGACCGGATCGCCGACGATGACGATCAACTTGACGTCGGGGAGGTGCCGGCCGATCCGCTCGGCCATCTCGGCGGGCTTGAACGGCCAGAACATGTACCCCTGTGACGCCTCGCCGAGGAACGGCTCGCCGTCCCAGTCGGCGAACTGCTCCCGGTACCACCGATGACCGAGGGCGGCCATGCGTTCCTCGAAGGCGTAGAAACCGGTGTTGATGGGCGGTGCGCAGATCTGCGGGTGCCGTTCGAGGTTCGATCGGAGCCAACGGGTCGCGTTCCGGGCGACGCCGATGATCAAGAAGGTGGGGGGCGGGGCCAGCTCAGCCAAATGTCGACCTCGTGGTGTCGGCGCGTGGTACGCGACCCTAGCGCCGGGTCCGCGAGGTCCATCACCCCCGGGCGTGGCGGGCGAAGAAGCTCCAGATCGTCGCCGTGGCGTCGAAGCCCGCTCCCGGGCGGTCGGGGTCCCCGTTCGGTGCACCGGGCTGGTTGTGCCCGCCGTCCTCGACGACGAAGAGCTCGGTCTCCCCGATCGGGGGGCACGAGAGCGCGACGCGACCGACGTCGCCCGTCACCTCCGAGACCGGCAGATCGGCGACCGGGGGTTCGGTCGAGCACCCGTTGCCGGCGCCCCACACGCCCACGACCTTCGGCACGGGGTCGCCGGCGGGGCTGCCGATGAGCACCCCGACGTTCTCGGCCATCCTGCCGTCGTAGCCGACCCGATCGTCCGCCGTGCCGTGCACCGCGAGGAAGGGCACGGGTACCGCCCGCTCGCACGGTTCCACCTCGACCGTCCCGGCGACCGGCGCGATCGCGGCGAACCGCACGGGGTCGTCGCAGGCCAGCGCGATGGCCATCATGCCGCCCATCGAGAACCCGGTTGCGTAGACCCGGGCGAGGTCGACGCACAGTCGCTCGGTCGCGATGCTGAGCAGCGCGCGGACGTTCGCCACGTCGGGACCGTCGGGGTGCAGGCGCCAGACCCGCGACTCCAGCAACGCCTGTGGGGTGATCGTGATGAACCCCTCGCGCATGCCCAGCGCCCCGAACCCCGACGCGGACTCCTGGGTGCTCCGAGAACCGGTAGCACCGTGCATGTCGACCACCAGCGGCAGCGGTTCCCCGCTCCGACCCGTGGGCACATGGAGCAAGAACGCGCTCTCGACGTACTCGATGCCGTCGGGGTGGTCGACGACGGCGGCGAGCTCGAGGTCCGGCGCCGTGCACCCGCCCGACGGCCTGCTCGTCACGGTCAGGCCCGGTGCTGGTGCATCGGATCCGACGGCACCGGTGGCCGCCGGTCCCCGGTTGGACGATGCGACGGGGGCGGCACCGCATGCCGCCCCGCCAACGAGCACCAGAGCGAGCAGCGGAGCTGCCACCCGACCGATCAACGTCATTCCCACCGCTCCCGCTCGTCGCCTTTGTTCTGCCTCGCCGAAGGAACCGTAGACGACGACGTCGAGGCCGATGGCGCGTCCTGATGCGAGGACCCGGCGATGATCGTGGTCGAGATGCACCACGTCGGCGAACCCCGTCGAAACCGCCGCTGCGCACCTGACCCTCACGACCCGTGGACAGCCAGATCCTCGGATCTGCTCGCCATCCGATCAGTCGGACCTGGTCTCGGCGTAGACGGTCTCAGCGATGCCGGGCACCTCGGCTTCCCACCCGAACGGCGGCGGACCGGGATCCCATGCGGTGAGGTCACAGCCGATCAGGGCCTCGAGCTCCTCGACGTCGCTCCGGTAGAGCATGTAGAGGATGCGTCTCTGCTGCCGCGACAGTCGTGGGCCGGTGGGTCGCACCGAGCGCCGGTTGCTGAACAGGACGCGGTCGAGCCGCGATGCCTCGAACCCCGGACGAGCACCGATGTGGCGAAGCGCGGCGTCGTAGACCTCGGCTGGTCGGCTGCGCAGGTCGTCGTTGAGCAGCACGAGCAGGCGATCGCCGAAGATGGCGTGGTACGGGTAGAGGTTGGCGGTGTACCGACCGGCGCCGACGAGGTCGAGCTCGTCGACGTCGGGATGGCTGTGCGCCACCATGGCGAACAGGTCCGCGTCGATGGGCAGGCGTCCACGCTTGATGTGGTGGAGCACCGCCGAGTACATCCGCTCGACCGGCTCGCGCACGATGGCAATGAGCTTGACATCGGGCAGGTTGGCATCGATGCGGCGGGCCACCTCGCGCGGATCGTTGCCGGGGAGGAGGTACTTGGGCGAAGACTCGCCGACGATGGGCTCGCCCGACCAGCCGCCGAACTGCTGACGGTATCCCCGTATCCCGCGCCTGCGCATGCGGTCGAGGCTGTTGAAGTAGGAAACCGACGCCGATGGTGTGAACACCTCCGGGTGCTCCTCGAGGTTGGCGCGCAACCAGCGCGTGCCGCAGCGCTCGGCGCCGATGATCAAGAAGTTCGGGAGCGGGAACTCGCCAGTCACCATGATCCTCGGATCCCTTCGGTCCGAATCACGACGCCTCGGAGCCTTCGTTGGCCGCAGCGGCGGCCATCATCTCGGCCATGAGCTCCTCGGGGCTCGGGGCGTTCGGGTTGACGCCCGGGTCCCAGACCGAGAGGTCGCGTCCTTCCTGCTCGGCGAGTTTGTCCACATCCACCCGCCACCACGAGTACAGGGCTTGGTGCTCCTCCAGGCTCGGGCGCTCGAGGCGGATCGCCGCCACGTCGTCGAAGCGCACCGTGGCGATGCCGTCAGGGACGAACGCCGGGTCGGCGCCGATGTGCTCGAGCACCGACCGGTAGGCGTGGGCCGGATCGGCGATGATGTCGTCGCGAAAGACCACGAGGAGTTGATCGCCGAGACGTAGCCGGAATGCATGCACCGAAAGGCCCTGAATGCTGGCGGACACCTCGGCGAAGCACCGCTCCGGCTCGACTTCGAACCGGTACAACCCGCCAGGATCGTCGGACGGAAGGCGGCCCCAACGGATGGCGCGGGCGATCCCGCTCAGGTACCGCTCGAGCGGATCGCCGACGATCGCGACCACACGCACCTCCTTCAGGTGCTTGCGGATCCGATTGGCGATCGCACCGGGCCCGTTCGACCACCTCAGGTAGCTGGGTGAGCATTCCCCGATGAGTGGTTGACCCTGCCAGTCCGGGAACTGCTCGCGATACCACCGGTGCCCGAGGGCAGCGAGGCGCTCCTCGTCCGTGAAGAACCGGGTGTCGACCGGCGGTGCGCAGATGTCGGGGTGGCGGTCGAGGTTGGATCGGAGCCATCGCGTCGCGTTGCCGCCGATGCCGGCGATCAGGAAGTTGGGTGCAGGGGCCAACTCGGCCAAATGACGTGGACCTCGTAGGTGGCGGGAAGGTTCGAGCCCGATCCTAGCGTCGGGTCCTGCATCTCCTCGAACGGCGGAACCAGTCTCGTCCGCGCGTCCGCGGCCAAGTCTCGGTCATCGGCCTTTCGGCGAGCCGCCCGGCGCCCCGGACTCGATCGAGACCCACGTCGGCGCCGGGTGAGCGCGGTAGAGTTCGCCCATGGCCGTCGATCAGCTCGTCAGGGACCTGCTCAGCGAAGCCGACGAGCTCGACCGGGTCGGCCGGGCGCCCGAGGCCATCGAGGTCCTCACCGCCGCCAACCGTGCCCTACCCCGGGCCGAGGTCGAGGCGAGGCTGGTCGAGCTGCGCGCCGACGCGTTCGCGACGCTCGACCGCACCCATGGCCGTCCCGAGTGGCCGCCCCCGTGCCCCGATCCCTTCCCCGAGGTCGTCGGGATGCCGCCCGAGATCAACCGGCGCGACCTCACGCCCGACATCGTGGCGGGAGCGATGCTGCACCACGGCTCCCTCATCGTGCGGGAGGTGGTGGGGCCGGCCCAGCTGGCGCTGCTCCAAGGTGCCATCCGCAACGCCTTCGCTTCCCGCCAGGCCTACGTCGACGGCACCGCAGGGCCCGACGACGCCGCCTGGTACACGCCCTACGCCAGGGGTCGCCACCACGAGGCGTTCGGGACGGCTCGCTTCGTGCGCATCATCGACTCGCCGCGCACCCTCTACCTGCTGCTCGAGATCTATCGCGAAGCAGGCCTGATCGACGTGCTCCAGGAGCACCTCGGCGAGCGTCCCGCGCTGTCGGCCCACAAGTGCGCCCTGCGCTGCATGACCCCCGAACCGGCTGAGGAGAGCCACGACTTCCACCAGGACGGCTCGTTCATGGGCGCCGATCTGCGCACGGTCAACGTGTGGCTCCCGCTCATGGACTGCGGTGGCGATGCTCCGCGCGCGGGGCTCGACCTCGTCCCCCGACGGGTGGACCACATCCTCGAGACCGGCGTCGACGGCGCCATCTTCGACTGGACGATCTCCGAATCGGTCGTCGACCGCGCCGCCGGAGGCGTCGGTGTCGTGCGCCCCGTCTTCCACGCCGGCGACGCGATGCTCTTCGACCAGTTCATGGTGCACCGCACCGGGTTGACCCCGGGCATGGATCAGGAGCGCATGGCCGTCGAATCCTGGTTCTTCGCCCC
>Ga0335397_10008399_pt1 | contig 13005 bp, 7 predicted proteins | sample MAT04_FD_205740 | JGI IMG/M metagenome (GOLD analysis project Ga0335397, IMG submission 205740) | Freshwater microbial communities from Lake Fryxell liftoff mats and glacier meltwater in Antarctica - MAT-04 (spades assembly) (version 2) ...
TTAAGAGCTTTATCAAAATGCCTTTTGAGCAATCAGGACTCAACCATGAATTTTGGTTTTTCTTTAATTCACCTGCATGTATTTCGATTAAAGACTTAAATTTAAATTTGCTTAATGAAATAATGTTTGCATGTATATTTCTTATATTTTCAATCATATCTCTTGAAAATTCACGTCTTGCTGCTTCTTTAAGCAGATCAGGAGTTATTTCAATATCTTTTGAAAGCTCAAGTTTTTTGATAATTTCAAGGACAATCTCTTCACTGTAGCCTCCTGCCATTGCTGTTAGGAGATTTACATAATTACAGCTATTCGTTTTATCTAAGATAATCTTAATGTTTTTTAAACTGATTTTTTCTTTAAGACCAAGTGTTAAAGTATCTTTGTCAAAATTTGTTATAATTTTTATTAACCTATCAATAGCGATTGGTTTTTTTTTATTAATTGCTATTTTTAGATATTTGATTAAATCTTTAGATGAAAGGATGGGAGCTGCTTTTTCTATAAAATTTTGAAGCGTTTCATAAGTTAAATCAGCATATATTGTAGGAACAATAAAAAGCTGATAGATAGATCTGAATGTTTTAGTTTCAAATTCCATTAAAATATCAAGCATCTCTTCTGAAATTTTTTTATCAGAGTATAGAAAAAAATTCCAAAGGGTAGAGACCAAATCCCTATTATGAAGGGGTAAATCTTTAAGAAATTCCTTTACTTCAAAAATTGTAAGCGGTTTTGGCTCTATCTGAATATTATCTAGAGACGGTTTTGTGAAAAGTGAGCAAAAACAACGGACACTCTTAAAAACTTGGGACTTACCGCTATCAATGACTTTAATATTTCGTTTGGTAAGGTACTGAGGCCAAAGTTGATTACAAAAGTTCTTTGAAACAAGGTTATAGATCCCATAATCTTTTTCAGGCAGGAAACTACAAATATAGCCATTTACATCAGCAGGAATCGAAAAAAGATTTATATTATCCACTAATTCTCCTAATCATTTAATATCGTACGACTTTTTTTAAATTTCGATAACATCACACTTTATCTTTTAATGAGAAGCTCTTTTTTTTGTTTAAACTTTAAGTAAAGTTAATCAATTCTTAATATATTTAAACTATAATACAGGCATAAACAGTTTAATTAAAAGAAGAAGGTTTGTTATGGTTAATAGTTTAAATTCGGTGTTTAAAACATACGCTCCTACAGAGACAGGACCAAAGTTTAATGTTACTGCAGCTGCTACAAATTTAAACAGTGTTAAAAGGGTGGCAAACCTTGCAATGCCCATTATTCATATGTTTAAGCCTGCATCAAAAATTGTCAAATTGACCTTTTTAGCCTACGACATCGGCAATATGATAATTAGCGGTGATGTTAGAAAATTAGCATCTGTAACTGCCGGTGTTAGTCTAAAAATATTATTTCCTAATTTATTCGATTTTACAATGGGCTCATCTGCAATTGTTCAAAACCTGTATCGTTTTAAAGGGCATATTGCCGCTAAAGATTTTGCTGCTGCAGCATCTGATTTTTTAAGCATTGTGCAAGCATCTGCCGAAATTGGATTAATTGTTTATGGCGGACCGGAATTGCTTGTTTTATTACTTCTTACTCAAGCCGCTAAAGAGATCGGACAATCTTATACAGAATTTGCAAACGGTAATTACCCTGAATGCGCTGCTAATCTTTTATATGCAGCTTTAAGAATTGACGCCGCAAAACCGCATTATCAGACGGTGCACCGCAACCTTTTTGGAACAGAAATGTCGCAAACGGATCTTGATCAATTATTTAAAGAAATTGTAAAAATTCAACAAGACCCGGGAGCGCCAAATGTTGTTGATTTTGAAAAGCTTCTTATTAAAAATAATTTTAAAAGCAAAATAACAGAACTTTCTTTTGATAATAAGCAAATTACAAATGTTGCCTTTAAAAATATTCTTATCAATGAATCTAGTTTTAATAATGCATCGGTTAAATCAGCTTCTTTTGAAAATACCGTTTTTAAGAATTGTGATTTAAATAATGCACGCATGATTCATTCAATATTCAAGAAGAATCATTTTGTAAACTGTGATTTAGAACGAGCGGAATTTAATTGGTCTTCTTTTAAAGATTCTACCTTTATAAATTCAGATTTAACTTCTGCCGTGCTTAATAATGCACAATTGACAAATGTTTATTTTGCCTTTTGTGATTTATTCGAAAGTACTTTTTTTGAAACAGGGGTTAGGGATTCGGCAATTATTAGCTCCAATTTGAAAGATTGTCTTTTGTTTGATACAAAAGAAAAATTTCATATTTTTGGAGGAGTGGCCCATGAAATTACAAGACCCGTTGTTGGCCTGCTTTATGATTTTGAAGAACCAAAGATTTTTGCAAGAAAGATTGATGAGTCTTTAAAAGACAATCAAGCGATTGTCTTTAAATACCATTATTTGCCAGATAGTGTAGATACGAATGCGCTAGATTTGGAAGTTAAGGCAAAGCTTGGAGGCTATAAGCTTAGCCCTAAACAATCGATTCCTCAATTTATTATAGCTAATCCTGTTGAAAATTCTGAAATTGCTAAAATTAAAGAGTATGCGGCAAAAATTTCTCCGCATATTGATTGTTTGGCAATTCCTGGAGGAATGGACATTCAACCTGAATTGTATGGGAAATTCAAGGAAGTCGGCACTTTCACAGACCCTAATTACTTAAGAAGTATTTTTGAGTTTGCCATGATAGAACAGGCTGACAAAAAAGATATTCCAACGCTTGGTGTTTGCAGAGGATCACAAATTGTTAATGTCTATTATGGTGGAACCTTAAATCAGAATGTTGGGGATCATTACCGTGTTTTTCACACTTTAAGAATAAGCGAAAAAAGCTTGCGGACAAAAACAGGTAATGCAGCTTTTAATATCTTAAAGAATAAAAAAATCGTAGGGCTTTCAATGCATCATCAGGCAAGCGATAAGGTTGCCAAAAATTTAGATGTTGTGATCGAGCATGAGGGGAGCCCTGAGCTTTTGATTAGTAAATTTAAACGTTATTTAAACTACCCGGTTTTTGTTTTAACCCAGTTTCATCCTGAGATGATTAGTTTTGATTCGTATAAGGGTGGCGATAACTTTTTTAATAATAATAACTTCTTTCGTGATCTAATCAAAAGGGGCGACATTTATATGAAGTCTAAGAAAGAAAAAGCACCGTTTGTTTAAGGATATATCGTGCTTCCACTTCAAAGTAAAAGTGTGAACCGTTTTTTTTTACACGCAGCGATACACACCAACCTAACAAAATCAATTATAAGGCAGGCTGTAGGCCTGCCTTATAATTGATTTTGTTAGGTTGGTGTGTACGTCATGGTCTCGAGATCCTTTGAAGATTCGTGTTAAAAAAATCCCATAATCTTATAATGCACAGCTTTAACCTTTGTGTTCCAAGCCACTCAACATTAGCCTCTTAAATTTATAAAAGTTTCCCTTCTTAATATAATCTTAACAATTGTTTAGTATGATGTTGGATTACATTAAAATAATACAATAGGTTTACCGTGGTTAATAATAATTCAGATCGTTCAACTAATCCTTTTTCTAAACTTTTCGAGGTATTCAACCCGAATGCAAGAAAATCAAAATTAACAGAATTTCCGGACAATCCTGAAGCTCTTACAAAAAGGGTCTGCAACATTGCCTTGCCCGCCATTCACATGTATCAACCCCTTTCCGGTTATGTCAGTGCTGCAACAACTCTTTGTGAATTTTCAGCCGTGATGTTAAAAACCGGTAAGGATATTTATAGCCTTAACGGAATGGCTTTGCTGCAAGATGGAAAAGATGCTTCTTGGATAGCCACGAAAGTTGTTGGAACACTGTTTTTTTCAAAATATTATGCTATTGGTTTTGGAGTTTATGATTTAACTACAGCTCTTAGGAAGTTTTCTGATCGTGTCCATGCAAATGATTATAGAGCGGCGGCCCATGAATTTTTAAATTTAACGCATGTCATCGCAAACATCGGAAATACTATTTGTCCAACACCTGCGTTCTTAGTCGTTACACTTCTTGCGCAAGCTGCCAAGGAAATGAGCCAAGCTCATTTAGAATTTAAAAAAGGGCGCTACCTTGAAGGTTGCGCAAATATTGCTTTTGCAATGATCAGGCTAAAAGCCGCATCGCCTCATTTTGAAGATACCTTTTGCAAATCTAAAAAAGAAATGACACAAGATAGGCTTGAAAAGCTCTTATATGAAATTTTAGACATTCAGCACGATGGCCAAATGATTGATTTTGAGGCCTTAGCTAAAAAGCATAAGTATAAAAATGTAATTGATGGTTTAAGTTTTGATGATGAAGATTTGACCCATATTGTTTTTAAAAATACTGTTTTTAAAAACACGACTTTTAAAGAAGCCGACTTCAAATTTTCTGCCTTTAAAAGTGTAACGTTCACAGACTGCGATTTATCGACAACACGCATTGTTAATTCTGTTTTTGAAAATTCCTCTTTTAATAAATGCAAGATAATTGATTCGCAATTTAATTGGTCTCACTTCACAAATACACATTTTAAAGATACCGATTTAACTCAAACAGTTTTTAACGACACCGAAATCACGAATAGCAGTTTTACGAGATGTAACTTGTTTGAATCCTCGTTTTTTCAGGCGATTGTCAAAAATTCCTCGATACTGCATTCTAATTTAAAAGATTGTCTTTTGTTCAATATAAAAAAAGACTTTCGTATTGAAGGCGGACAGGCTCACGAAATAACAAGGCCTGTGATTGGGCTTCTATATAATTTTGAAAAGTCCGGTTATTTTGGAGAGCTTGCTGAAGTTGCAATCAGGGACAAGGGAGGCATTTCCTTTAAAATTCATTACCTGCCAACAGAAATTAATACAGATAAATTACACAATGAAGTAAAAGCAAAGCTTGCCGAATACAACATTTCCTATTTTCCGGGGGCTGACAAACCATCTATTGCGCAATATATCTTAAGAGATACAAACAATTATTCTGAAATCAACAAGATCAATAAGATTGCATCTACAGTTGCAGGCTACATTGATGGCTTGGCAATTCCTGGAGGTGCTGATGTAGAGCCGGAATTATATGGTGAGTGGAGACAGTACCATACACACCCTGATAACACTTACTTAAGAAGCATTTTTGAATTTGCCATGATCGACCAAGCAGTTAAAAAAGAGATCCCAACGCTTGGCATTTGCCGCGGTTCTCAAATTGTAAATGTTTATTATGGTGGTACTTTAAAACAGGATGTTTGCGGTCATCTTGGTGAGGTTCATCGTTTAATTTTAAATTACTTCACACCCCTTAGTGAAAAAACAAGGGAAGTTGCCAACAGTATTTTAGGTTCTGGAAGATATACTGGTTTTCATGCCTATTCAGCGCACCATCAGGCAAGCGATAAGATTGGTGACGGCTTGGAAGTTGCTTTAAGACATGGTTTAAGTCCTGAACTTCTTATAAGTCGACAAGATGAAAATTCTAAGTATCCAACTATTGTTGCAACGCAATTTCATCCTGAAATTTATGTGTTGAAAGAAGATCTTGCAGGTTTTGATTATGCAGGAAGCAATGAGGGTTTCTTTACTAATTTGCTTGAGCGTAGCCGGATTTATCTTTCCGGCAAAAGCAACACCCCAAGCTAATATTCCACCTCAAGAATCGCTTCTTCGCTGTAAACGTTAGTGTTGCTTTTTTTACCGCGAAGATAAGCGAAGCTTTGCGCTTTCTTCGCGGTCTTCGCTGTAAAAAATCCAAAAACACTTTTTTAAAAAAATCAAAAAATACTTTTACATCACGAAGCGTTCTTCGTGGTGAAAAAAGCTCTCGCATTCGTAGTTTGTTTTTTTCTTGCTTTTGTTAAAGTGATCGACTATTGTTTTGGTTTAATCATACAATTAAGAGCAGTGGAGCAAACATGAATATTATACAAATTATGGGTAATCTTGGTGCAGAACCGGAAACCCGCTTTACAGCATCAGGACAAAAAGTTACCTCTTTAAGACTTGCTTCAAACTCAAAGAAGGGTGGAAAAGACGAAACAACTTGGTGGAAAGTGACAATCTGGGGAGATCGTTTTGATAAAATGATGCCTTACCTGAAAAAGGGGAGCTCCTTGATTGTTGTTGGCGAAATGAGCATGAATATGTACACAGACAAAGAAGGACGTCAGCAAGCATCCTTAGAAGTTACTGCAGATTTTCTTCGCTTCAGCCCTTTTGGTAAACCTGATAGTGCAAAACAAGATGGCCAAGCGCAAGGTCAAAATTCTTATGGTCAACAGAATAAATCTGAACAGCCCTATGCCGGTCAATCCCAAACAAGCTACGGACAAAATTCAGCTCCTAGCATGAGCCAAACAGCAGACGATGACCAGATCCCATTTTGATTGAATAAAAAGGAGCTTGTAGGTGGATTTTTTAAGTGTACAGAATTTAGAAAGCAGAAAAAATGCTGATCTTCTCGTCTTGCCTTTTTGGCAAGAAAAAAATTCCGTTAAAAGCGTTATCGCTTTTGGAAAATTGGATTCTTATACAAAAATCCCTCTGCAAAGCTCTGATTTTAAAGGCAAAGAGGGCGAGGTTTTATGTCTTTACGTCGACGAAAAACATGAAAAGCGCATAGCCATGCTAGGTCTTGGCGAGCCCGGTAAAATAAGCGTTGAGCGCTTAAGAAGATGTTTTTCTTCGCTAGCAAAATTTTGCCACTCAAAAAAACTTAAAAACATTAATGTCGTGATGCCCATCATCCCTTCCATTCCAGAAGAAGATGTCGTTAGAGGTGTTTCTGAGGGTCTTTTACTGACCAATTATGCATTTACTCGTTATAAGACCGATAAAAATTCCCACCCGACCTTACTTGAAAAAGTCACTCTGATTCAAGCAGGAAAAGGCTTTTTAAGCTTTGCTGATAAATACAAGACAATTGCTTCCGGTGTTTATCTTGCAAGGGATTTAGTCAATGGCAATGCCGACGATATTACTCCAAAATATTTATCAGACGTAGCTTTACTTTTAAGCCAAAAATTTAAAACAATCCAAACGACCATTTTTAACAAAAAACGATTAGAAAAAGAGAAAATGGGATTGATTTTGGCTGTCAATCGAGGCTCAAAAGATGAACCATTGCTCATCATTCTTGAATATGTTGGAAATCCAAAGTCTAAAGATAAAACAATACTGGTTGGAAAAGGTGTTACCTACGATACCGGAGGCTTGAATTTAAAGCCAACCGGAAGCATGGAAACAATGAAGTGCGATATGGGTGGAGCGGCTGTTTGCCTTGGAACAATTCAAGCAGCAGCAACTTTAAAACTTAAAGTAAATTTGACCGTTGTCATTGCAACAACAGAAAATAGCATTTCAGCAGATAGTTTTAAGCCGGGCGATGTTTACACAAGTTACCTTGGTAAAACAGTCGAGATCGGAAATACCGATGCTGAAGGAAGATTGATTCTTGCTGATGCACTTGCCTATTCAGTGAAAAAATTAAATCCTACTCGCATTATCGACTTTGCAACATTGACAGGTGCAATGGAAATTGCCCTTGGCAATGAAACAACAGGCTTAATGTCCAATAATGATGCTTTAGCAGATTCCTTAATCAGATCAGGAAGCGATACCTTTGAGCGCGCCTGGAGATTGCCGCTTTTTGAAGAATATAAGGATCAATTAAAATCAGATATTGCCGACATCAGAAACATTGGCGGACGTCCCGCAGGTTCTATTACAGCGGCACTCTTTTTACAAGAATTTGTTGGAAATACACCTTGGGCCCATTTTGATATTGCAGGAACTGCCTATTTAAATAAGCCAAGACATTACCATCCAAAAGATGGAACCGGAGTCGGAGTGCGTTTAATGGTCGATTTTCTTCAAAATTTAGGTTGAAGCATGATGGGGCACGAATTTCATTTTCGGGATAAAATCCCCGTCGCAATTCTAGGGGCGACAGGCATGGTCGGTCAGCGATTTGTTGAGCTTCTCGGCAATCATCCTTGGTTTCAAATTGTCTGTCTTGCAGCCTCTGAAAAGTCTGCCGGAAAGACATACGCTGAAGCTGCCAATTGGCTGATGGCATCGCCGCTACCCACATCGATTGCAAGCATGACTTTACAGTCGTGTCAAAACCTTGAGCCAAATCGGTCGTTTTCGCTTGTTTTTTCTAGTTTGGATGCGGCATGTGCAGGTGAGATTGAAGCAGATTTTGTCAAAAACGGCTATACGGTTGTGACAAATGCAAGAAATCATCGCATGAACCAACAAGTTCCTTTGCTAATTCCGGAAGTTAATTCGGCTCACTTAAAACTTTTAGACAACCAGAACCTTTTTGGCGGTAATGGAAAAATTGTTACAAATCCCAATTGCTCAACCATCGGGCTTTGTCTAGCTCTTAAGCCATTACAAGACCATTTTGGCTTAGAAAGTGTCCATGCAACCACCATGCAGGCAATTTCAGGGGCAGGCTACCCGGGAGTTGCAAGTCTTGATATTTTGGACAATGTCATTCCCCATATTATGGGCGAAGAAGCAAAAATGGAAACAGAGCCTTTAAAAATTTTAGGCGAATTGGTCGCAAATCAGATTGTTTCAAATCCTATGAAAATCAGTGCGCAATGCAATAGGGTTGCAGTCAGCGATGGGCACATGATCAATGTGTCGGTCAAATTAAAACAAAAGCCAACAAAACAAGAGATGATTGAAGCATTCCAATCATTTACAAGTATTGCTCAAGAATTGGCTTTACCGCTTGCCCCGAAAAATCCTATTCATTATTTTTCTGAAGATCAGTATCCTCAACCAAAAGTGCACCGCCATCTTGATAAAGGCATGGCAGTTTCAATTGGCAGATTGAGGGAGTGTCCATTATTTGATTACAAATTCACGCTATTGTCCCATAACACCATTCGTGGCGCTGCAGGTGGTGCCGTCCTCAATGCCGAACTTATGGTTCGCCTCGGCTACATCCGCTGGTAAATTATATCCTTTTTTTACCGCAAAGCGTTCACAGTGTTTAAAAAAAAGTATTTGAGAAAGATTATTGCATGGCTTATAGTTTGCTCATGATGAAGATGACACAAAAAAACTATGAAGAATTTCTTAAAAACGGTACTGCCTTTTCGCTTGATCCATCTCATCTACTCATTGGATGGGGAGCAAGAAAATGGTCCGCAACGCCTTTAAATGGCACCGATCCCGATTTTTATTTTCCTGATTTTTTTCTTATGATCAATACGCCTTGGTTTACCCAAGAAAATTGGATGATCATTGCAATCGATGAATTCAAAGCTTTGATTCCTGAAATTAAAGAGTCTATTCAAGCAGAATGGAGGTTTAAAAAGCAACCTTTTTTCGAATCCAAATTTCTTGAGCTTGAAACAAAAATCAAAGAAGGGGAGCTTACAAAAGCTGTTCCTTATTTGTTTTTGCATACAGATAAAAAAATGGATGTTGATGCTTTTCAATCAAAACTTTTTTCTCTTTGTAATTATATTCAAAGGTATGAAGCTTTTCTGTATGGCTTATGGAACCATGAAGAAGGAGTGTTGGGTGCAACTCCTGAAATTTTGTTTAAAAGTCATCAAGTAAACAAGGAAATAATTAATTTTGAAACTGTTGCCTGCGCAGGAACCTACCCCTCAGATAAAGAACATTTGCTATGTCATAAGCTTCAGTTGGAGCATGATATTGTTATTGAGGGGATTAAATCTTCGTTCAACTCACTCGGAGCGGTAATTTCAGGTCCTCTTAAAACAGCTACATTTGCATCAATCACCCATTTGATGACAACCCTAGACGTAACTCTATTTAAAGCTTTGACTTTTGATCAAATCGTGCGCGCACTTCATCCAACACCAGCTCTTGGGGCTTATCCAAAAGATAAAGGCATGGTTTTTCTTGAAAAATACCAGATGGGAATTCCAAGAGGACGTTTTGGGGCGCCGGTGGGGTTTATGTTTAATGATTATGCACATTGCTTTGTAGCCATAAGAAATATCCAATGGGAAAAAAGGGGAATGCAAATAGGGGCAGGATGTGGTGTGTGCGCCGGCAGTGCGTTAGATTCTGAACTAAACGAAATTAAATTAAAATTAAACGCCATCCTGAATCTCCTTGGCATACATTTGAAAAATACGATTGAGGCGACGTAAGTGTTTAACTCTTTAGTTACTAGTATAGTATCTATCAATTTAGATGAAATGCTGTACGAGTCGCGAATGCGACGAAAGCGTGTAGCCACGGGTGACAACCCGTGGTTAAGTTTGTAAAGAAAAGTGAGCTGCGTTAGCTGCGAGAAGAATAATGGGGTTATGATGTTGTTTTCTGTCGCAGCTAACGCAGCTCAATTTTATAGCTTATTGGACCACGGGTTGACACCCGTGGCTACATGCTTAAAGTCGCATTCGCGACTAGCAACTTGAGTTTTAAGATTGGAGTAGAACGTGTATATGCAAACATTAAAGACTAACATAGCCTCTTTGATCATTGAAGCCCTGATGCAAATGGGGATTGAAGATTTTGTAGTTTGTCCCGGCTCAAGAAACGCTTCTTTTGTTAAGTATTTAGAAGGTTCTAAGCCTTATTATTTATATGAAGAACGTTCAGCTGCTTTTTTTGCCCTAGGGCTTTCCCGTAGAACAAAGAAACCGGTAGCAGTGATTACTACTTCAGGAACCGCTGCAGCAGAACTTCTTCCGGCTGTAATGGAAGCGCATTATACAAATGTTCCTCTTATCTTAATTACGGCAGATAGGCCGAGGCGTTTTAGAGGAACAGGTGCTCCTCAAAGTTGTGAACAAGTGAATTTATACGGCCCTTATGTTTCACTGTCTTTAGATTTAAGTGCGCATGAACCTCTAGATTTATCGGGCTGGGATCAAAAATCTCCATTGCATCTTAACGTTTGTCTGGAAGATCCTAATTCTAAAAATGAGCCATTAATCCATCATTCAAATAATAATACCACAACACTTGATCAATTTTTTGAAACAGTCTTAAATCCTTTGATTGTTGTCGGAACACTGGAGACATGCGAGCGCGAATCTGTATCAAACTTTTTATTAGAAGTAGGGTGTCCTATTTATTTGGAAGGAGTTTCCGGACTTCGTGAAAACAATTCGTTAAAACATTTACAGATAAAAAACCCGAATGGTCTTCTGCAGGGATATGAATACCCCGTTGATGGAGTTTTAAGAATTGGGGGAGTGCCGACAAATAGACTTTGGCGCGATTTAGAAGAGACAGATCAAATTCAAGTTTTTTCAATAAGTAATTTACCCTTTAAAGGGCTGACGTACGGGCAATTCTTGCACACCAATTTGGAGTTGTTTTTTACAGGGTATGAAGTTAAAAAAGAGTTTCCTTTAGCAAAAAAGTGGCTTGATCAAGACACTAATTTTCAAAATCAACTGCAAAATTTATACGCCACAGAACCTTCCGCCTCACAAAGCCTCATTCATGCTCTATCCAAAAAGTTGCCTCTTAAGGCGCATATTTATTTGGGTAATAGTCTACCTATCAGAGAATGGGATCTTGCATCAACTTTTGAAGATAAGCAATTTCAAATAAGTGCAAGCCGTGGCGTAAATGGAATTGATGGACAAATGTCCACTTTTTTTGGTCTATGCAATAAAGCAAAGGAAAATTTTGCCATTTTAGGGGATTTAACCACTCTTTACGATATGGCAGCACCCTGGATTTTGACACAAATGAATGATGTATCGGTTACTGTTATTGTCATCAATAATGGAGGCGGCAAAATCTTCAATGGTATGTTTGCATCGGATGTTTTTCAGAACAAGCATAATTTAAATTTCAAGCCCCTGGCCGATATGTGGAACATGGAGTATGAGCTTTGGGATCGGCAGATTAAGGATTTAAAGCCGAGTAACAAACCTCGATTAATCGAAATCATCCCGGACAACCAAGCCACCGACCGCTTCCACAAGAAAATGAGAAGCATGCTAGATATAATTTGCTAATTTGGAGTGCTGAGGCCTGACCTTACAGTTGGACTCATCTTTTTCTTGACATTTTTCAACATTCTCAACCTGCTGATTTTTAGAGGTTAACATGAAAATGAAAAAGATAAATGCCGGTCTTTCAGACCTCAATTCGTATTTATGCGTTACCTAGGCCTCATTTCGCTTGAAGCGAAATTCAACCTAGGCTATCACATGACGGTCCTTCGGACCTCATGAATGATTAAAAATACCTTTCTTAATGTTTTTAGGTCTGAAAGACCGTCATATGATAGCCTAGGCTTAAAGCAAAGCGATAGGCCTAGGTATTAATTAGAGTTATTTTGAGGTCTGAAAGACCGGCATTTACTTATGATGTTTTATCGTTAATCATTATAAGTTAATGTGTTAGTGCAGGTAAGATTGTCAAGAAAAAGATGTGTCCAACTGTAAGGACGAGTCTCCGCACTCCAGATTAGCTTCCAAATCGACTTGGCGATTTGTTCTTTCAAAAAACTACCAGCCGAGGTTGATGGTGTCAAGGTAGATCGGCAATTGCTGGCCTATCTTATTTTGAACATGATTGTAAACGCTCTCTTTGTACACTGTTGCAACCATAGCTATTCTCCAACCAAAATGGTGTGCTTCTAAACATCGATGCGGTGTGCCGTCCGGAAAATGAATGAGTTGACCATCTTTCAGTATAATTAAACCCTTTTCATCTTGAATTTCAGAAAAGCAAACTCCGTTTGCTTTGTTGCTAACAAAGGCTATAAAATGATGGCTTTTAAGATTCTTGTTTGTAACACTATCTTCTTCAAAAGGTGAAGATGTTTTCCAACCGGATAGATCTGGATACTGACCCTTCATTAGCATATGAATACGCGTATTAATAAGGACGCAATTATGATTTTCGCCAATCATTGGATGATCTTTTATACGGTTTAAAAAATCAAGAGTGATGGATCCTGCTTTTGAATAGGCAAAATTAAAACTAGCGTTGATCAGTATTGGTTCTTCTTTAAT
>Ga0335397_10008404_pt1 | contig 13001 bp, 9 predicted proteins | sample MAT04_FD_205740 | JGI IMG/M metagenome (GOLD analysis project Ga0335397, IMG submission 205740) | Freshwater microbial communities from Lake Fryxell liftoff mats and glacier meltwater in Antarctica - MAT-04 (spades assembly) (version 2) ...
GTGAGACCGCCGGCCGGTGAGGGACCCAGCATGGAGAGTTGCCCCTGCACATCCTGGCCCCCGATAATCCTGCGAGGTGTGAGCGACAGTCTGTCGAGGCTGGAAGGTGCCACCGTCAACGTACCGGTTACCGAAACCGAACCCAAGGTGGCGGTCACCGTAACAAGCGTACTTTGCAAGGCTCCGGCAACGGTCACCGGAACATCGGCATACAAGGCATTGTTCGGAATACTGAGCGTTGCCGGGACCACTACCAGTGTGGAGTTGCTGCTTGACAATGTGACGTTGATTGCTGCGGTCGATGGCGCGTTGAGGGTCACTCGCATCGACGGTCGCGATCCGCTCCTTACCGTTCGTGACGTGGGGAATACGGTTTCCTGTCCTTTGTCATTGAAACCAACGGACGTCGGCACCGGTGGAATGACCGTGAAGTCGACGCTGCGGGAGACCCCCAAACCCGTGGCGGCGAGTGAGACCACGAATGGTTGTTCCTGCGCGCTGACCGAGACGGTGACAGGGGCGGCGGTTGCGCCAGCCGGGACGGTGACGAACGCCGGAACGGTAACGCGCGAACTCGTGCTGGCAAGCGTCACGACCACCCCCCCCAGCGGAGCAGGCAACACCAGTGTCACTTGTCCGGTTGCGCTGCCTGCCCCATTGTGCGGTTGCATGGTGAATGTATTGAGCACTGGGGCCAGTACGGTCAGTGCGGCTGTGGCGCTGTTGCCGCCCGCGACTGACGCCGTGATGATCGCCGCAATCGATTGTGTGCCTGGTGTGCACGCGAGTTGAAACTCCGCGAATGCAGCGCCAGCGCCAATTCTGAGGTTTGCAGGAACTGACACGCCTGCGGGCGCACTGCTAAGCAGATCAACTTGTAGCCCGTTGGCTGGTGCGGGCGCGCTGATATTCACCCGTCCAGAGGGTCGCTTGTTGCAGGGATCGACCGGGTTGAGTATCACCGATGCAATATTTTGGGCGGGGGCCGCCCATGACGCCAACGTGAACATCAGTGTCAGGCAAGAAGCTCGAAGGAACATAGGCGGCATGGGATTCACCGGTCGTCGCGGTTGTTTGCGCGTTCGAACTTCAGGTCCGACAGCTTGGTGGACGGCGCCCGTGGTGTTGCGGAGAGTTTGAAGCCGATCTTCATGCGTTCCTCGACTGAACCGGGACTGGTGCACTGAAGGAACGCGCGCTGCGGCGGTTCCTTCTCACGGGGTGAGAAAATCACGCGAATCAGCGCGTCGTATCAGTGGCACCGCGTGCGCCTTTCCCATTCTCCACAGGACCGTTTGTCGGCTCTTCGCAGAATCATTGGTGCTGGCGCAATTCAATCGCTCGCACTCGTCGCCTCGGCATGGCCGGCGGTTGGTCAGATCACACGACCGCCGGTGCTGCTGACTTTTGCACTGCAGGATAGCGCCGGCAGTATCTCAGGTGCTGAGCCTCGATTGCGAATTTCGCATTCCACTTCCGGAATGAAGGCCTCCGAGTTCCGTGTCAGTTCCCGCGCGGATTTCGTCGGCGCAGCGTGGCAGCCGTACAAGCTCGATATTCGCCTGGTTGATTGGCGTGCCTACGTATTGACGGGCCCGCGCTGTTCAAACGGCGGAACTGGCGTCCGCCTTGTGATGTTCATGCAGGTACGCGCCGATCTGGGCGGAGCCGTGCAGATAGTGAATGGTCATCGAACAGTTGTGGCACAAAAGATAGAGAGCAATGTCCTCAGTGACGACATTTGTGTTCTCGACTGATTTGTAAATAGCCGAAGTCGTTCGTCTCGACGACGAAAAACCAGTGCGACACTGTTGCGCCTTCCGCTATGAATTTCCACCCGCAGCGCCGATGTGAAAGGTGTTCCACCGGCCACGTTTCATTGTTGCGCCCTTCGCGTTAACTGCCGACACCCGCCAGCGGATGGGCCGTCCCGCCGCCGTCGCGCCAACGATGGGCGGAACCCAGTAGAAGCTCTGGCCCGCCCGAACGATCGCCGCGAACAGTACGTTCCCCGTCACCGTTTCAAACTCCACGCGGGAAAAATCAGAAACCATTCCGGTCCAGCGCACCAGAAGAGAATCGGGTCGAACCGCTTCACCTTCCCGAGGCCATATGCCTCGCAAGGCGTCGCCTGCGTCACCGGCGGAGCGGGCACCCACACCAACGACATAGCGTAATGTTGGCATCGAAAAACCGGCAACACCGCCATTGTGTACAACGCCCTTTCCGGCGCCAACGGCTTCAAGGTTGGAATCACCGGCGCGATCGTCGGTCGCCTCAATACGAAGCAGCAGGAAATACGAACCGTCCGCCTTGGTTGGGAGTTGAGCAGGGTCGGGGCCCGCCAGGGCAAACGTATGGCCGGGGGGAAGCAATACGTTGAAACGTTCCAACTGAGCGTAGCGCTTTTGTGTTGCGCGCCCCTCTGCGGGAATGGACGCTTCGGTCAACAAGTCAAACGGCGTGGGTTGGTCCTCCCCCGGCATGACCACTTCCCATCGCCCGCGCAGTCGTCCGCTGCCATTGTAGGTTATTCGGGCCACGACGGCCGAGGGCGCGTTTCCGGATTGCACATACTCAACGGGCAACGCTGAGGCAAAAGCCAACTCAACATTCGTCAGTGCGAACGGAACATTTGCGCCACCGCCGGTCAAGCGACACGTCACGGCAACAAATTCGTGCGAGCCGTCGGTGCTTCGCCTGAATTGACGAACGTAGAAGAAGGTGCCGCGTTTTCCCAGTTGGGCGTCCTGATAGGCGCGCCGAGCGATCGACGCTGGAATGGACATCAGGTCGGTCAACGCGTTGGTGCCGCTCACTCCCGATTGATCCACTCGCAACGGCAAGCGCCCGTACAGTGTGGCCGGGTCGCAGCGCGAGCCCCGATCGGGCGCAACGGCCGGAACGAGTTCGCCGCACCACAGGGCTTCGACGGCGGTGTGATTCTGCAACCCTCCAAACGTGAGAAACACGGTCGTCGCCGACATGGCGTTTACGCTGACGCCCGTTGGATTCACACGAATTTGCGCACGTGCGCCCTCGACCAGGATTGCCGACGCAACGGCGACGCAGAACGAGAGTGCGCGTTGGATTTGCGTCATCGAAAGCTACCAGAGCCGGGCCGAGAGGCCCGTATTCAGCGTCCATTGTACCTGCGTGGTCAATCCGAGAATCGGTACATCACTCTGTGCGCCGAAGGGTGCCATGGTCACGCTGGTTCGGGCAAATCTGAGAAAGAGCTGTCCGGTGCGCGCATTCGCGTCGCGCCCGAACAGATGAATGGCTTGTGCCAGTTCCGATCGCAATTCGAGGTTGGTGACGTTGGTTGTATTGGGAGGCGTACGTGTGACGGCGGCCGTGACATTAGTTGTGGCCGTTGTTTGTCTGGCCACACGCCAGGTGGTGGTCACGCCAACTCGCCGAACGGTGTTCGTTTGCGCGAGTTCATCGTTGTGTTGGCGCTCGACATTGACCTCCAACTGTCCATCCAACCGCTGGCCAAAACTTCTGGCCATCGTTGCGGTTTGCACGAGTCCGCTGAAATCCGCCTCTTCTCTTCCGGTTTGTCGATTGTCCTGCACCGTCCGATTCGTGCGGGTCGCAAACTGCCACCGCGTGAACTGCCACGACGTGCCAAGGGACGCGGAAACCGTTTTCTGATTGGCAATATCCTCAGGTCGAAACTCGGAGAGCGCCGATACCGATACGGCAAACTGGTGGGCCGACAGCCATCCCACCGTTGCCTGTGGAAACCACGACGATCTTTTCTGCGCGCGAAAGAGCGCAGCGACTGGAACCGAAAAATTCGCTGTCACGCCCTGAGTTCTCGAGGACAGCAGGCTGCTCAAATTGGCGAGATTGTCCCGCGCACGGGTAATCGCGCCCTGCAAGGCTACGGGGCCAATCGTGCCGTTCAGGTCAAACGCATGTTCGTTGCGATCGGCCTGCATGTTGACGCCAATACTTCGGTACAGTGGGTCAATCCGTTCGTGACGCCAGCCCACCGTGACATTGGCAGTGGCCTGACCAAACAGGCGCTTGTTCTGCATTGCCTGTGCGCTGGCCTCAATGTACCGGGCCGCCCGTTGATCGCGCACGACGCGAACAACGGGCAGTCCTCCAACCAACTGGCTGTCAGTGGCGGGATTCTCAAATGCCGACCGTGTGTAACCAATCGCTCCACGCAGCCGTTGGTTCGCGGAACTTGTCAGGAATTCGAATCCGCCGCCGCGGCTTCGTTCAGCGTCGGCGACCAACCCTTGGGCAAATCCAGCCACTGGCCGCCGCACGCCATCAAGCAACGTGAACCGTGCCAGCGCGGCGCCGGGTCGGCGTTTAATGAGCTCAAGCCCCAGGGAGGCAACGCTCACTCGATGATCCCGGCCCGCCAAGCCCAATGGGTTGTCCCACCCGACAATCGGCGCCCCAGCCACCGATCCAATGGTGAGTACGGCCCAGGAAGGCCCGGCGGAGATGCTGACGCCTCGCGAGGCAAACCCCATCAATAGCTGGCGGTTGGCGCCCAGTTGAATGTTGCCGACATCGAGTTGGAGGTGCGGCCGACGAAAAGAAAGGCGATAATCCGACAAGTCGAACAGCGGCGCTTCGGTTCCGCGCTGATTGAAGCGCAGTGCGAGCGCCTCACGAGAAGCGCCCAACAGGTTGGATTGAGATTCCATCACGAGGCCGGGTCGCTCGTGGTTGGAGCGCAGCGCAGTAGTGAGCGTGACATCTTGCGCTGGACGGGTGGGCGAAACAGGAGAACCCGCCGTTTGACCGTCAGCCACCTGTCCGGTGCTGTTTATGTTGATCGTTGGCGCGATTGATGAGCGCACAAATCCAGCGGCACTCAATACACGAATGGGGAACGTTGCGACAGTCGTCCAGTGACCGAAGGCATGAGTCATCACGGTGATCTGCGATTCTCCTGCGGGCAACGCGAAGACACCTGGTACAATTGTCAGGAGCGTTTCTGTTCGTGAGACCAGTGCGGTCACATCAACGCTTCCCGCGAGAATGACAAGCATACCATCCGATGTGTGCAGTGGCCGGCTCAGCCGCAGCTCGATTGGTCGGTGCGCGTCCCGATACTCCGAAAGAGCAGGTGGCGCGCTGACAGCCAGCGCAGCCGGGACGTCCGCCGCGGCTTGAGCGGAGGCAGCACCGCCAATCAGAAACAGTAGAGTGGGCGCCGCTCGCATGTGGACATTGACGCACGTCGTGGCCAACTATTCTCACGCCATTCCCTCTTGATGTGCGGCGCGCCTGCCCCCAATGTCGCAGGGTTACAATCTGCCGAGAAAACTCGGCCACTCGGCGTCCTTTGATTTCAGACCGCATGTCGCTGCTCCCTGCAATTCTTGGCGTTGCGCAACTGGCTGCCGTGGCCGCCGGGCCGGCAGACTTTGTAAATCGCGCGTACAAAGCTGTGGAAACGGACAACGCGCAGAAACTGGAGCAGAGTTGGACAGTCGCCCTGCGCCAGGCTCCGGCACACCCGGGCACATTGCTTGGGCTGGCCACCATTGCGCGCCTCACGTTTCGCGACAGCACGGCCGAGGCGTTGTACGGACGCGTGGTGCAGCGTAGCCTGACCGATGCGTACACGGTCACTGCGCGCCTGGGGCTGGCAGGACTCCTGGCCAACAGCCGAACGCCAGCCGTTGCAGACAGCGCATTGGCGCTGGCACGGCGCGAAGCTCAGCGGCTTGGCCTGACGCACCTGGAAGCCGAAGCGTTGGTCGCGATGGCATTTCTGCGCGCGCGGAGTGTAGGGACGCGCGCGGCGCTCGAGCTTATCAAAGAAAGTCGGCGCGTTCACGCAACGATGGCGGCACCGAATGACGCCATGCGATCGTGCGCAGAAGGCAGCTATGCGGCACGCCTCGGCGATTCAACCACCGAACGCCAGTTGGCTGTCGGACTGAACCTGGCGTTCAAGAATCGTGCCTGGCGCGTAATGGGCGACTGCCTGATGCTGAAGGCACAATTGTATGAGCATCGAGGCTCGTTCGATCGCGCGATCATCGCGCTGGACACCGCCGTGACCTTCATGAGAATGGGCCGTTCGCAGGGGTCACTGGCGATTGCCCTGCAGTGGGGCGCGTTTATCCGCCTTCAGTTGGGCGATATCGCCCAGTCGCGTTCGGATTATCTGGAGGCCCTCGCGTTATCGAAGAATACGCGCAACGCAGCGGTGGAAGCCTGGGCGCTGACCGGACTTGGACAAATTGGCGTGATCCTCGGTGATCTGTCCGGCGGAAGCGACTACCTGTCCCGCGCGATGACGTTGCATCGCGCGCGCAATGACCGGTGGGGTTTTGCAACCGTGCGCGAATTGCAGGGTGAACTGAACGACGCGCTGGGTGATGTTGCCGGCGCACGGGACGCGTTGACTGAAGCCGTCGCCGTGCAAACGCAGTTGGGCCAACAACTGCTGGCCATCGCACCTCTGCGCCGGCTGGCGCGTCTTGAATTGTCGCAGGGGCGCCTTGACGACGCCGACCGCACTCTCCAGAAAGCCACGCAGTACGCCGTCAGTTCGCGCGACTACGGATGGATGCGTGAGCTGCCCTATCACCAGGCGGGCCTCGCCATTGCGCGCGGTCGATTCGTGCTCGCCGATTCGCTGCTGCGTGTCCTTGATGCGCAACAGCGCGAAATTGGAATGCACCGCTCGGACGTCAGATACAATCTTGCCATCCGGCACGCCGATTTAGCTTCGCGCCAAGGTGACTGGACCGTGGCCGAGAGCTGGATGGCCCGTGCCGGTGTCGAGCTTGAGCAGTGGCGTAACGAATTGTTGGACAAGGATGTTCGGATGCGCGCCGCCCAGGCTCGACGCAGTTGGGGGAACATCGGTGAAGAATTTCCCTGGCTCATCTCGCGATTGGCTGCGGGTGGCCGAGTCGCTTCTGCATTGGCGTTGGCCGAATCGGTGCGCGCCCGCGAACTCACCAATTTGGCCCTGCAGCGTACGGCGCTCAGCCGAGACAATTCGCGACTGACAAAAACCGTCGCGCATTTGCAGGTGAAGGCGGCCGCGCCAACCCTCGCGCAAATCCAGCGCGCGCTCGATGACTCGACGGCGCTGCTTGCCTACACAGCAGGACACGGGCAGACACCGACCACTTTGTTCGTCATCACGAAATCGGCTGCTCGAGTACATTCGCTCGCTCCCGTTGACTCCATTGCCGTGCCCCTGCAACGGTTGTTGCGTCTCGCGGCTGATGGAAGTGTGCCAACCACCCTGGCGCGCGAACTGGGCGACGCCTTGTTGGTCGATGCCGTGGAGGGACTCCCGGCCTCGGTATCGCGATTGCTTGTTGTGCCGGAACTTGGCCTGTTCCGCGTGCCCTTCGACGTGCTGCGGCTCTCGGACGGACGGTTTGCAGCGGAACGGTTTCGCGTGGCCATTGCACCGTCTGTCACCTTGGCGCTTACGCGGGCGGCTGATCAACGACGAGTTGCGGGCTCACTGCTGGCGTTTGGCGATGCGACGTACGGGAATGCAGCAGCGCAATTCGCATCACCAGCGGCCGGGCCAGCTGCGCCTCTGCCGCGATTGTATGGCTCAGGCAACGAAGCGCGGCGCGTGGCTCGGTACTCTGCCAACGCGCGAGTCTTGCTCCGCGCAGGCGCAAGCGAACATGCCCTGCGTGAAGCCAACCTCAAAAACGTGGCCATCCTGCATTTCGCCACGCACGCATTTATGGATGACCGGAGTTTGCCACGGAATGTATTGGCGTTGGCGCCGGGGAATGGTTCTGATGGTTTGGTTGGACCGGACGATCTGAGTGCACTCGACATTGAGGGAACGCTGGTCTTCTTGTCTGGCTGTCGCACCGCGGGCGGACTGGTGCTTCGTGGCGAAGGCTTGCGGGGACTGACAGCGCCACTTCTTGAAGCGGGGGCACGCGCGGTGATTGCCACCCACTGGGCCATCGGCGACGCGTCGGCGCTGCCTTTCGTTGATCGTGTCTACGCGTATATGGCGCGCGGCAACGATGTTGGAAGCGCGCTTCAGCAGGCGAAAGTGGATGCGATTCGCGCCGGGGTGAATGCGAGTGTGTGGGCGGCTTTTTCGTTGGTCGGCGATGGCACCATGCGCGTTGCGCTGCAACCCATCACGGCGCCATTCCTGCCGTGGGTTCGCACGCCTTGACCATCGTGGCGTTATCGATCCGGTGATACGCGAATGCGTTCTGTCACGGCTGCCAGCGTAGAGCCGTCCGTGAGCGTGGCTTGTACCCACCACAGATATTGCGCACCCGGGTTCAGCTGTACGGAGTCTGGCAGTGCGGCCGCGGTGTCTCGCGTTGTCTGCGCGAAAATTTCACCGCCCCCCGAATCGACCAGTATCAGCGTGTACTCGCGAACGGATGGCACGCGGCGCCACACAAACCGCAATCCGCTACGCGCCACGTTGCCGGTCTTTGGAGAGACGAGGGGCAGCGGTGATTCCGACCCACGCATCAGTTCCGGATCGGCAACAGACACACCGGATTTCATGAGCAGCGTGCCGGAAACCAATGACACCAGCAGCACCGCAGCGAGTGCCAGCCAGACGGGGCGGCTTTTCAGTTTGTACTGCGACCGTTCGTATTCACGTGCCACCCGCGCAGCGGCCCACGCCACTTCAAATTCGCGACGACCGGCTTCGGATGACATGGCCACATCGAGTGCGCGCAATCTCTCGGATTCGTCGCCATGCCGATTGACCAGCGCATCAAGGCGTTCGGTTGGCAGCATTGGTTCGGGACGCCGGCTTTCGGTGCGAAGCAGTGCCGCCTCGTACGAATCGCGCAGTTCGTGATCGTTCATCGAATGCCTCCTGGTCCAACGTCCCATGCGGCGAGTGTGGTCCGCACGTCGGCCAGTCCACGATACAGCAGATTTCGAGTTTTGGCTTCGGACCAACCCAACAACTCCTGAATTTCCTCGCGATCGTATCCGGCAAGATGCATGCGCACTACCGACCTGCGCGATTCGACGAGTAACTCGACCGCGCGCATGATGAGGTCCTGAAGTTCCTGGTTCCGCGTCGCCGTGTCGGCGTCTCGCGAATCAGCAGGCTCGCCAGCGCCGTTCTGAAGCCGTTCCTCAAGAGAATCTTCCCGCTTGGCTGTGCGACGTCTGAGGAAATCAAGCGCCGCCGTTGAGACGGTGCGGTAGATGTACGACGCCGGTACGCGCTGAATGCGTTCGGATGTGCCCAGCGTTTTCCAAAGGCGAATGCGCGATTCCTGCATGATTTCGTCAATTTCGCTGGCCCCCAGTTTGTGCCGCTGCGCCGTGCGTCGCATGAACGATCCGAACCGCCGCACTACGTCTTCGAGCGTTGCGGAGATGTCGGGGCCAGCGTCACTGCGAGCGGCTATTCCGCCCGGCACTTCGCCCGGGGCTGGGGCCTTGGCCGTCGACGGCTGCCCGGGGATGTCCGGCGTGCGAACCAATCGAAGGGGCGGTGTCATGGGTGGAATGTACGCCTGGTTGTCCTACGCGGGGCCACAGAACGCTGGTAGGGATAAGACGGGCGAGATGCCCGAAAATTCTCACCCAAGGCCTCAAACGGCTCGCGGTCGGACGGCTGCTCACCTGCACCGCGCGGCCGGCCGGGTTATCTTTCAGGAATGCTTAAAGTCGGCTTAATCACCCTCGGGTGCGACAAAAACACGGTGGATTCCGAGCGGTACCTTGCGGACCTCATAGCGCATGGCGCCGAGTCGGTGACGGACATGCGCGATGCGGATGTCGTAATCGTCAACACCTGCGGCTTTATTGACGCCGCCAAGCAGGAGAGTATTGACTCCATTCTGGACGCAGCGCGCCTCAAGGAAAGCGGGCAGTGCCAGGCGGTCATTGCGATTGGCTGCATGATTGAGCGGCACAAGGCCGAATTGCTGGAGGCGCTGCCTGAGGTCGATCTCTTTCTTGGCACGTCGGAGACGGATCGACTGGTGCCCGAGTTGGTGGCGCGCGGCCTGATGGGCGGTTCGATTGTCGAACACCCGGGCGTGCGCGTGTTTGGCGGCGGCAACGCGGCGGTGCGGTATCTCAAGGTCAGCGAAGGGTGTGATCACGGTTGCGCGTTTTGCGCCATTCCACTCATGCGCGGCAAACACCGCTCATTTGGTATTGATGATCTGGTGCGCGAAGCGCAATTGCTGGAGCTGCAAGGTGCGCGCGAACTGAATTTGGTGGCGCAGGATTTGGCGCACTACGGACGTGACCGGCGCGACGGCGTGGCGCTGCCGGAATTGTTGGAAACCTTGGTGCGCGAAACGTCTATTCCCTGGCTGCGCAATCTTTACCTGTATTCAGCAGGAATCACACCCCGTTTGCTGGACGTCATTGCGGCCAATCCGCGTATTGTGCGGTACCTCGACACTCCAATGCAACATGGTTCGGACGCAGTGCTGGCGCGTATGCGCCGCCCGGAGCGTCAGCGCACGATTCGCGACAAGGTGCGCCTGTATCGCGACGCTGTGCCCGATCTTGCCATGCGTACGACGGTGATTGTTGGATTTCCGGGCGAGACGGAAGCGGACTTCAACACGCTGCTGGAATTTCTGGAGGAAATTCAGTTTGATCGTGTGGGTGTGTTCACGTACTCGCCGCAGGAAGGCACGCGGGCCAATGACATGGACGACGATGTGCCGCAGTCGCTTAAGAACGAGCGGCAGGAACGGGTGCAGGAGTTGCAGCGCGCCATCACGGGCGAGCGGTACGAGCGGTTTACGGGTCGGGAGGCGCAGGTGATGGTGACCGGGGCGTCGTCGGACGATGGGATGCTGGAGTGTAGGGCGCCGTGGCAGGCGGATGATATTGATGGCGTGACGCGGGTACGGGTGAATGCGGACTCTGGTGTTATGCTCAACGCGGGGGGGGGCCCCGCGTCGGTGCCGGTTGGCGCACTGCTCGACGTGCGCGTTGAGCATGTCGTGGACGACTACGACTTCAGCGCGACGCTGCTGCGGGTGGAAAGCGAACCAACCGCAATGCACAGTGCCAGTAGCCAACGCCGCTCCCGCGCGTTGCCCCTCATGGCGACTAGCCGTTCCTCCGTGGGCAGCTTCGGCCGGTAATGCCCCTCGTGGCGTCTGCCGTTCGTGGAGTGTCGCAGAAGTCCCGTGCCCATGCAGCGGATGGATGTTGCTGCGGGGGCGAGGCGTGCGATCGAGTCATCGCAGCGCTATGGCGAGGGAGTGCCACGACGCTCTGGGGCAAACGACGCCGCTGAATGCCACGAGACTTCTGCGACACTGCACTCCAATGCACCTCAGTGCGCCAGTCGCCCGTGTCCCTCCTTGTGACAGCGTCATGCCGCGCGAAAATATCGTCAGCGTCGTGCCGCATCGTCCACTACCGGCTGACCAAGTCCGGTCCTGAATCGTCTGGCTGATTGTCATGAACCCATCCACTCACCTCACCGACGCCGCACAGTGGCTGCAGCGCTCCGGCACTCGCCGGAAACGCTTGGTGGGCTATTCCGTTCTGACGCTGGCGTCCATTGTCACTGGGGCGGTCGTCGCGTGTGCTCCGCTGGCCCCCAACGTGCCGACAACGCCCGCGCAGGGCGCTGCGAGCACCTCGGCCGCTCCATCCCGCCCAACCGTCCGCGGCGAACGCGCCGGCGTTCTGGGCGGCCGCGACCGAATGGCCAGAATTGCGCTGGCGGGTGGTCTGCCTTCCGCCAAAGTCTCCGCTACCGGCGCGTGGGAAATTCACGAGCTGGGTGGCCGGACGACGCTGGTGCGTGGCGAGGGAAGGGAACCCTGGCAGGTTGAGCGGAAAGGCGGGCTGCTACGCATTACCGGCGCCGGCAACGACCGGACGCCGTGGCGAGAAGGACCGTTCGTCGCACGCCCTTCGAACAGTGCGACGTACGTGCAATATGCCGGCAAACGGTATCGCGGTGAGTTGTGGTTCACCGCGACCGACACGGGCGTGATGGTGGTCAACCGCTTGCCCGTCGAGGACTATTTGCGCGGCGTGGTGCCACTGGAGCTGGGCACGCGTGCCGAAGTGGATCGCTCGGCACTGGAAGCCCAGGCGATTGCCGCGCGCAGTTACAGCTACATTCGCGTGCCGCGCGACGACGCAGCACCGCCGCGGAAGGGCTGGCACATGCGGGCGACCGTTTCCAATCAGGTGTATGGCGGCGTGGAGGCCGAAGCGCCGGTGGTGAACTCCGCGATTGACGCCACGGCGGGCCTGGTGCTGCAATTTGGAGGCCTGCTGGTCGACGCGCCCTACTCGGCATCGTGCGGCGGTCGTTCGGCCCTTCCATCGGAGGCGTGGAGCGATGCGCAGGACCAACCCTATCTCCCAAGTCACGACGACACCAATCCGTCAACCGGCCGACCGTTTTGTGAAATCGCCCCACGCGCCGGCTGGACGGCATCGTTTGACGAGTCCGCCCTGACCGACGTGGTCATGCGGCACCTGAAGGCGGCCGGCGCACGCTCGCCCTCACCGGGGGCCATCGCAGCACTCAAGGTGAATGATCGTTCGGCATCTGGACGCGTTCGCAGCTTGCAGGTGTCGACCGAGCGCGGTGACGTCACATTGCAGGCCAATGAAATTCGGGCACTTTTTCGCGATGCGCGTGGCGCGATTCTGTCCAGTACCTATTTTTCTGTTGACCGCGAGTCGCGTGAACGAGGGCATCTCACCGGTGTCACGTTGCGGGGCACCGGCAACGGACATGGGGTTGGTATGTGTCAGTGGGGCGCCATTGGGCGCGCGCGCGCGGGGCAGGATTATCGCACCATCCTCCGCCACTACTACCCGGGAACCGTAGTCGGCTTCGTGGACTAGCGAATTTTTCCACAGGTTCGGCAAGCACAAAGGTGGTCGATGCGCCCGTATGGCAAGGCGTGAGGAGGGGGCGTAGCCGCGCTACGTGACCGACGAGCAACGCCGTCCACGCGGGATGCAGCGGCCGCCGACTGCTGCCGAAGTTTCACGCTGTCACCTGGAGAGTAGATGAAGGAAGG
>Ga0335397_10008406_pt1 | contig 13000 bp, 11 predicted proteins | sample MAT04_FD_205740 | JGI IMG/M metagenome (GOLD analysis project Ga0335397, IMG submission 205740) | Freshwater microbial communities from Lake Fryxell liftoff mats and glacier meltwater in Antarctica - MAT-04 (spades assembly) (version 2) ...
CTAGGTACATATATCTAGCGCTCATTCAGAATCTGACTGCCTTTTCAGAAAAGGCTTGCCATCTTCTAATTGGAAGGGCACAGCCTCAATATTCCTTGAATTTTTCAGAATTGTCCTAACAAAAAAACATTAAGGAGAACATCCATGAAGTTTGTAAAACTCTTGCTGGCGACAGCATTAATGACCGCTTCTATCAGCCCCGCCTTGGCCAATCCGTCAGTTCAAATATTAGGTGCCAGCTACGGCGGTAGCGGCTGTCCAGACCGCTCCGCCAGCGTCAGCGTCAGCCCCGACGGTCAAGAACTCACCATCCTATTTGATAAGTTTGTAGCCCTGGGAAATGTCTCAGCAGAACGCCGTAAAAGCTGCAATCTGAGCATTCCCATCAAAGTACCCCAAGGCTTCCAAATTTCTCTCTACGATGCCGATTACCGCGGCTACGTTGCTCCTAGAACCACAGGAAACCTGCGAGCAGAATACTTTTTCGCAGGAAGCCGCGGCCCAGTTTTTAATCGGAATTTAAGCGGAGAAACTAACTACAACGTTCGAGATAGTTTACTCACTGTAGCTAATGTTTGGTCTCGCTGCGGCGACAGTGTAAATATGCGGGTGAATGCCTCTATGACAGCCAGTGGTGCAGGCGCAGCCACCGTTGACTCCTTCGATTTAGCTCATCGCGGTTTAGTGTATCACATCAAATATCGCACTTGCAGCTAAGCCAGTCAAAAAATCTCACAGCGATGACCCGGTTTATTTACAAAACCGGGTTTTTCAATGCTTTAATTACAACCTTTCAAACTTAGTAGGTTTGTAGTGAGGACTTTAGTCCGCATCCAAATTCAGCGGACTAAAGTCCGCACTACAAACCTTCTTCCTTCTTCCTTCTTCTAAAACACAGTACCGTCACTTTCAATCCGAATTGGTGGCACTCCACCAACTCTCAATTCCCCGGCAATTTTCCGTCCCGCCGCCCAAGTTCCCCCTTGCAAAATCTTCACCAGCGGCAATTCTGTCGCACTCAAATGCAGCTTTTCTCGCATAGTTGCGGCAATCTTATCTAAAAGAATCACAGTTAGCGATCGCCATTCCACTATAACTTCCGAACCCGGCAAATAACTCCGATCGCCAACAGCCGCATCTTTTACCCGCAGCAGCCCGACATCCAAACACAAACCGCCATTGCGATACTCCGCCAAACCCGTTAACTCATCCAATCCAGCGACGACTAAACCCAGTTCTTGCAGCGGTTCCAACAGCGAATAAGTCAACCACTGCGAGAGTTTGTGAAACGGCACAAATTCATCTGCCAGATTTTCTCCTTGTAATGCCGGATGCCGCCAAACATCGCCTAAATTAACGCCAGCAATTGCATATCTTCCAGGCCAAATTTCCCCAAAACCAGTCAAAACAGCGCTCAATACATCAGTACAATCCACAGTTTTGACTCCAGAAACCCGACTATCGAGCAAATATTGTGCTAAATTGCCGGGACGCGGGTTTTCGCTACCAAACAATAATGGATGCTGGCAAATCGCATTCCCCAAACGCTGCAACAATTGCAATCTGCCTGTTAAACCGACTAGCGGATTGTCTCGGCTTACCTGAAATCCGGCTGCTAAGGTTTCTAGTTTTAATTGAGAAAGTCCCAGAGAATCAGCAGAAAAAGGAAAATCAGGATTGCTGGAAAAAATACCTTGACAAAACATCCGAAAACTGGCTATTGCTAACCCTTCGGAACGGCGGTAAATTTGTCCTGTTTCTGGTTCGCAATACTGCCAATCTGCACCAGCACCGGCATCAAGCAAAACGCTGACAATTGCTAAATCAAACTTGATTTTAGCTTGTTCTATGGGTGAAAATTCTGTTAAAGCTGCATCTAATTCGGCGACTCGCTGCAGGTTGCCGGCTTCAAAATGCCGCCAGCGACTGTGAAAGGGAATGTTAAAATCGGGATACTGTTGGCGGGTTGTGTCGATTACATAATTTGCTGCTTTGTCGAGTTGCGATAAATCGACGCGGAAGTAGGGTAGTTTATTTTCGGAGGCTAAATTAAAAAGCCGATCGCACTTTTGGCGAATTGCAGCCGGCGTTCTCAGATATTGTACAGTTTCCAGTTCAAGTTTGCTCAACTTCATACAATCAAACACCGATAAACATCGTTTTCTTGAAAAAAGTCAAACTGACTGTAATCTAAAAGATTATCTAAAATCGCATTTTTATCGATTTTTATCAGCTTGTACTCCCACTTCGAGCCGCTGACTTCGCGTTTTATTTGATCGGAAACTATCACCGAATTTTTGTCAGTAGCCGGAGATATTATTTTACTTAAATCCTCCAGCCTGTCGGCGATGTTAATATCTTTTCCGTAAGTGCAAGACCGAAATATATACAAATTTCCTTTAGTAATTCCTACCGACAAGCCGCAAGGTATTTGATTGCCGCGAATAAACAGTTTCCAATTTTCGCACAAACTTTCCATTGCCGTTAATGCTGAGTGAGCTTCCGGGAAAGTCAACAAGTGCGAATCACCAACAATACTCCGAATTGTGCCGCCGTATTCTTCACAAATTGTTTTTTCAAAAGTATCGAATTTAGTCAGTAAATATTCAACATCTTTGATAGAATTAGATTCTTGATAAGCAATAAAACCTCTCAAATCAGCTTTAATTATTGCTTGATTTTCTACTATTCGCGTTTTATAACTTTGGTCAACTTTGTAAACTTTTTCAGGTTCGCTCATCCCTTTCAAAGAAAACTCGTTAACAAAAGATGTTTGCACCTCTGCTTTGTTGAGCGCCAGCCATGCTGCTTGGGACAAATATATTTCATCCGGCGGAGTTACTGATTCTATCCGCGCTGTTAAATTCACTGTATCCCCAAAGATATCTTTATCTTGGTGCAAGACATCTCCTAGTGTAATCGACACGCGAATAGCCAATCGTTCATCGTTCGATTTACTAGATTGTTCAGCTCTCAATTCTTGCTGCATTTCTATGGCTGCCATCGCCGCTGCTGTGACGCTGGGAAAAATCATCCAAAATGAATCACCTTCCCCTTTAATCATGCTGCCTTCATTTCTGGTAGTAATATCTGAAATAAAATTTTTATGCTCGTTTAACAAATTACTTAATTCCGACTGAGATAATTTTTTAACTCGGACGGTATATCCGCAAATATCTGTTTTTACGATAACAGTAGAACGCAAATTAGCCATAACCTACCCTGACCGATCAAAGACCAGCAATAAATTTTATTTGGCAAAGACGCGATTGTTCGCGCCCGATTGCTCGCGTCTTTGCCCTATCAATCTCCTAAATCGCGTCCGATGGCTTCTGCAAGAATTGTAGCATCTGGCACGGGGTCTGGCCTGTAGTAGCCTGCTGCTTTTTTGGCGGCGATTTCGACTTGTGCATCTGCGGGAATCGAATCTTCGGGAATGGGGATGCGATCGACTACTTGAATGCCAGAATTGATAATAGCATTGTATTTGAGATCGCTCATAGAAACTAAACTGTCAATTCGAGAGATCCCCAACCAGTGCAAAACATCTGGCATGAGTTCTTGAAACCGCATATCTTGAACTCCGGCGACACATTCAGTGCGAGTAAAATAGGCATCAGCGCGATCGCCCCCTTCCTGCCGTTTTCTGGCATTGTACACCAAAAACTTAGTCACTTCGCCCAAAGCTCTCCCTTCCTTGCGGAAATAAACAACTACCCCAGAACCGCCGGATTGTGCAGTTTGGATGCAAATTTCAATCCCGTGCACCAAATAAGGGCGGCAAGTGCAGATATCCGAACTAAACACGTCAGAACCGTTGCATTCATCATGTACCCGAACCGCCAACTGTTTCTGTGGGTCAGAAATATTCGCGACATCGCCAATAATATAAACCGTAGTTCCGCCAATTGGGGGCAAGAAAACCTGCAAATCCGGCCGCGTCACCAAATCCGAGAACATTCCGCCTGTTTGCTCGAATAAAACGCGGCGCAGAACGCTTTCTTGCACCCCGATTCGCCTCGCAATTCCTGGCAAATACCACACCGGATCGATCGCAATTTTAGTTACTGCTAAATTGCCGCCTTCCTTGACTATTTTGCCATCAATTTGCACCCGCCCCTTAGCAATAGCATCTTGCAATTCCGGCATACTAATGTGAGCTTTAGTAACAGCAATTGTCGGGCGAATATCGTATCCCTGCTGGAAAAATGAAGTATAAATTTGGCTAACCAAACCCCCAAAGGGATCGAGAGAAACAATCAAATTGCGTCCGCCCCAACTCGGGTGAGGCCCGATGCGCGCCGCCGGAGACGTGTTGGTAAAATCGGGGCGGTGATCTGCTTGGAGTGCGCCGGAAGCAACTGCTAGCGCTCGATAAACAGAGTAGGAACCCGAATGAGTGCCGATCGCATTTCGGTGAGACGATTTGGTAAGACTACCAATCACAGGCCCCCGTTTCAGGGGATCGATTTCTCCCCAATAAATGGGAAGAGGTTTTGTGTCGGAACTGTCGGGATGGGATGTTAAAACTATATGCTTGGGTTTTGACACAGTTTTTGTTTCTCTTGCTATGGATGCTGCTGTTGGTTGGAAGCTTCATTGCAATTTGAAGCAGTGATTTATGATAGCAACAAGATTCATGATCTGGAAGTATCTGAGATAGCCAAAATTGTGACTCTGGCTTCCGCGCTTGCGTTAAAAATAGAAAACTTTGGCATTTGTGCTTCAGGGCTGAGGGTTGTAATGCAAATAAAAAACTACATATTTAACCCAACTTTCTATAGAAATCATATTTTGTTTGTTAATTTTTTTTTGTTAACCGCAGAGGGCGCAGAGGGCGCAGAAAATCCAAAAAAGAGGGAGAGATATTTTTACAATTTCGGCAATAGTTGCTATAGTGACAAGTAGTAATTATCAATTATCAATAAATACTAACTCACAAATTTAATGTTGCCAAGTACATCTAATTATTTGCTCAAAAATGCTCGCGTCCCCCTGTCTCTTCTAGAGATGAAATCGATCGCCCCGTCAGCTTCTACACTCGCCGCAACAGGGACTGAGGACAATTTTTGGGCGGTGGATGTGGAAATTGCAGCGGGTACGATCGCCCAAATCATCCCCACAGGTACGCAACCTTTATCCCAACTTCCAGATATCCCCATTGTAGACTTGTGCAATGGCTTAGTTTTCCCTTGTTTGGTGGATATGCACACGCATCTGGACAAAGGACACATTTGGGAACGATCGCCAAATCCCGATGGAACTTTTGGCGGTGCGATCGAAGCAGTGGGGGCTGACGCTCAAAAAAACTGGAATGCAGACGATGTTTACCAGCGGATGCAGTTCGGCCTCAAGTGCAGCTACGCCCACGGAACCAAGGCGATCCGCACTCACATCGACAGCGGAGGGGAACAGGCAACCGTTAGTTTAGCAGTATTTGCAGCATTGCAGGACGAATGGCGCGATCGGCTAATTTTGCAAGCAGTTTCCCTGGTTTCCCTCGACTATTTCCTGACACCCGCAGGCGAAAAATTAGCCGACAAAATTGCCCAAATCGGTGGCATCCTCGGCGGAGTCGCCTACATGAATCCCGATTTAAACAAACAACTCGATCGCGTTTTTAGCTTAGCCCAAGAACGCGGTTTAAACCTCGACTTCCACACCGACGAAACTGACGATCCAGAATCAGTAACATTGCGGGAAGTCGCAAAAACCGCAATCCGCCATAAATTTAGCGGTCAAATAATCTGCGGACACTGCTGTAGTTTAGCCGTACAACCGCCCGACTTAGTAACAGAAACCCTCGCATTAGTCAAGACCGCAAATATTGGCATTGTCAGCTTGCCGATGTGCAACCTTTACCTGCAAGACAGACAATCTGGGCGTACACCGCGCTGGCGAGGAGTCACGCTGCTGCACGAACTTAAAGCAGCAGGAATTCCCGTTGCAGTTGCTAGCGATAACTGTCGCGATCCGTTTTACGGATTTGGCGATCACGATGTTTTAGAAGTCTTTAATATGTCAGTCCGCATAGCCCATTTAGACAGGCCTTGGGAAGATTGGCCGCGCACAGTCACAACAACATCAGCAGATTTAATGGGATTGCCGAATGTAGGACGAATAGGAGTTGGTTTACCAGCAGATTTGATTTTGTTTAAGGCGCGGAATTTCAGCGAATTGTTATCTAGGTCACAGCGCGATCGCACAGTTTTGCGGCAGGGTAGAGAAATTGATACAACTTTGCCCGATTATCGCGAACTAGATGATTTGTTGCAGGAAGACTCGGCGGTTGAAACCGCTTCTATACAAACAAAACCCGGATGGTGCGCGGGTTGAAGAAGACTCGGCGGTTGAAATTATTTTATCTTTTTCAGAAGACTCGGCGGTTGAAACCGCGTCTATACAAACAAAACCCGGATGGTGCGCGGGTTGAAGAAGACTCGGCGGTTGAAATTATTTTATCTTCTTCAGAAGACTCGGCGGTTGAAACCGCTGCTACACAAACAAAACCCGCCGACGCGGGTTGAAGAAGACTCTGCGGTTGAAATTATTTTATCTTCTTCAGTCCGCGGAGGCGGACTTCGTTTTTGTAGACGCGGTTTCAACCGCCGTCTTCGTTTTTGTAGACGCGGTTTCAACCGCCGTCTTCGTTTTTGTAGACGCGGTTTCAACCGCCGTCTTCGTTTTTGTAGACGCGGTTTCAACCGCCATCTCATCTTGTCAACTGACAACTAATTTGATATAAATATAAAACCGGATGCGATCGAGGAGGTTTTAAGTGAAAGCAGTTATTTTATTGTCGGGAGGGCTGGATTCCTCAACAGTTTTATATCAAGCCAAAGCCGACGGCTGCGAGTGTTACGCGATTTCCTTTGACTACCAGCAAAGGCACCGGCGGGAGTTGGAATCAGCACGGGCGATCGCACATTCGGCCCAAGTTAAGGCGCATCAGGTGGTAAACTTTGACTTAACGCTGTGGGGTGGTTCGGCTTTGACGGATAATCAGATGGAATTGCCGATCGATCGCAACCTTGCAGAAATGTCGCAAAACATCCCCATTACCTACGTTCCAGCTAGAAATACAATTTTTCTCAGCTTTGCCCTCGCCTATGCTGAAACCCTACAAGCTCAGCGAATATACATCGGCGTCAACGCTTTAGATTATTCCGGCTATCCCGACTGCCGCCTCGATTACATCCAAGCCATGCAGGAAGTATTTCGGTTAGGAACAAAGCAGGGAAGAGAAGGAAATCATATTAAGATTGTAACACCTTTGATCGAACTTAAAAAAACAGAAATTATTAAATTAGGCAACAAATTGGGAGTACCTTGGGAGCAAACTTGGTCTTGTTATGCAGGTGGCGAAACTGCGTGCGGCGTTTGCGATTCTTGTCGGCTGAGGCTAGCTGCTTTTGAGGAATTGGGACTGCAAGATCCGGTGCCTTATACTTAAACATGACTTACGACGCATCAATTACTCATGGGAAGCGTTAGCGAAAGCAATCTCTTATGAGAGCAATCCCAGCATCTGAGCTATGTTTTATCTAGTAGTCAAATTTACAAATAGACTCTGGTTGTAACGGACAAGATTTATTGGCGATCGGGTTGTTGTAGAGCAATACGACCTCCATTTTGGTGAGATATTTGAGCGGGCTAATATCAACAATTTGATTGTTGTGGAGTGTCATAGCTTCTAATTGGGTGAGATACCTGAGCGGGCTAATATCGGAAATTTGATTGTTGTGGAGTCTTAATTCAGGAAATAGATTAGTGAGATACCTGAGCGGGCTAATATCCGAGATTTGATTGTTGTCGAGTTCTAGTCGAACGAGGTTAGTGAGATTTCCGAGCGGGCTAATATCCGAAATCTGATTGTTGCTGAGGTATAGATGAAATAACTTAGTGAGGGATTTTAGGGGGTTAATGCGAACAATTTTATTGTTGCTGAGGTAAAGTTTGCCTAAATTGCTCAAAGACATTAGTGGACCCAGATCGGAAATTTGATTGTTGTTGAGAACGAGTACATATAGATGAGTTAGGGATTTTAGCGGACTCAGATCAGAAATTTGATTGATGCTGAGGTAAAGTTCTGATAAGTTAGTCATGAATTTCAGCGGTGTGATATCAGAAATGTTACTAGATGAGGATGAGAACGATTCGATCTCTGAAAGTTTAAGGCTAGCTTGTTTGCAGTCAGAAGTAGCAGTGAGCCTCAACATTTCGTTGACAATATCTCTAGTACCGGACTGAAGAGTTTCTTTATTCAAACACCAATCAGTAAATGTACGGTAAGTGCTGCTATCTTTGGACACTGCTACTGACGCAGGAATATCGTATCCTGCTATTACGATCAGGACAGATATGACAAAAACGAGGAATGCTTGAACTATTTTGCGAGGAACAAAGCTCAGTAATTCTACTAAGTTTTGTAAGAGTTGATAAATCTTCCAAATATTCATATTTTTCACTTGTTGGTGAGTTAACGTTAACTAACAAGCATCATAACATCAGGGAGAAGCAGTCATGGCATTCAACATACAAATAGATTTTGATAAATTTGCCTCAAACTCCCAACTGTTCAATAGTTCCACCCCAGACGGAAAAGCTGCACAAGAAACTGTCAGAAGAGCTGCTGCTGAATGGGCAAAGTATATCAAAGATGACTTTGATGAAATTCCTGGGGGTACTACATTTCAAATAGTAAATCCCACATCTATTGCTTTCTTAACCGATACTCTAGCATCCAATGATACTATTCCTGATTTACGAATTTACATAGGAACTAGATCGTATTCTGCTAGTAATCCAAGCGACAAAGGCGTCGCCCAAACATCGGGTGGTCTCATCATTCAAAAACCTGGCGATCCAGCAGTCAAATATGACTATGAATATGCTTTGGCCAAACGACATGGCATTAATTTTGAACCATCTGTAGCTTCGATATCTTTTAATTCCGATAGGAGTTTTAAACACGGTATCAATACTGTTTTTGGCCCTCAAGATTTCGACCTGTATACAGTTGCATTGCATGAAATTGGACACGCTTTAGGTTTTACAACTAACAACAATTTGCTTTTAAGTCCCACGGCGCAAACAGCTTACCGCTTGCGTACTCTAAATCCAGCAACTGGGAATCTTGATACTCCTCCTGTATTCAAAGGATTAAATACCCCGAATGGTGTCGAACTTGCGAAATCGCCGCAAGAAGACCATTTTCCTCTTCTGACTCAAGGTCAACCTACTAAAGGTATACTGGCAGGCAGTACCAAGATTGTTAATGAATTGATGTTACCCGCATACAAGGCTGGAGTTAATTATGCTAACTCTAGCTCTCCTGACTATACGGGAATTACCAAGTTGGATCTGTCAGTATTGGCAGACGTAGGGTACAACATTGATTCGATCGCGGCTGGAATTAATTTAACTCCGATTCCACTGACAGCGCCAACTATCAAAGATCCATTGAGTTCGGGAACATTGGGTGTTTTGATAGCAGGAACGAAGGGAGCAGACAGTATCACAGGCGGACTTGGAGAGGACACGCTCGCCGGTGGCCCTGGAAATGACACTCTTACTGGAGGTAGCGGAAAAGACTCTTTGTATGGAGGATCTGGCAATGACAGGCTGCTTGGCAACTCAGGGAATGACTACCTTTTTGGAGGCATTGGCAATGATACTCTCTTCGGAGGTGCGGGTTCGGATACCCTTCGCGGTGCAGGTGTAAATTCAGCAGGCAAAATTGGATTTAATGAAGTGGATGTTTTGTATCATTCTGCTGATGCTAATTCATTTGTTAAATACATTGTTGCAGAAAATGGGGCTAATTTCTATGAGGGCGGAGGTGCATCTGACTACGCCCAAATTATGAACTGGCGAGCAGGAGATAAAATCACAGTTGCAATGGGTACTGTCAGGCAAATCATTGGTGCCGATACTCAGCTTCTCAAGGGAGGAGATTTGATTGTAAAAGTGATGGGCTATCAACTCGCTCCCACTGATATTTCTTATATTTAGGGCTTGCAAAGTTTGTAGTTGTGCTTGGCGTTGGCTTTAGCGTCGGTTGTATAAGCGATGCGACGCTAAAGCGCAACTATGAACCTAGAGGTTTTACTAACTAAGTGAGTTGCGCTAGAGCGATCGCCCTCGCCATCCAAATCTCAACTAGAAAATTTCGCCACACCTCTCAAGCCACTATTCGATCGCCCTTTCCCCCTAACTTCCCCGCCCGCGGCTGCAACTTCACCCAAAACTCGATCGCCCGCCGCCCCATCCAGCAACTGAATTTGAAGTTGCTCCAACCGCGGCCCGCACACAGAAACCACCGTAAGTTCCACATTTTCGCAGCGCCAAACTTCCCCAACAGCCGGCATTCTTTGCAACTGATAGCTCAGAAAACCTCCAATTGTCTGATATTCGTCAGCTACTGGCAAATCCAAATTCAATATTTGATTGACATCATCTACATTTAACTGCGCTTGCACTAAAAAAGTGCGATCGTCCAATACTTGCAAAGCAATTTCTTTACTGTCGGGCGACTGGTAAGTGCGGCCGATAATTTCAGCTATCAAATCCCTCAGCGTCACTAACCCGGAAATGCCGCCAAATTCATCGACGACGATCGCAATTTCTGACGACGAACGCTGCATCAAAGGCAGCAGTTCCCCCAGCAGCATCATCTCCGGCACAAACCTCACCGAACCCATCCAAGTTACAATTTCCGTGTCGGGAGATAGCAAACCTTCAGCTAAGGGTTTCGCAAGTTGTTTGAAGCCAATAATGCCGATAATGTCGTCTAAAGAATCTCCCGTGACGGGATAGCGGGAATGGTTGGAAATCGCCATTTCGTCGAGCAAAGTTTGAAAGGTGGCCGTCTTTGGAAGTGCGACAATGCTCGGCCTCGGCACCATCACTTCTTCTACCCAAACTTCGCCAAATTCAAACACGTTGTTGAGCAGTTCTCGCTCTTCTGCTTCTAAGCCGCTTGATTCGCTGGAAGTAGCTATAATTAATTGCAGTTCTTCGGGAGTAACCGGCCGGTGTCTGAGGTCGTATTCGATGCCCGCAAACCGCAAGAGCGATCGAGTGGATTGATTGAGAAACGACACAAAGGGATTGAACAGACGGGAAATCAATAAACTCGGAGGCCCTAAACTTCTGGCTAGCTGTTCGGAATAAAGTAAGGCTACAGATTTGGGAAAGAGTTCGCCGAGTACGATTTGCAGGTAAGCTAGCAGGAAAAAAGTTACTATTGATATTCCCAAAGAATGGGCGAGGGCCGACTTGATATAAAGTGGTAGCGGCAAACTGGCGATCGACATTCGGACTAGCACGGCGATCGTATCTTCCCCAATCCAGCCGAGAGCTAAACTAGAAAGAGTGATTCCCAACTGCATTGTTGAGAGCAATCGCTCGATATTTTTCTGCAAAGATTGAACAGTTAGAGCTGCAATGTCGCCAGCTTCTACTAACTGATTGATGCGCGATCGGCGTACCGTCACCATCGAAAACTCAGCCGCCACAAAAAAAGCATTGATTGCAATCAGCAGCAGCACTGAAAGCAACCGCGACAGCACCTCTGTCGGAGTCATCGCGGGTAAATCAGCTATCTCCTGCACTCTCGCCCCTAAAAGTGACACAATGCTCCCTAGAACAACTTTCTCGATCGAACATCAAAATCCCTGGAGTGTTTGATCCTTTTGTCTTACTTCGCTACTGGAATCCCAGCTATTTGCAACTGAAGTTTTTGACCTGGATAATCTGTCAGCGTCAGCGAAACTGCTTTAGCATTTTCCAGCAAAGCTGTGGGAATACTCACAGTACCGTAATACACCTGCCCGTTGGGGGGCAGTTCCGCCGGCAAATCCTCAGCAGTCGCCGAAAGGGCCAGGCCGCGATCGTCCGTGACGTTCAAGAAACTGTAGAGAAACCTCACAGATTGGGAACCTTCGTTTTTCATGCTCACGTCTAGCAGCATGGAGTTGCTGCGCTGACTGGCCGCGCTCACTTCCAGGGTTATTCCCCCGTCGCGACTGTTCAGGGGAAATTTGGCGCTGGCCTTTGGTTCGGCCGGCTTTTTGGCTGTGGCTGGTTTAGAGCTTGTCTTGTCTGTTTTAGTGTTTGCTCGATCGGTTGTTTTGTCAGGATCGCGACCTTCTATCCGCGCTTTGACGGTTTTAATAATGTCTGTTTCTTTCAAAATGCTCACTTGGTCTTTGCTAGCCACAGTTCCCTGCTTGCCGGTGCCATTATAGTTGCTGGGGCGAACATCGGGTTGAGTCGTTCCTTTCAAGGCTTCGCGACCTGTAGTAAATCCCAAAACAGAACTCGTCACACCTGCTCCAAACATTAGAGTTAGCAGAATTAGAGTCAGCACTACTGTTGAATTCACTGCCATTGCCTATAATTTTATGCCTAATCGTAGAAACTGCTTTGTCCGGTCGAGCCGGATAGCGCAGGTGCGTTTCGGGCGATCGGGGACTCAACAGATCTAAAGATTTTGATTTTTGTTCTCTAGTTCTAGCACGGACTGGGAAATTATGTTATAATTGATTTTCAGTTGGATCGAATAAATCGATTTAACGGCAGTTGGCCGAGCGGTTTAGGCAGCGAACTCATAATTCGCCCCAGGCAGGTTCAACTCCTGCACTGCCGATTTTCAATAAATTAGGACGCTCCGCGCGTGGGCCCAAAACCCGGTTTCTTCTCTGATACCAGTTCTGGCTCCCGTGGGGCTAGAAACCGGGTTTCTACGAAAAATTTGTGACGAGTCACGAAAAATATAGGAAGAAACCCGGTTTCTGAGGCTAGGGGGCGATCGCGAGATCCTGAGATGGATCGCGATCTCTTAAGCTCGCACGCTCACTCCCAAAATTATGATTCCGATCGTTGGTCAACGAGATCAACCCTTAATCAATTCCACTCCGTAGCGCCCGTCGAGTTCTTGAACATAAACCTTAACTTGTTCTTCCTTTGCAGTCGGCAACTTTTTACCCGTAAAATC
>Ga0335397_10008410_pt1 | contig 12999 bp, 11 predicted proteins | sample MAT04_FD_205740 | JGI IMG/M metagenome (GOLD analysis project Ga0335397, IMG submission 205740) | Freshwater microbial communities from Lake Fryxell liftoff mats and glacier meltwater in Antarctica - MAT-04 (spades assembly) (version 2) ...
ACCGCATCGTCTGGGATGTCGGCCATCAGACCTACGCCCACAAGATTCTCACTGGCCGCCGCGAGCGGATGCACACGCTGCGCCAGACCGACGGTCTGTCCGGCTTCACCAAGCGGGAAGAAAGTGAATACGACGCCTTCATCGCCGGCCATTCCAGTACCTCGATCTCTGCTGCCCTCGGCATGGCGGTCGCTGCCAAGCTGAAAGGTGAAGAACGCCGCGTGGTAGCGGTGATCGGCGATGGCGCGATGACCGCCGGCATGGCGTTCGAGGCACTCAACAATGCCGGCGCGATGGACGCCAACTTGCTGGTGATCCTGAACGACAACGACATGTCGATTTCAGCCAATGTCGGCGCCCTCAACAGCTACCTGACCAAACTGCTTTCCGGCCGTTTCTACAACAACCTGCGCACGCATGGTGAACGCCTGCTATCCAATTTGCCGCCGATCCATGAACTGGCCAAGCGGGCGGAAGAGCACATCAAAGGCATGGTCACGCCCGGCACGCTGTTCGAGGAGTTTGGCTTCAACTACCTCGGCCCGATCGATGGCCATGATCTGGATGTGCTGATCCCGACGCTACTCAATATCCGCGCGCTCAAGGGTCCGCAGTTCCTGCATATCGTCACGCAAAAGGGCAAAGGCTACGACCTCGCCGAAGCGAACCCTTGCCTGTATCACGGCGTTGGCAAATTCGAGGTTGAACAAGGCATCAGCGCGAAAGTCTCAAAGCGCCCGACCTACACCGAAATTTTCAGCCGTTGGCTGTGCGACATGGCCGAGGCGGACGAACGACTGGTCGGCATCACCCCGGCAATGTGCGAAGGTTCCGGCCTCAACGCCTTCGCCGAACGTTTCCCGTCACGCTATTTCGATGTCGGCATCGCCGAACAACATGCGCTCACCTTCGCCGCCGGCCTCGCCTGCGAGGGACGCAAGCCGGTGGTGGCAATCTACTCGACCTTCCTGCAACGCGCCTACGATCAACTGATCCACGACGTCGCACTGCAAGACTTGCAGGTGATGTTGGCGATAGACCGCGCCGGTCTGGTCGGCGCCGATGGCCCGACGCATGCGGGCGCATTCGACATTTCGTTCCTGCGCTGCATCCCCAACATGCTGATTGCCACACCGTCGAACGAAAACGAATGTCGTCAGTTGCTCACCACTGCCTTCCAGTTCGACGGCCCCAGCGCCGTGCGTTATCCGCGCGGCACTGGTCCGGGCGCTGAAATCTTGCTGACGCTGGACACTTTGCCGATCGGCAAAGGCATCGTGCGTCGTCAGGGGAACAGGGTGGCAATCCTGGCTTTCGGCAGCGTCGTCACTGCCGCGTTGCAGGCGGCAGAAAGCCTGGACGCGACGCTGGCCGACATGCGTTTCGTCAAGCCGATCGATCGCGACCTGATTCAGTCACTGGCACAAAGCCATGACTACCTGGTTACGCTGGAAGAAAACGTGGTCATGGGCGGCGCGGGTTCAGCAGTTGCCGAAGTGCTGGCGGAACTCAACCTGCATAAGCCCATTCTTCATCTGGGCCTGCCTGACCGCTTTGTCGAGCATGGCGACCCCGCTGTATTGCTGGCACGCTGCGGTCTCGATGCGAATGGCATCCTGGCCAGCCTGAAAAAATTCTTACCTGAGTAATTTACTCAAGCATTAGCACCAGCTTATACTGCGGCCTACCAAGCCAATAGGAAATTCGCCATGAGCACATGCGAAGCAGTTTGCGAAACAGCCAGCCCCTGCCCGGTCAACACCGTCAAGGATCAACCCATCGCCGACGTCCAGAACTACGCTGATTCGCGCAATATTGCGATCGACAAGGTCGGTATCAAAGCGATTCGTCATCCGGTCAAGGTGCTCGACAAAACCGGCGGTGCGCAGCACACCATCGCCACCTTCGGCATGTACGTCTACCTGCCGCACCATTTCAAAGGGACGCACATGTCCCGTTTCATCGAAATTCTCAACGGCAACGAACGTGAGTTTTCGGTCGAATCATTCGAGCAAACCCTGCGCCAGATGGTGGTGAAGCTGGAAGCCGAATCCGGCCATGTCGAAATGAATTTCCCGTATTTCGTCAACAAGAAGGCACCGGTCTCCGGGGTTCAGAGTCTGATGGACTACGACGTGACTTTCATCGGTGAAATCAAGAATGGCGAGTATCTGCAAACCATGAAAGTGCTGGTGCCTTGTACCAGCCTTTGCCCTTGCTCGAAGCAGATTTCGCAGTACGGCGCGCACAACCAGCGCTCCCACGTCACCATCACCGCGCGCACCAATACCTTCGTCTGGATCGAAGACATCATCAAGATCGCGGAAGAAAACGCTTCCAGCCAACTGTATGGCTTGCTGAAGCGGCCGGACGAGAAATTCGTTACCGAAAAGGCCTACGAAAATCCCAAGTTTGTCGAAGATCTGGTGCGTGACGTGGCCGCTGCGCTGAACAAGGATCAACGCATCGATGCCTATGTGGTGGAAGCGGAAAACTTCGAATCCATCCACAACCATTCCGCCTATGCGCTGATCGAGCGTGACAAGACAACGGCCTGATCGACAAAGTTTTCGTCCCGCCTCCGGGGTCAGCCAACCCGGAGGCTCGGGGGACTTTCGCCACCGTTTTTAAAACAACGCCAGGCTGATTGCCAAAGCCGACTTCCAGCCTGCGGCATTCATCCATCCGGCTCGATCACCGCCGTCCGCCCGCGCACCCCAGCTGGCGGACACGCTGCTCGCGGCAGTCCCCAAGGACTGTAAACAAGCAGGCATAATGCCAGCAATATCGCTCAAGCTTGCGCGCACACATTGATGAAGCCGATTGCCATTTTTCGACACGCTCCCAGCGAAGGTCCAGGCCATTTTGCCGGCTTTCTCGACGCCCATTCGCGGCCCTGGACGCTATTTGAGATCGATGCAGGCGACAGCGTGCCAGCTTCGCCGGACAGTTTTTCCGGCCTGGTTTTCATGGGTGGGCCGATGAGCGTGAATGATTCGCTGCCCTGGATCGAGCCAACGCTGAAGCTGATCCGACAAGCCGTTGCGGCGGATATTCCCGTGCTCGGCCACTGCCTGGGTGGCCAACTCATCGCCAAAGCGCTGGCTGGGAAGATCGGGCCGAATCCGGTCAAGGAAATCGGCTGGGGAAAAGTCCAGGTTGAGAATACCCCGCAAGCCCGCGACTGGTTCGGCGAGCTGGCGACTTTTGAAGCGTTTCACTGGCATGGCGAGACATTCAGCCTGCCTCCCGACGCGGTCCGGATTCTTTCCAGCGCACACTGCGCCAACCAGGCTTATGTTTTTCGCAACATGCATCTCGGCATGCAGTGCCATGTTGAAATGACCCGCCCGATGATCGAGCAATGGTGCACTATTGGCGTCAATGAGATTGACGCCGCCAGCAGCAGTCCGGCGGTGCAATCCGGCGCTGACATTCTGGCGCAGGCGGATACCAAACTGGGGCCGCTGAATCAAGTTGCGGAAATGCTTTATACGCGCTGGCTAACTGGAGTATCTGCGGGGTCTCTGCTTGAGCGACATCAATAACGCGCCTTCCGATTACATCACGCTGCCGCATTTGCGCAGCTTGATCGGCTTGCGCGTGCGGCATCAGGGCACGCTCTGCCTGGTTCTGGAAGTCCTCGAAACGCCGCCGTCGTTGGTGCTCGAACCCATTTTTGACCCGCTCAACGCCGCCGCCTACAGTGCCAGCAACATCATGGCCAATTTGCATGGCCATCCCGGTGAGTACGGTGTTGAATCGCGCATTGTGCAAGTTCTGACCGACGACCTGACCGGTCTCAACGACGCCTTGCTGGAACTCGAAATCTTTGATTATTGAATAGACCACGCCCCTTGACGCCAGATCAACCTGCATGAAACAACCTACTTCCGCCCTGGTACCGGTGATCGCGGGTTACAGCGTCATGCTGCTGTTGTTGCTTGCAGTCACCGCCATCGGCGTCACCCATATCCGGCAGCTCAGCAATCAGCTCACCGCCATCGTCTCCGAACGCAACCAGAAATCGGAATTTGCCGCCTCCATGCGCGGCCTGCATGAATCCCGTTTCCAATCCATGTTGCTGGCCAGCAGCATGGACGATGCGTTTGCCCGCGATGAAGAAATCATGCGCTACTCGGAAATGGCGCGTGAATTTATTCAGATTCGCGACCGCTTCCTGGCCTTGCCGCTGGATGCTTCGGAACGTGCGCTGTGGGAAGAAATGCGCAGCGAAGTCAGGCAGGTTGAACTCTATGCCGACCCGGTTTTCGACCTCCTCCAGTCGAATCAATTAGCCCAGGCCCGCCAATTCATCAAGCAGGTTTTAACGCCGCATCAGGAACACATGATGCAAGGCTGGGTGAAATTGCTTGAGTTGCAACGCAACAAGAATCAGCAAGCCCTGGCGCAAGCCCAGGCCGCGCGTGACCGCGCCCAGAAACTCGCCATTGCACTGGCGGCTACGGCCATGCTGGTCGGTTTGATCATCGCCATTTTTGTCGTGCGACTGAGCCGTCGCCTGGAAAAAGACCTGTTCGAGGAAAAAGAACGCGCCCAGATCACCTTGCAGGCGATTGGCGACGCAGTGCTGCGCATCGACGAGGATGGGCGGGTGCGTTATCTCAACCCGATCGCCGAGCATCTGGCCGGCATGTCGGCGCATGAAGCCATCGGCAAACCGATCAGCGAAGTGCTCAAACTCTACGAAAAGGAAAGCCAGATCGAGATTACCGCCCGCATGAGCAAAGACGCGCTGCGCGGCGTACCCTGCTCTCTGCCGCCAGGCATTGGCCTGATTTCGACGCAGGGAATGGAATTCGAGATCGAAGGCGTTTGTTCGCCGATCCACACGCCGAAAGGGGACACCATCGGCGCGGTGCTGGTCCTGCGCGACGTGACCGAAGCGCGCGAGATGCAGCGAAAACTGCTTTGGCAGGCCAACCACGACAGCCTGACCAGCCTGGTCAACCGACGCGCTTTCGAAGACAGAGTCACCCGCACGCTGGGCAGCAAACGCGCTTCGGAATATCCAATGTCGATCATGTTCATTGATCTCGATCGATTCAAACACGTCAACGACACTGCCGGCCACGCGGCCGGGGATGACCTGCTGCGGCAACTCGGCCGCTTGATGTTCACACGTATCCGCGAAGGCGATCTGCTGGCAAGAATAGGCGGTGACGAGTTCGGCATCATGCTGGTTTCATGCCCTCCCGAGAACGCGGAAAAAATTGCGCATCTGATCAAGGAAAGCATCGCCAACTTCCACCTGATCTGGAATGGCGACCAGTACCAGGTCGGCGCCAGCATCGGCGTGGTGCATGTGCCGCCGCACTGGAGCAGCATGGACGAATGTCTGGCGGCAGCCGATGCGGCCTGTTACCAGGCCAAGCAGAATGGTCGCAATCAAGTGGTGGTGCATCAGTCATGAGGGCGCGGCAATGGACAAGACGATAGGCGATGCATGCAGCATTTGATGCTTAAATTCAAAACCCTGCTCGAAGTGTTCGAGGTCACCGGCGACTGGATCGGGCCTTTGGTGCTGCGTCTGATTCTGGCAAAGGAATTCTGGGATGCGGGCATCGATAAACTGAATGGCGCCAACTGGTTCATCGACATCCAGGCGCAATTCCCCTTCCCGTTCAACCTGTTCTCTGCCGAATTCAGCTGGCATCTCGCCACCGGCTTCGAGATTGTCGGCCCGCTGGCGCTGGTGCTTGGTCTGGGCACCCGCTTTTTTGCATTTTCGCTTTCGATTCTGACCCTGGTTGCCATCGCCGCAGTGCATGCCGGGCATGGCTACACGATCAGTGAAGGCGGCTGGAAATTGCCGCTCATCTATCTGGCGATGTTGCTGCCGCTGATCCTGTCCGGACCCGGCAAACTCAGCATCGACCACTGGCTGCGCCAGCATTTCCTGAAAATCGAACGCCGGCTCTGGTCTTAGGCTCTGGACATGGGCTGGGCATAAATCCGATGGCGATTCTGGTTGGTGATCTTGGCGGCACCCACACCCGGCTGGCAGTTGCCGAGGTGATGGCGAATCAGGTTGTCCTGGCGCGGGTCGAACGCTACATCAACAGCGAACATGTCGATCTGAACACCATCTTGCGGCGGTTTCTCGAAGCCGCAGGCAACCCGGGTGAAACCCTGTGCTGCCTTGCCGTCGCCGGCCCCACCGATGGCACCCGCGTGCAGTTCACCAATCTCGACTGGCGCATCGACACGGCCGACCTGAGTGCGAATTTCGGATTTGCCCGCTGCCGCCTGATCAACGATTTCAGCGCCGTCGGCTGGGGTCTCAACACCCTCACCGATCAAGCGCTCGCGCCATTACAAGTCAGCCAGCCGGTAGCCGCTGGCACACGGGTTGCACTGGGCGCCGGCACCGGCTTTGGCGTCAGTCTGTGCGCCTGGCGCGGCGACCACTATCAGCCCATGGCGTCGGAAGGTGGCCACATCGGGTTCGCGCCGATCAACCCGGAACAGGATCGACTGCTGGCCTTTCTGCGCACACTGTATGGCCGGGTTTCGGTCGAACGCATTCTGTCCGGCCCCGGCCTGCTTGATCTGTATCGCTTCAGCCAGATGGAGCTGGAAATAACCGATCCTGGCTTGCTTTCCGCCGCACAGCCGGCGGCGGCGATCAGCCAGGCCGGACTGGACCGAAAAGACGCGGCGGCGATGCAGAGTTTGCGTCTGTTTGCGAGCATCTACGGCCAGACCGCCGGCGACTGGGCGCTCGCTTGCCAGGCCAGCGGCGGCATCTTCCTGGCTGGCGGTATTGCGCCGAAATTACTTCCGGCGCTCGCCAACGGTGACTTCCTCGCCGGCTTCACCGACAAAGGCCGCTATCTTGATTGGATGCAACAAATCCCGGTTTCGGTCATCCTTGATCCGGATATCGGCCTCAAAGGCGCAGCGGTAGCGGCGGTTCAGTCCTGGTAGATCGCCAACTCGGCGATCCGCTTCTCGATGCGTTGCATCATGCGCTGGTAAGCCGACTGACCGACGCCGCCGAAACGGCGCTGAAACTCCGCCTGGCTGAGGAACTCGGGCAGATCGCGCACATCGGGAAAAAACGTCCTGGCATCCCGCACATTGGCCAGTTTGTTCTGCATCCGCAAAGCCGCCGCGCGCGAGCCCGTGCTGACCTCGCCCAGACGCGAACCCGCCAGATCCGCCGCCAGGTCGTTGAAGGAAAATCCGCTGCCGGCCTGCGCGTCTTTCAATTCCTTGTACAGGCCCGCCAGGTTCGACAAGTTCTCGCCGCCGGTCGCAGCGAGAAAAGCGGACAACGCGAAGTGCTGCGCAAAATCGTTGCGCCCCGCCAGCTTGATCGAAGTGCGCCGGTCGGTTCTCGCCATGCCCTGCTTTGACAGCAGGCGGCTGCCCAGCGCGCGTTCCGCCAGTACGGTCAATGCGGCGCGGTTTTCGGCCACCGGATCGCCGGATTTGGAACGGGCTCGCGCCAGCGCGAACGCCTCGCCCAGCAAAATCGCAAAATCGCCGCTGTGCAGCGCACCGAGTCGATCCCGATAAATCTTCAACGTCGCTTCATCGACGCCCTGCGCCGCACCGCCGGCCAGCATTTTTTGCATGACCGCATTTCGCCAGGTGAAACGCAGCACCAAGGTCTGGCCGTCAAGTTGCGCACTGTCGAGCAATCCACGCGCCGCCGCCAGTTCATTGCCATAGGCCGACCGCGCCAGCCCCCAGCGCACCAGCTTGCCGGCAAACCTGGCCGGCAAATCGAGCTTGCCCAGACGCAATTGCGCCGGTTGCAAAATGGCGTCGCCGGCGGCCAGCACAAGTTCCAGATTGACGAATCGTCGATTGCCACCGGGTAAAGGTAAAGGCAGGGGAAAGCTCACCCGCAACTGCAACTTCGACCGCACGATCTGCGCGCTCCCGCTGCCACCGGCGAGATGATGCGCCAGGTAATTCACCCCCTTGTCGAGATCAGATTCGGCCAGCGCCAACTGGCGCACCTCGCCCTCCCGCATCCGACGCAGTCCGAGCGAACTGACTATCGCCTTGCCGCGTTCCAGATCCGCCATGCTGACCTGTGCCGAGCGTGTCAGCTTCGGTTTTGCATCGGTCAGCGCAAAGAACGCCCCAGCTAACAGGATTGCCGGCAGTACAACCAACCACCCCAGCCAGCGCATCAGGTCTGGCCCCCGTAATCCTTGAATTTCTCCAGCACTTCCTGCATCTCGACATCGCTCAACAGCACCGGATCGCCGACCTGGCAGGCGCGCAGATACTGACCGCACAGCGCTTCAACTTCATTTGCCAGGGCCAGCGCGGCGGACAGACTACATCCCCAGACAACCAGGCCGTGATTCGCCATCAGGCAGGCGCGGCGATCCTGCAAAACCGCCAGCACCGCATCCGACAAGGCCTGGCTGCCGAAGGTGGCATAAGCCGCACAACGAATGTCGACACCACCGGCCATCGCCACCATGTAATGAAACGGCGGCAGGCCACGTCGCAGGCAGGCCAGCGCCACCGCGAACGGCGAATGCGCATGCACAATGGCTTCGGCGGCGGCAAACGTCGCGTAAATGTCGCGGTGGAAACGCCACTCGCTGGAGGGGCGGCCGGGTTTGCTGGGTTTGCCTTCTCCCAATGCATCACCCGCAAGCGACATTTCCACCATGTCATCCGCCGTCAGCGCGGCCATGTTCTGACCGGACGGGGTAATCAGAAAACCCTCACGCGAGCGCACGCTGACATTGCCGGAAGTGCCTTGATTGAGGCCGCAATGCACGCTTTCACGGGCCAGTGCCGCCAGCGAGGTACGCAAATTGGATGCACACAAAGTCGTTTTCTTCATCTTCAGTTCCGTTCCGGAAACAGCGCCGCCAATGCAGCGGAATTCGCCGCGCAGACACCGCGTTCGGTAATCAAACCGGTGACCAGCCGCGCCGGGGTGACATCGAACGCCGGATTCGCCGCCGGGCTGCCCTCCGGCGTCAACCGCACCGACACCACCCGGCCCGCTGCATCGCGGCCTTGAATGCAGGCGACCTCCGCCGCATCGCGCTCTTCAATCGGAATCTTGCCACCATCGGCGAGAGCGAAATCGATGCTCGGCCCGGGTGCCGCGACATAAAACGGCACGCCGTTGTCGAACGCCGCCAGCGCCTTCAGATAGGTGCCGATCTTGTTGCAAACGTCTCCGTTGGCCGCCGTGCGATCGGTGCCAACGATGCAGACATCAACCTCGCCGTGCTGCATCAGATGACCACCGGCATTGTCGGCGATGACATGGTGCGCAATGCCAGCCTGTTGCAACTCCCAGGCGGTGAGGCTGGCGCCCTGATTGCGCGGCCGCGTTTCATCGACCCAGACATGCACGTCCAGCCCGGCTTGCTGCGCTGCGAAGATCGGCGCCAGCGCGGTGCCCCAATCCACCGTCGCCAACCAGCCGGCGTTGCAGTGGGTCAGGATGTTGAGCCGGCCCGATTTCCGCGCAGCAATCGCTTGCAACAGACTCAGGCCATGCTGGCCAATGGCGCGGTTCTGCACCACGTCTTCCTCGCAGATCGCGGCGGCTTCCGCCCAGGCCGCTTGCAGCCGTTGCTCAACCGGCAAAGGCAGCAGTTGCGCCAGCACACGCTGCACCGCCCAGCGCAGATTCACCGCCGTCGGGCGGGTGGCGATCAAAAGGTCGCCGGCCACCAGCAATGCCGCCTCATCGGCCGATTCTTGCGCCGCCAACGCCATGCCATAGGCCGCCGTCGCGCCAATCAACGGCGCACCGCGCACCCGCATCACGCTGATCGCCTCGGCCGCATCATCCAGCGTAGTCAAACGTCGCAGCACGAATTCGTGCGGCAAACGGGTCTGGTCAATGATCATCACCGCAGCGGCATTTTTGACAACGTCATTTTCCTCATCGCTGCGCCGGATGGTGCGGGTTGGGGTGCCTGAAATAAGCATGCTCGTTCCTGAGGGTTCGTTCTATCTGACTCGATTATCCGAGATAAAATCAGCCGATGCCTTCCGCCTTTCCCGAACCCTCCATCGCCACACCCTTGGTCGCCGCGCTGAACGCTTTGCTGAATGCCCAGCCAGCCGCGCTGAACCGCTTGCAGCGTCACGCCGGCAAGACCGTGCGGCTGGCGTTGCCGGTTTTTCCACAGAATCTCAGCCTCGATGCAGACGGCCGCTTTTTCCCGCAGATCGAGCCAGCCGAAACCGAACCGGCATTGATCCTGACCCTGATGCCAAGCGCCCTGCCGCTGCTGCTGGGCGACGGCAAGTTGGCCGACCTGTTCCGCGTCGAAGGCGACGTCCCGTTCGCCAGCGACATTTCCGGCGCCCTGGCCGACTTCGACTGGGTGCTCGCGCTGCGTCCCTGGCTGGGCGACATCGCCGCCAGCCGGATCGATCAATTCCTGCGCGGCGCGCTGGCCTGGCGGCAGGAAGCGCATGACAACACCGGCCGCAACCTGGCCGAATACGCCGTTTATGAACAAGCCATGTTGGCCGAACCGAATGCCACGCGCGCGTTCGTCAACCAAGTCGATGCGCTACGCGAAGATGTAGATCGGCTGGAAGCGCGCTTGCGGCTGCTTGAAGCAAAGCGGCAAGCCTGATGTACTTCTTCCGCATCCTCCGTATTTTCTACACCGCCGCGCGTTACGGCCTGGACGAATTCTTCCTCGGCCACGAACGCGTCAAGCTGGTGCGCTGGCTGGTGCAAGCACTCTTCTTCTGGCGTGTTTTCGTATTTCAGCTCGATCGCCCGCGCGGTGAGCGCCTGAGACTGGCGCTGGAATCGCTCGGCCCAATCTTTGTCAAGTTCGGCCAGATGCTGTCCACGCGGCGTGACATGATTCCGCCGGATATTGCCGACGAACTGGCCAAATTGCAGGACCGGGTGCCGCCCTTTCCGAGCGATCAGGCGTTGGCGGTAATCAAGCGCGCCTATGGCCGTGATGCCGCCGACGTTTTTGCAAAGTTTGAAGACACGCCGATTGCCTCCGCTTCCATCGCTCAGGTACATAGGGCGACGTTGAAAACCGGCGAAGAAGTCGCGGTCAAGGTCCGCCGCCCCAACATCCAGAAAATCATCGGCCACGACATGCAGATTCTGATGGCCATCGCCGGCCTGATCGAACGTCTGTGGTGGGACGGCCGCCGCATGAAACCGCGCGAAGTCGTCGCCGAATTCGCCAAACACATCGACGACGAACTCGACCTGATCCGCGAAGCCGCCAACTGCTCGCAACTGCATCGCAACTTCGCCAACTCACCGCTGCTCGTCGTGCCGCAGGTGGAATGGGACTATTGCACGGCCGAAGTAATGGTGATGACCTGGATGAACGGCCTGCCGATTTCTCGTCTCGAAGAACTGCGCGCACGCGGCGTGGATATACCGAAACTTGCGCGCGCCGGTGTCGAAATCTTCTTCACGCAGGTGTTCCGTGATGGTTTTTTTCACGCCGACATGCACCCCGGCAACGTCCTTGTGACCGACCAGGGCAAATACATCGCGCTCGATTTCGGCATCATGGGCACGCTCAACGAAACCGACAAAAGCTATCTGGCGCAAAACTTTCTCGCCTTCTTCCAGCGCGACTACAAAAAAGTCGCCCGCGCCCACCTCGACGCCGGCTGGGTGCCGGCAGACACCCGCGCCGACGAATTCGAAGCGGCGATCCGCGCGGTGTGCGAACCGGTATTCGACCGGCCGTTGAAGGAAATCGCCTTCGGCAAAATCTTGCTGCGCCTGTTCCAGACCTCGCGCCGCTTCGGCATGGAAATCCAGCCGCAATTGGTCATGCTGCAAAAAACCCTGCTCAACATCGAAGGCCTCGGCCGCCAGCTCGACCCTGATCTCGATCTTTGGGCGACCGCGAAACCTTTCCTGGAACGCTGGATGAGCGAGCAAATCGGCTGGCGCGGCTGGCTGCGCACATTCAAGGAAGAAGTGCCGTACTGGGGCGCGGTGCTGCCGCAATTGCCACGCCTGGCGCATCAAGCCCTGCGCACCGACCGGTTGGAAAAACTCGAAAGCGGTATCAACTTGATGTTGGTGCAGCATCAGTCGCGCAACCGCTGGCTGGCGATCATCTCCTTGCTGCTGGCGGTTTTGGCGTATTCGCAACTGCGCTGAAATGAACGCATGCCGGCTTGGAATGCGATGCAAGGCGCCGGCCGCACAGCAGGGTCATTCCCTGCAAGCGGCCGGCAACGTGGCAGCGCGCCCACCAGTGCAGTCCAGAATGTCCAGGTTATTCAGGGACAGCCACTTAACCTTGATCCTGAATCCACAGGTTGCCCGCCTATCATCGTAACACATTGAATAATAAGGTATAATCAGCTTTTCGTCGTTCACCCAATTGGTGCCATGGCTCAAAGCGTACTCCACCCCTACGGCGATCCGATTCCCCGCTTCAAGCTCAAGCAAGGCACTGAACTGCTCACCGGCCACGCTGGGCTTGCCCTGGTCGGATTGGCGCTGGCGAAGTTTGCCAGGGTGTGCGAGACATTGGATAAGGCCATTCCCAAGCGATCCGGGTTGAGTGTGGGTGAGATCGTCACCGCCTATGTGGGGCTGCTGTGTACCGGCAAGTCGGATTTCGACGCCATCAAGAACCATCGCCAGGACGGCTTCTTTGCCGAGGCTTTGTGGTTGAGCTCGGCTCCCGCAGCCTCGGCCATGCGCATGCAACTGGACGCCCAGGCCGATCGGCTGCTGCCGTTGGCCGATGAATTGTCGGTCGCGCTGCTCAAGAACGCCGGTGCGCCCATCACGCCGCTGGCCTGCGGCCTGGTGCCGCTGGACATCGACGTATTTACCCAGGACAACGGCAGAACCCGCAAGGAAGGCGTCTCGCGCACCTACGCCGGTACGGACGGCTACGCGCCGATCGCGGCGTATCTCGGCCAGGAAGGCTGGTGCGTGGCGCTGGAGTTGCGCGAGGGCAGCCACTTTTCTTCGCGCGAGACGGAATACACCCTGGAACGGTCGCTGCCTCG
>Ga0335397_10008413_pt1 | contig 12998 bp, 10 predicted proteins | sample MAT04_FD_205740 | JGI IMG/M metagenome (GOLD analysis project Ga0335397, IMG submission 205740) | Freshwater microbial communities from Lake Fryxell liftoff mats and glacier meltwater in Antarctica - MAT-04 (spades assembly) (version 2) ...
CAATTACCGCAATCAGTACCCTAAGCTAGGCGGCAATTATGTTACCTACAATGCTTCTTATGATATGTATTCGCGTAAGCTATCGGGAGGAATTGCCGTGCTGGCAAATGCTGATATGACTGGTCCGCTGGGATCATTGGCAGGAAGCGCAGTTTATTCGTATTACCTTAAAATTTCTCAAAAGTTAACCATGAATGCTGCCTTGCAGGCTGGTTATTTTCAATACCGGCTAAACTGGGATAAACTTATTTTTGAAGATATGATTGTTCCGGGAACCGGTGAAGTAATACCAGGTTTGACCACCGAAGTACAGCCTCCAAAGTTGAAAGTCGGGGATGTTGATTTTTCGAGCGGAATGGTTTTCGGATACGATGGCACCTATTACTTAGGCGCTGCCGTTCACCACATTACAAGCTCCGATCTGGCTTTTTACCAGGGCAACATCAGCCGCCTTGCACCAAAGCTTACGCTTCATGCGGGAGCTTTATTCAATTTAAGGCAAGCAACAATTCCCGGCAAAGAGAATGATAATTTATCGCTTTCGCCAAACATCGTTTATATGCAACAAGGTAATTTTCACCAGCTAAATGGAGGAATGTACCTTAATGTATTTCCTTTTGTGACAGGTCTTTGGTTGCGGCACAATTTTGAGAATCCCGATGCGTTAATAGCTCTGCTTGGGTTTCAGCAACCCAACTATAAAATAGGATATAGTTTTGACTATACATTGTCGCAGATGGGGATGCAGGCAGGCGGCGCCCACGAGATATCATTTGTATGGTTTTTGCCTTGTCCGAAAAAAGAATTCAATTATAAGGCAATAAAATGCCCCAGTTTTTAGTTAATACCCAAACAAACCATTGAAAAAGATGTCTAACTACGGCAAATTAGCAGCAAAAGTATTGTTTGCAGCAACAATTGCACTTATGGTTTCTTGTAAGAGCAAAGAATCTTCACGCACCACAAGTTGGAAATACAATGATCCCAAGAATGGCGGTTTCGAAGTAGCAGATTATAAGAGTCCTATCACAGGTCCCGGACTTATGTACATCGAAGGAGGTACCTTTACCATGGGACGGATCAGCGATGACCCAATGTACGAATGGAATAACATCCCGCGCAGGGTTACTATTCCCAGTTTTTACATGGATGAAACCGAAGTATCCAATCTGGATTATACTGAATACCTGTACTGGATCAGCCGCGTTTTCGGCACAAGCTATCCTCAGGTTTATCAAAAAGCATTGCCAGACACACTGGTATGGCGCGACAAACTCGGGTATAACGAACCGCTGGTTGAAACCTACCTCCGCCATCCGGCTTACAGAAACTATCCGGTTGTTGGCGTAAGCTGGTTGCAGGCTAACGATTACTGCCTCTGGCGTACCGACAGGGTAAACGAAATGCTCCTGGTTGAAAACGGTATCCTGGAACTTGATCCTGCTCAAAAAGACGAAAATAATTTTAATACCGAAGCTTACCTTGCCGGTCAATATACAGGACTGGTAAATAAGCCAATGCGCGACCTCAACCCTAATGGTACCGGCGAACGCAGAGTACGAGTCGAAGATGGCATTCTTTTATCAAAATACAGGCTGCCTACCGAAGCCGAATGGGAATTTGCAGCTTACGGACTTGTTGGCAATACACATTTCGAACGCGTTGTTGAGCGCCGTATATATCCATGGAACGGAACTGTACTGCGTACCGATGAAAAGAAATTCTATGGAAGCTATGTGGCTAACTTCAAACGAGGCCGTGGCGACTACATGGGCGTTGCCGGAAATCTGAACGATGGTGCTGCCATTCCTGCCGAAGTTACTTCATTCTGGCCTAACGACTATGGCCTTTACAATATGGCAGGTAATGTGTCCGAATGGGTAATGGATGTTTACCGTCCGCTGAGTTTCGAAGATGTAAGCGACTTCGCTCCGTTTCGTGGTAATACATTTCAGACACGGCAGACTGACGGGCAGGGCTACCTGGTTCCTAAAGACAGCCTGGGTCGTATAAAATACCGTCCGGTGAAGGAAGAAGAAGCCATGGGTCGTTTTAATTACCGCAAGGCCGACAACATTAACTACCTCGATGGCGATAATCAGTCATTGGCAGGTGCCGACTGGCTGGCTCCAAGCACAGAAGAAGGCAGCACCAGCAACAAAATGTACGAATATGGTGTATCATCGCTTATTAGCGACCAGGCGCGTGTTTATAAAGGCGGATCGTGGCGCGACCCGGCTTACTACCTCAGCCCTGCAGCCCGCCGTTCGATGGACGAAAAAATGTCGTCAAACTATATTGGCTTCCGTTGTGCAATGGGTAGTGTAGGAGGTTCAGCCCCGGCAAAAAGATAATAACTTAATTTGTTTATAAAAAAACCCATCCCTTATCCGGATGGGTTTTTTATTTTAAGTAATTTGCATCTTCTAACCTACTACTCCTATGCATACCTCTATCGAAGAATTATATTCCTTTTTTCTGAAGCACACCGCAATTTCAACCGACTCGCGCCAGGTTGTTCCGGATTGCCTGTTTTTTGCACTGAAAGGAGATAATTTCGATGGCAATAAATATGCGAAAGTTGCAGTGGATGCTGGAGCCGCCTACGCAGTTATTGATGATCCTGCATACGAAGGAAACAAAACGCTGTTGGTGAATGATGTACTCGAAGCTTTGCAATTGTTAGCGCAAATGCACCGCCGGAAATTCAGCATCCCGGTTATAGCCATCACCGGAAGCAATGGAAAAACAACAACCAAGGAATTGATAAATGCAGTTCTGAGCCGCCAATACCAGGTTACGGCTACTAAAGGCAACCTGAATAATCATATCGGCGTTCCACTTACTTTGCTTGAAATAACAAATGAAACACAAATTGCAATTATTGAAATGGGCGCCAATCACCAGGGCGAAATTGCACAATTGTGTTCGCTTGCAGAACCCACTCATGGCCTCATTACCAATATAGGCAAAGCTCACCTGGGCGGTTTCGGTGGTTACGAAGGCGTAATTAAAGCCAAGAGTGAAATGTATGCCTGGATGCGTAATTCGGGTGCAGAAGTATTTGTTAATGGCGATAATCCCTTGCTTACGGAACTTTCGTCAGGAATAAAGCGAACGCTGTATGGTAAACATGAAGGCAATTCCTGTCGCGGGCAGGCCAGGGAAAATAATGGAATGCTGGAAATTGAATGGATAACGGATATCAATACAATTTCAGTGAAAACTAACCTGATAGGAAGTTATAACTTTGAAAATGTGATGGCTGCTATCTGCATGGGGACTTTTTTCAATGTTTCCTCCGATGAAATAAAAACTGCCATTAATTCGTACATGCCCTCCAACAGCCGCTCGCAGGCAATGAAAACAACAAAAAATTCGGTGATCCTTGATGCCTATAATGCCAATCCTACCAGTATGCAGATGGCCATTGAAAATTTCAGACAAGTGAAAGTCCGGCATAAAATGGTGATATTGGGCGATATGCTTGAACTTGGCGACGAAAGTTTTGCGGAACACCTTGCTATCGTAAATCTGGTTGATACATCTGATTTCGATAAAGTAATTCTGGTGGGACCTGATTTTAAAAAGGCTGCCGAAGAACGCTTTCACTGTTTTATGACTTCAGCAGATGCTTACGAATGGTTAATTACACAAAAGCTGAAAGATTATTATATCCTTGTAAAAGGCTCGCGGGGGATAAAAATGGAAAAAGTGCTTGAAGCGCTTTGAGTGATTGGGGAATAGTGAAAAATTACGACACGACTGCACGACGGCACGACGGCACGATTGCACGACTATACAACTACACGATGGCATGACGACACGAATTTTCAACCTTGAACGCTAAAAGCTTATTGAACCTTGAAAACTAAAAAACACCAGTTAATTAACCTATGAAAACTCACCACATCATCGGGATTATGTCGGGCACCTCGCTCGATGGCGTTGACCTGGCTTTTTGTGAATTTGAGGAAACCTCATCTGGTTATTCTTTTACATTAGGAGCATATGAAACCATCCCCTATCCTGAAACCTGGCTTTATCGGCTAAAATCATTGCCGGAAGCATCAGCTCTGGAATATGCTGAAACTCATACCCATTTTGGCACTTACCTTGGCCGACTCGTGAACGAATTCGTTGGCCGGCATCAGCTTACAGCAGATTTTGTTGCAAGTCACGGGCATACCATTTTCCATAACCCGGCTAAACAGTACACTTCTCAAATTGGCGAAGGAGCGGCTATATCTGCCGGTTGCGGTCTGCCGGTTGTCTGCGATTTTCGTACAGGAGATGTGGCAGCCGGAGGACAGGGAGCGCCTTTGGTTCCAATTGGCGACCAATTGCTTTTTGCAGAATTCGATTATTGCCTTAACTTGGGCGGATTTGCCAACATTTCCATGCAAACATATGGTAAGCGGATTGCTTTTGATGTGTCACCTGCCAATATTATTCTGAACCATATTGCAGCTCAAAAGGGCAGATTATTCGACAAAAACGGAGAAATGGCCGCTTCAGGAACAATAAATCCAGAACTGCTTCAAACGCTTAACAACCTGGGATTTTATCATTTACAGCCGCCTAAATCACTTGGCAGGGAATGGGTTGAGAAAGAAGTGATACCCATGCTTACCTACTATAACATAAGTCCCGAGGATGCGGCATGTACATTTTGCGAACATATTGCCATCCAAATTGCAGCCTGTGTAATAAATGACCCGGATAAGCAAATGCTGATAACCGGTGGCGGTGCGTTTAACACATTCCTGCTCAAGCGGCTTGCAGCAAATACAGGTGTTAAACTCATAGTTCCCGATCACAAAACAGTAAATTACAAAGAAGCACTGGTATTTGCATTCCTGGGATTACTCCGCATGGAGGCCAAGCCTAACTGCCTGGCATCGGTAACAGGAGCTTCGCACGATGTTTCGGGTGGCGCAGTTTACCTGCCGTGAAGCAATAATGGGACCTGCATGATTTATTTCTTAAATATTTATTGATACGAATATGTTATTGATTTTGTATAAATTTGCGCCTTCAAAAAAAAGGCCAGAAAAAGTCAACAGACAGTTTCTGCCAAAGCTTATGGCTGATTTACCTAATCTAAAATAAAACTGATGAATTTTAAACAGAAGGCATTGATTACATTGATTACAGGCACTTTCATTTTACTTCCTGCTTTTACATTTGCTGCTGTTCCGGCGGCTATTCCACTAATCTTGGGTGTAAGGCTTGAGTTTATCATTTTCGCTCTTACCCTGGTTGGGGTGGCTGTGTTTCATCATAGAACCATGTTTGTAGCCCTGAGCGGGTTAGCAGCCATTTTACTTTTAAAATACATTTTTGTTCCCGATTATTCCTTTATCGAACATATTGCAGGAACGGCCACAGTGGAAGGCGAATGGCGCACATTACTTAACCTGACAGGTTTGCTCTTTGGCTTTGGCATACTTGCCAAGATTTTTGAAGAATCGGGTGTACCCGACAAACTCCCTGATTTTCTGCCCAATGACTGGAAAGGTGGATTTGTTCTTTTGCTTCTTATTTTTGTGCTGTCAAGCTTTCTGGATAATATTGCCGCAGCCATGATAGGAGGAACTGTAGCTGTTGTTGTTTATGGAGGAAAAGTACATCTGGGATACCTTGCAGCCATTGTTGCTGCCAGTAACGCAGGCGGGTCGGGATCAGTTGTCGGCGATACTACTACTACACTGATGTGGATTGATGGTGTAAACCCGCTGGATGTTACTCATGCTTACATTGGAGCATTTGCCGCAATTTTTGTTTTCGGAATTCCTGCTGCCATTATCCAGGACAGATACCACAGCATACAGAAAGATGCCGGCAAGAATGTAAAAATTGATGTGATGCAGATTGTGATTGTTGCACTGATACTGGTCGGTGCCATACTTACCAATTATTTTCTGGATTTCCCTGCGCTGGGAGTCTGGATTGCAATACTGATAGGTTCCTTTCTCCGTAAAACTCCATGGGATGAAATTCCAAAATCAGTACAGGGAACAATCTTCCTTGTAGCTTTGGTAACCTGCGCCTCACTTATGCCTGTTAATGAGCTTCCGGCAGCTACCTGGCAGACTGCTTTTTCGTTGGGTTTTGTTTCAGCAGTTTTCGATAATATACCTTTAACAAAACTCTGCCTCGAACAGGGTGGATATGATTGGGGAATATTAGCTTATTCCGTGGGTTTCGGAGGTTCCATGATATGGTTCGGATCCTCAGCCGGTGTTGCACTCTCGAACATATTTCCCGAAATGCGTTCGGTAGTTGATTACGTTAAAAACGGGTGGTTTGTAATCGTTGCATATATCGTTGGCTTCTTTATCATGCTTGGCGTAGTTGGCTGGAATCCACATGCTCCGCACCGGAAAAATAAGAATGCAATTCCTACAGAACAAGTTCTTAAACCCGCTTTGCATTCGACTGACAGCCGTTAGAACTAATTCCGGCTATACCAGTTTATCATTTGCTTCCGTTTTTTCGTGAAATACTTTAATGAATAAAAGCACCTCTTTAGCGCATAATTCCTTGTCGATGGCAGGGGTGATAATCACCATGGGTATCGTTTTTGGTGATATAGGAACCTCGCCATTGTATGTGATGAAGGCTATTTTGTCGGCTTCGCAGGGATTACTGGAGGTGGATTTTATACTTGGAGCCATTTCGTGTATTATATGGACGCTCACACTGCAAACAACCGTAAAATATGTACTGATAACCTTACGCGCCGATAACAGGGGTGAAGGTGGAATAATGGCATTGTACGCTTTGGTACGCAAGCGAAGGAAATGGCTGTTCGTGCTGGCTATTGTTGGTGGAAGTACTTTACTGGCAGATGGAATTATCACACCTTCCATCACCATAGTTTCGGCCGTTGAAGGACTACAACTACAGTTCCCGAATATTCAGATTTTACCTATTGCGCTCCTTATTGTTACCACCCTTTTCCTTATACAGCAGTTTGGAACATCGGCCATTGGAAAATCATTTGGCCCTATGATGATGATCTGGTTCGGAATGCTGGCAGTTCTTGGGTTTATACAACTGATTCAGTTTCCGGTTGTTTTAAAAGCATTTAATCCATACTACGCCGTTCACCTGCTGTATCATTATCCCCATGGATTTTTGTTGCTGGGAGCTGTATTCCTTTGCACAACAGGTGCCGAAGCCTTATATTCCGATCTCGGACATTGCGGAATTGCCAACATACGCATCAGTTGGATCTTCGTTAAAATAAGCCTGATACTGAATTACCTCGGCCAGGGAGCCTGGATACTGATGCAACACAAAGAAGGAATACTTTTACCGAATCCTTTTTTCGCCATCATGCCTTCCTGGTTTCAGCTTATAGGAGTTATAATAGCTACCATTGCGGCTGTTATAGCAAGCCAGGCTTTGATAAGCGGATCATACACGATTATCAGTGAAGCCATTCAATTGAATTTCTGGCCCAAAGTGCGTGTGAGTTATCCTACCACCCGCAAAGGGCAAATGTATATTTCGTCCATCAACTGGTTTCTATATGCCGCCTGCGTGGTAGTTATTCTGATGTTTCAGACTTCCTCCAATATGGAAGCCGCCTATGGTCTGGCAATAACCATCACCATGCTTATGACAACCATGCTCATGGTATTCTATCTCACGAAAATAAAAAGGAAGAGTTGGTTAATTGCCTTGTTTGTAATTACTTATCTTACCATCGAAGGCACTTTCCTGGCGGCTAACCTAGCAAAATTCATTCATGGAGGATGGTTTACTATATTGTTGGCCGGATTGATAGCTTTTGTGATGTACACCTGGCAACGTGGCCGGAATATTAAAAATCAGTTTACCCGATTTGTTAAAATTGCGGATTACGCTCAAACCATCCGGGATATCAGCAAGGACGAATCCATACAAAAATTTGCGACCAACCTTGTGTATATTACACATGCCGATTTTACAACCGACATCGAAACCAAAATACTCTATTCAATCTGTAACAAAAAGCCAAAACGTGCTGATACCTATTGGTTTCTGCATGTTCATATAACCGATGAACCACATACGATGGATTATTCAGTCGAAAAAATTATTCCCGGCGTATTGATGCGGGTTGAATTCCGGTTGGGATTTAAGGTTCAGCCCCGGATAAACCTGTTTTTCAAACATGTACTCCAGGAATTGGTTACAAATCACGAAATTGACCTTGAGTCAGGTTATCCATCGCTCAGGACACATCATATTCCGGCTGATTTCCATTATATCATCATCAGGCGAATACAAAACTACGATTTCGATTTCCCGGCTTTTGAGCAGTTTGTGATGGATGTATATCGCTGGCTCACAAAGATGTCAACTTCTGATATCAGGGCTTATGGACTTGATACCAGTAATGTTACTGAAGAGAAGGTTCCTTTTGTGATTGAAACAGGAAAGCGGAATTTGCTTAGCAGGGTTAAAACCCGGGAAGCAATTTAGTTTCCACGTGTAAACGGATGAAGGTTTCGTCAACTTGCAGAAATTTAGTATTGTAGCTCGTTTGTGGCTTATAATCATACCAAAACCACGTGCCTCAGTTTAATTGATTTCAATTTGGGGCCGAAAGTCAAAAAGAGGATATCTTTCTGGTTTCCGGTTGTTAAAATCCATTCAATACTAATATCCATTTTTTTTAGTTACATTTAACAACATTCTGTTTGTAATTTCTTTAAAATTTAATTACAACGTGCTGTGAACAGGATTACCTTTCTCTTGAAATTTTTTTCTTTATGATAAACGAAGTAATACTTCAGATAGTGCAGGCCAAAGGTGCTTTAGCCGGTATTTTAATACAGACACTTATTGCCATTCCACAACCTGCGAAAGCAGTGCAGATCAGCCTTTCATTTTGGGATCTGGCTTTAAAAGGCGGTCCGGTCATGATTCCGATAGCACTATTGTCGATTTTAGGAATTTATATTTTTATCGAAAGGTATATTATGATTGGCCGGGCATCGAAGGAAGATTCCGAATTCATGGACAATATCCGGGACTTCATGCATATTGGCCGGTTGGACTCGGCGGTATCGCTGTGCAAGAACAATAATACACCCCTTGCCCGCATGATAGAAAAAGGATTGCAGCGGATTGACCGGCCTTTAGGTGATATAAATGCTGCTATCGAAAATGTGGGTTCGCTCGAAGTGGCTAAACTCGAAAAGAACATTGCACTGCTGGCAACAGTAGCCGGAGGAGCGCCAATGCTGGGATTCCTGGGCACAGTTGCAGGCATGGCAAAAGCTTTCTACGATCTGTCAACGGCAGGAACTAACCTCGATATACAATTACTTTCGGGTGGAATTTACCAGGCATTGGTGAGCACCATAACCGGCCTCATAGTTGGTATTATCGCCTACTTCTGCTATAATATCCTGGTAGCGAAAGTTCAGAAAATTGTTTACTCGCTTCAATTCAGGGCCTCCGAATTTATGGATATGCTTCATGGATCAGCCAAATAACAGATCATTGGATACAAAGTGTAGATAAAACATTCCATGTATGGCTATTAAGTCGCAAAATAAGATAAGTACCGAATTCAGTATGATATCAGTGGTAAACATTGTGTTCCTGCTGCTGATATTCTTTTTAGTCACCTCAACACTCATAAGCCCTAATGCCATTAAGCTGCAACTTCCTTCCGGTTCAGGCCAGATCATTTCCAAACAAAATACAACGGTATTAATCGACGATTCAAATCGGTTTATCGTAAACCACACACCTGTCACTGAACTGAATTTACAGCAAGTGCTTTCACAATCACTTATCGGTCAATCAGAGGGAGTAATTGTAGTAAAGGCTGATCACAATGTTCCTGTACAAAATATTGTTACTGTAATTGACGCTGTGACCCAGATGAACAAGCTTATGAAAACCAGTCATAAGGTTATATTGGCTACCAGGCCCAAGGAATAGGACGTTCCTGCTTTACCGGAACATTAAAAATTTTACGTTAAGTGTTTAATGTTATATGTTATTCATTAAAAAATTGAAAATGATTAACATATAACACTTAATAATAAATGTTAAGATAACAGTTCTGAACCTTTAACGCCGAAGGCAATTGAACCCTGAACACCAAAGGCATTTGAACGCGAAACATTGAACCTTGAACGCCGAAGGCAATTGAACCATGAACAGATGATATTCAACATTTAACACCAAATTTCACCATTCCAGTCCATGCTTTCGAACAACGAGCAAAAAGAACGTAAATCGCGGATAGCAGCCATAGCCGGGACCATTCTGTTCCATTCTCTTATACTGACTTCGCTGATGTTACTTGCTCTTCGCACTCCTTCGGTATCAACTGAGAACGAAAATGTTGAAGTAAGTTATAGCTATAATTTTGATAGTTTGGGAGATATCCAGTTTGAAGTTCCCTCCCCGGTACCGGATTCCAAACCTCAAATAAGCCAGCCAGCAGTTGACGAGCAAATGGTAACCGGAAAGGTTGAGGAAATTGCTTTTACCGATAACAGGAAGAAAGATAAATCCAATCCTGCCACAATTGCTAAACCAAAGGCGATAGTTGAAACGCCTGATGAGAGAACTATAATCCATAAAACACCGGATGCCGTTAAAAATGCCAGGACTTCAACTGCGGTTAACCAGGCAACTGCCGCAAAGTCCGGAGAAAAAGTTAAATCAGGCGAACCTCCGGCACCAGCCCAATTTGATGATAAAGCCGGAAATGGAATTGGCGTTTGGTTTGAGCTGGCCGGACGTGGCTACATCAGCCTGCCAAAACCTGCATTCGATCAGCCTGTACAAGGAAAAATTGTTGTGTCAGTTGTAGTCAGCAGAGAGGGCAAAGTTATTTATGCAAGTGCCGGAAACAGGGGCACTACCATCCAGGATATTCAACTCAGGCAACGGGCTGAAAACACAGCCCGTAAAACAATATTTGCTACAGCCAAAGATGCTTCCGAAGAACAAAAGGGAACTATTACTTATGTTTTTGAGAAACATAAGTAAGCATATAAATTCATATCCTGGATTTCAGAAATAGAGTTGTTTATGAAACTGAACATACTTCTTCCAATTTTGCAATGCAATAATTCTGAATGATGGAGATGCCAAATCCATCTTTTAGCACCCGTCAGCGTGGTTTGTCAGATGGATTTCGGGAATAGACAAGGTTCACCTTATGCAAAATGCCCTGGTAGTTTTTTAATATGTATAAACTCTTCTTTCATTGAATTCATGATAAACATTGTTATTACAAATTATCACATCAATGAAATTTCTTACAAAAGAACTTAAAAATAATTGAAAGCATTGACTGGTAAACTCTAAAAACAGACAATTTAAAATAAAGACTTAAGAACAATATCTAAAAATTGAAAACTTATCATTTTTCATGGTCTGTAACTTTTAAGAAGTATAAGAAACTGTCTAAAATTTTATAAATGCATTTTTACCCCCTCTGACTCCCCTTGTACTTCGGCTGCACTCAGCATCAAGAGGGAGAACTTTCTAAATATGATTTTCTTTAAAAGAAAAAGCCTAGATTTCGCACTATTTACCCCCTCCCTGAAATCATGGATGGCTGGGGGGAGTGCTTTTTGAGAAATTTAGACAGTCTCTAACACTTCTCATTTTATTTCCTAAGCAGAAAATGGTATTTTTGCAGCATCACAGAGCGAAACTACTCTTTTCTACACTTCATGCAGAAAACAAATCACTCCTAAAAACACAATCCACCGATGAAATTGGTAACCAGGTATTATATAGCTGCAGTTCTCACTGTCGCCGCTTATTGCGTTCAGGGCCAGAACTTTTACGAAAGCTATAAGCCTCATCTTATTTATAACGAAGTGGATTCTGGGAAAATAGCCATTCATTTTTACAACAACAATTTTATAAAAAACAACGAGTATTTCGGACCATACACCGAAGGCATAACCTACATCGGTACAATAATTCAACCCGAAATAACCTGGATATGCAGTAAAAATTTCAGCTTCAGTGCAGGCTGGTATTTACGTCAATATTTCGGTCACGACGGATTTGAGAATTCATTACCGGTCTTCAGGGCAAGATACACTTTTTCGCCGGGTGCAAATCTCATTATCGGGCAGCTCGATGGGCAAAGGCAGCACGGTTATATTGAACCCATTTACAGCGAGGACAATTATTTTATAAAAAATCCAGAATATGGTGTGCAGATTTTGTTGGAAAAGAAGAATTTCAGCACTGACTTTTTTATGGACTGGGAGAAGTTTCTGCTTCCCGGCGAGGCTCATAAAGAAGTAATTACCGGGGGATTGCTTGCAGCATACGCTTTTAACGGCCTTGCTGAAAATCGTGGTCTGAGCCTTCATTTTCAAAGTATTATTCACCATTTAGGCGGACAGGTGGATGTACTGGACGAACCCATGGAAACGAGATCCAATCTTGCTGCGGGCCTTGAATACGCGTTCTTGCCTGATCTCAATTATTTAAAAAAAATAACCCTTGCTTCCTATTATATCCGGGCAATGGAACTATCGCCAACCAATACAATTGTGTATGATAAAGGCTTCGGGTTTCAGAATACCATAGGATTTGAAAATAACTGGGTGAAACTTAAGACAGGTTGGTTCCATGGCGAAAAATTCTTTGCACCATTGGGCGACAACCTGTTTCAATCCATTACGCAGTTCGATACCGGCTATACTCAGGATATCCGTGAACTTATTACTTCAAAACTGTTGCTGAGTCACGAAATTATTAAAGGTGTGGATTTAGGTTTCCGTTTCGAATCCTATTATGATTTGGATCGGCGCTGGAATGATTTCAGCTACGGATTGAATATCAGTGTAAACGCAAAGGTATTTGAACATACAACCAAGGCGAAATTGTTTTAAGTTTGAAGGGTTTTAAGAGTTAAACCCGAAACCCCTCAAACCCGAAACAATTTGACGACGTAACAAACACACGACTGCAAGACTGCACGACTGCAAGACTGTACGACTGCA
>Ga0335397_10008415_pt1 | contig 12997 bp, 8 predicted proteins | sample MAT04_FD_205740 | JGI IMG/M metagenome (GOLD analysis project Ga0335397, IMG submission 205740) | Freshwater microbial communities from Lake Fryxell liftoff mats and glacier meltwater in Antarctica - MAT-04 (spades assembly) (version 2) ...
GCTGCGTTGCGCCGCCTCGACAGACGCAGAGTATGCCGTCGGACGGCGCGCCTTGCCAGACGAGCGCCTCGACACCCGCAACCCATCAACTTCACTGTGCAGAGCTACTAGCTAGTCAGTTGCCCCTGACACCACGACCTCGAGGGGAGCGGTCCACGAGACGTCGGCGAAACGGTCCTGCCAATCAACCTCACCGGCGCCGTACCACAGACCGATCTGACGGGATGGTGCGCAGCCGATGAGCAGAGCAGTCTCGAGGACGGCCAGGAGCCAAGGGGAAGCTTGGTCCATCGCGCGCCCGGCCCCGCCTACCCGACCGTCGATCCGCGTATGCAGCGCCTCGCCCGCGAGGGCCAGCGGCGTATGCAGCGCGACGGCGACAAGCTCCAGGACCTGCCGCCGGTCTACCAGAAGGCGGTCATCGGCGCGCACGCGCAGGCGGTCGGGCCCGAGCGCGCGCAGAAGTTCCACGCCAGCTTCGGGGGCGCGCAGTCGAGCATCGATCAGAACGCCTCCCGCGCGTCGCTCTCCGCTCAGGTGAACGAGGACATCAAGGAGCGGAGCGCGCTGCTGCAAGGCGGCAAGCGCGATCAGTCGATGCCGGTGCGCCTCGCTTCGCACGCGACGGATGCCACCAGCTTCGGGCTCGCGACGAAGACCAACCAGGTCCTCGACACCGCGCACGCGCACTACGCCGAGAAGATGGCGAACGGCGACAAGAGCCTCGTCACGAAGACGGCCGCCTTCGGCGTGGGGATCGCGGACAGCTTCGGCATCAATCGGGTCCTGGATCCGAAGTCGACGGTCGCGCAGACCAGCGACGGCCTCCTCAATCTGGGCCTCACGCTGGCCGCCGGCCCTGCGGGCAAGCTCGGAAAGGCGGTGGCCGCGAGCGAGACCGGGCTCAAGCTGGAGGCCCGCCTCGCCAACACGATGGTCGGCAAGAGCACGCTCGGGCTCGGCCGAGCCGTGACGCGCCCGCTGGGGAAGCAGAAGGCGCCCCTGCTCGCAGATCCCGAGTGCCGAGCTACATCCCGAAGCGCGCAGGCCACGGCGCGCACCCGCAGTTCAAGCCGTCGCTCGATCGCCTCAAGGCCGGCGGGATGGTGGAGGTCGGTCCGCGCACCGGCGACATCCGCACGCTGATGACCGATCTCACGGTGGAGACCGGCAACCGCCGAGATCGACCTCTTCAAGAACGACGCCCGGCTCATCGCGCACACGCACCCGAGCGGCGTCCTCCGCCTCAGCCCGGCGGACGTGAGCGCGCTCGGCAGCATGCAGAAGCACGCCGGCATCGCCCAGAAGAGCACCGTGCTGATCGATCCCGCGAACGTCGGCGCCACGCTGGGCACGTCGGGCCACGGCACCGTCCGGATGGCACCGAGCGGCGCGACGACGAAGGCCGCCGGCTACGGACTCTGACGTGGAAAAACGCCCAGTGGCGGGGTCAAGCCGCCACTGAGCGGGGGAACTAAGCTTCGCCGCCGACAGCGACGTTGGCCGCCGCGGGAGCGGTGCCGGGGGCGTCGGTGGGGACCACGATCGGTCCCTCTTCCATCGGGTAGTCGTCGAACTCGACCTCGGCGCGATCGGCCTCGATCTCCAGGTACTGATAGTTCGCGAGACCGGTTCCGGCTGGAATCAGCCGGCCCATGATCACGTTCTCCTTCAGGCCGCGGAGGAGGTCCATCTTGCCGCTGATCGCCGCTTCCGTGAGGACCTTGGTGGTCTCCTGGAACGACGACGCGGAGATGAATGACTCGGTCGAGAGCGAAGCCTTGGTGATACCGAGCAAGAGCGACTCGCCCGTGGCCGGACGACCGCCGGTCGCGAGGACGCGATCGTTCTCCATCTCGAACACGTGCTTCTCGATCTGCTCGTCCGCCAAGAACCCGGTGTCACCGACGTCGCGGATCCGGATGCGGCGCAGCATCTGACGCACGATCGCTTCGATGTGCTTGTCGTTGATGCGCACGCCCTGGAGTCGGTAGACCTCCTGGATCTCGTCGACGAGGTAGCGCGCCAGCGCCCTCTCACCGAGCACCTTGAGCACGTCGTGCGGGTTGACCGAGCCCTCCATGAGGGCCTCGCCCGCGCGCACGCGATCGCCTTCGTGCACCGCGATGTGCTTCGACTTCGGGATCAAGTACTCGCGCGCGTCACCGACCTCGGGGGTCACGATGACCTTGCGCTTGCCCTTGGTGTCCTTGCCGTAGCTGACGATGCCGTCGACCTCGGACACGACCGCGGTGTCCTTGGGCTTCCTGGCCTCGAACAGCTCGGCGACACGCGGCAGACCGCCGGTGATGTCCTTGGTCTTCGTCGTCTCGCGGGGCACCTTGGCGATGACGTCTCCAGGACCGATCTCCTGGCCGTCGTTCACCACGATGTTCGCCTTCACCGGCAGACCGTACTGCGCCGGCGAGTTGCTGTTCGACAAGGTCTTCACCTTGCCATCCTTGTCGCGGATTGAGATCTTTGGGCGCGCGTCCGGATCACGCGACTCGATGATCACCTTGCGAGAGAGGCCGGTGATCTCGTCCAGCTCTTCCTGGATCGTCACCTGATCGATGATGTCCTCGTAGTGCACGATACCGCCCTGCTCGGAGAGCAGCGGCATGTTGTGCGGCTCCCACTCTGCGATCTTCTCGCCCGGCTTGGCCTTGTCACCGTTCTTGAAGCGCAGCACTGCGCCGTAGACGATCTGGTACTGCTCGCGTACCAGACCGGTCTCGTCGCAGACGTGGATCTCGCCGTTCCTGTTCATCGCCACCATCGTGCCGTCACGACGGGTGGCCGACTGCAGGTTGATGTACTTCACGGTGCCGCCGTAGCGCGCCTCGACGTCGCTCTTCGCGCCGCCCGCGAGCGCCGCGCCACCGACGTGGAACGTGCGCATCGTGAGCTGCGTGCCGGGCTCGCCGATCGACTGGGCCGCGATGACGCCGATGGCCTCGCCGAGGTTCACTCGACGACCACGCGCCAGATCGCGCCCGTAGCACTCGGCGCAGACGCCGCGGATGGTCTCACAGCTGAGCACCGAGCGGATCTTCACCTTCTGGATGCCGGCCTCCTCGAGCTCGCGGACCTTGTCCTCGTCGAGCTCGGCGTTCACCTCGCAGAGAATCGCGTCCGTGTGCGGATGGCGAACCTCTTCGAGCGACACGCGACCGAGGATGCGATCCCCGAGCCGCTCGATGACCTCGCCGGACTCGACCAGCGCGCCCATCTCGATGCCGTTCACCGTTCCACAGTTGTACTCGGTGATGATCGCGTCCTGAGCCACGTCGACCAAGCGGCGGGTCAAGTAACCCGAGTTGGCCGTCTTGAGCGCCGTATCCGCCAGACCCTTACGAGCGCCGTGCGTCGAGATGAAGTACTGGAGGACCGACAAACCCTCGCGGAAGTTCGCGAGAATCGGCGTCTCGATGATCTCGCCCGAGGGCTTGGCCATCAGTCCGCGCATTCCGGCGAGCTGACGGATCTGCTGAGCAGATCCGCGCGCGCCCGAGTCCGCCATGACGAAGATCGGGTTGAACGTCGGCATCTTCCGCTCGTTCTTGCCGTCCGGTGAACGCACCATCTCGGTCGAGATGCCTTCCATCAGCACCTTGGCGACCTGCTCACCGACCTTCGCCCAGATGTCGATGACCTTGTTGTAGCGCTCGCCGTCGGTGATCAGACCTTCGACGTACTGATTCTCGATCTCGGCGACCTCGATCTGCGCGGCGTCGACCAGCTTCTGCTTCTCCGGCGGGATGCGCATGTCGTCGATGGAGATCGAGATGCCAGCGCTCGTCGCGTTGGTGTACCCGATCGTCCTGAGACGATCCGCCAAGAGGACAGTCTCCTTCTGGCCGGACATGCGGTACGTCGCGTCGATCAGCGCGCCGAGCGTCTTCTTGGTCAGCGTGACGTTGACCAGGTTGAAGTCGACTTCCTTCGGCACCACCTCGGTGACGAGGATGCGACCGACCGTGGTCTCCTGCATCTCGCGGGTGTTCACGCCGTTCACCTGGCGGTCGGTGATGCGGCACTTGATCTTCGCCTGGAGGTCCACGGCGCCGTGGTCGTACGCGACGCGCACTTCCGACGGATCCGCGAAGATCTTGTTCTCACCCTTCGCGAACGCGCGCTCGCGGGTCATGTAGTAGCAGCCGAGGACGATGTCCTGCGACGGCACGATGATCGGCCGTCCGTTCGCCGGGCTGAGGATGTTGTTCGTCGACATCATCAGCACGCGCGCTTCCATCTGCGCTTCGATCGACAGCGGCACGTGGACCGCCATCTGGTCACCGTCGAAGTCGGCGTTGAACGCCGTACACACCAGCGGGTGCAGCTGGATGGCCTTGCCTTCCACCAGCACCGGCTCGAACGCCTGGATGCCCAGGCGGTGGAGCGTCGGAGCGCGGTTCAAGAGAACCGGGTGCTCCTTGATGATGTCCTCGAGGATGTCCCAGACCTCGGGCTTCTCTTTCTCCACCATCTTCTTCGCGGACTTGATGGTGGTGACGTAACCCTTCTCTTCGAGCTTGTTGTAGATGAACGGCTTGAAGAGCTCGAGCGCCATGATCTTCGGGAGGCCGCACTGGTGGAGCTTGAGCTCTGGGCCCACGACGATCACGGAACGACCCGAGTAATCCACGCGCTTGCCGAGCAAGTTCTGGCGGAACCGACCCTGCTTGCCCTTGAGCATGTCGCTCAACGACTTGAGCGGACGCTTGTTGGGACCCGTGATCACCTTGCCGCGGCGTCCGTTGTCGAACAGCGCGTCGACCGCTTCTTGAAGCATGCGCTTCTCGTTGCGGATGATGATCTCCGGCGCCGACAGCTCCTGGAGACGCTTGAGGCGGTTGTTGCGGTTGATGACGCGGCGATAGAGGTCGTTGAGGTCCGACGTCGCGAAGCGACCACCATCGAGCGGCACGAGCGGACGCAGGTCGGGCGGGATCACCGGAATCACTTCCAGCATCATCCACTCGGGCTTGTTGTCCGACTCCTTGAACGAGTCGACGACCTTGAGCCGCTTGGCCAGCTTCTTCCGCTTGGCCTCCGACGAGGTCGCCTTCATGTCACCGCGGAGCTCCTCGCTCAGCACGTTGACGTCGATGCCCGGCTTCCCGGCCATCGGATCCGGCTCCTTCAAGAGCTCGCGGATCGCCTCGGCGCCCATGCCGGCGGTGAGGTAGTCCTCTCCGTACTTGTCGAGGATCTGCTCGTACTTCTCCTCGCTGATCACCTCGCAGCGCTGAAATTCCTTCTGCGCCTTGGGGTCGATGACGATGTACGCCTCGCAGTACAGCACCTTCTCGAGGTCCTTGAGGGACACGTCGAGGAGGTTGCCGATGCGCGACGGCAACGACTTCAGGAACCAGATGTGCGCGACGGGCGTGGCCAGGTTGATGTGGCCGAGACGCTCGCGGCGAACCTTCGACTGGATCACCTCGACGCCGCACTTCTCGCAGACGACGCCGCGGTGCTTCATGCGCTTGTACTTGCCGCACAAGCACTCGTAGTCCTTAACCGGTCCGAAGATCTTCGCGCAGAACAAGCCATCGCGCTCGGGCTTGAACGTGCGGTAGTTGATCGTCTCCGGCTTCTTCACTTCGCCGTGCGACCACTCCCGGATCTTCTCCGGCGACGCGAGCGCGATCTTGATCGCCGCGAACGACAGCGGGTCTTTGGGCTTCTCGAAGAAGATGAAGATGTCCTTCACTTAATTTTCTCCTCGGTCCGAACGGGACCGCAAAACATTCGGGTAGAAAAGATCAGCTCTCGTTGACGGACACACGTCCGCCGCGTTTGAGGGATCTCTTCTGCTCTTCCTCGTTGACGTGCTCCTCATCGAGCAGCTCGACATCGAGCGCGAGCGCCTGGAGCTCCTTGAGGAGCACGTTGAACGACTCCGGCAAGCCGGCTTCGAGCACGTTCTCTCCCTTCACGATCGCCTCGTACATCCGGGTGCGTCCCAGGACGTCGTCTGACTTCACCGTGAGGAACTCCTGGAGGGAGTAGGCCGCGCCGTACGCCTCCATCGCCCAAACTTCCATCTCTCCGAGTCGCTGACCGCCGAACTGGGCCTTGCCGCCCAGCGGTTGCTGGGTGACGAGCGAGTACGGACCGATCGAGCGCGCGTGGATCTTGTCGTCGACCAAGTGATGCAGCTTCATCACGTACATGATGCCGACCGTGACGTCCTGGTCGAACGCATCACCCGTACGACCGTCGAACAAGATCGACTGGGTCGTGCGGCCACCGACGATCAGAGCATCTCGGATGTCCGGCTCCTTCGCGCCGTCGAACACCGGCGTCGCCGTGTGCACGCCCTTTCGACCCTTCTGCGCCATCGCGAAGAGCTCTTCCTCGTTGAGGCTGTCGACGAGCGCGCCGTACTTCGGGCCGTGATAGGCCTTCTTCAGCAGCGAGCGCGTCTCCTTCGCGTTGCCCTTGGCGTGGTTGGCCGCCCAGGTGTCGTAGAGCTCACCCAGCTTCTGGCCCATACCCACCGCGGCCCATCCGAGATGGACCTCGAGGATCTGTCCCACGTTCATGCGCGACGGCACGCCGAGCGGGTTCAGCACCACGTCGACCGGAGTCCCGTCCTCGAGATACGGCATGTCCTCCTCGGGGAGGATGCGCGAGATGACGCCCTTGTTTCCGTGGCGTCCGGCCATCTTGTCGCCGACCTGCAGCTTGCGCTTGATCGCGACGTAGACCTTCACCATCTTGATGACGCCGGGGGGAAGCTCGTCGCCCTTCTTCAGGCGCGCGATCTTCTCTCCGAACACCATCGTCACGAGCTCGATCTGGTCGCGCACGGACTCGGTGATCTTCTTGACCTTGCCCTCGATGTCCGCGTCGCCGATCTTGATGTCGACGAAGTACTTCTCGGGAACGGCGCGCAGCGACTCCAGGTCGACGGCGACGCCCTTCTTCAGGACCTCGTTGCCATCGTCGGTCACCAGCTTCGCGGACGCGGTCTTGCCGACCACGATGCGCTCGATCTTGCGACGGCCCGAATCACGGATGATGCGGATCTCGTCGTTCTGATCCTTGAGGAGGCGAGCCTCCTCTTCGTCCTCGATCTGCTGCGAACGCTCGTCCTTGTCGACACCCTTCCTGGAGAAGACCTTCGCGTTGATCACGGTGCCCACGACGCCGGTCGGGACGCGCAGGGACGTGTCGCGCACGTCGCCCGCTTTCTCGCCGAAGATCGCTCGGAGGAGCTTCTCTTCGGGAGACAGCTGCGTCTCGCCCTTCGGCGTGATCTTGCCGACCAGCACGTCGCCGGCGTGCACTTCCGCGCCGATCCGGATGATCCCAGACTCGTCGAGATCCTTCAGCGCTTCATCACCGACGTTCGGGATGTCTCGCGTGATCTCCTCGCGACCCAGCTTGGTGTCACGCGCGATGCACTCGAACTCTTCGATGTGGATGGAGGTGTAGACATCCTCCTTCACCACGCGCTCGTTCATCAGGATCGAGTCTTCGAAGTTGTAACCGTGCCAGGGCATGAAGGCGACGACGACGTTGCGGCCGAGCGCGAGCTCGCCCATCTCGGTCGACGGACCATCCGCGATGACGTCACCCTTCTTGATCCGGTCACCGACGCGAACGATCGGCTTCTGGTTGATGCAGGTGTTCTGGTTCGACCGCTGGTACTTGAGCAGCGAATAGATATCGACCTCGGCCGCGACGTCCGTCGAGTCCTCGGGCGTATCCGCCTTCACCACGATGCGCGTCGCGTCGACGAACTCGACGTTGCCGGTGCGCTTCGCCACCGTCGTCACACCAGAGTCCCGTGCGACCACCTTCTCCATGCCAGTGCCGACCAGCGGCGCCTCGGTCCGCACGAGCGGAACCGCCTGGCGCTGCATGTTCGAGCCCATCAGCGCGCGGTTGGCGTCGTCGTTCTCGAGGAACGGCACGAGCGCCGCGGCCACCGAGACCAGCTGGTTCGGGGACACGTCCGCGAGCGTGATCTCGTCCGGGCGAGCCATCACGAACTCGCCGCCCTTGCGGGCAGGCACGAGCTCGTCGAGCATCTTGCCGGTCTTGTCGAGGCGGATGTCCGCCTGCGCGATCACGTGATTTTCTTCCTGCAGAGCCGAGAAGAACTTCACCTCGGGCTTGACGTTGCCGCCTTCGACCTCGCGGTACGGCGTCTCGACGAACCCGTACGGGTTCACGCGAGCGAACGTCGACAGCGAGCTGATCAGACCGATGTTCGGACCTTCAGGCGTCTCGATCGGGCAGATGCGGCCGTAGTGCGTCGGATGCACGTCGCGGACTTCGAAGCCCGCGCGCTCGCGCGTCAGACCACCCGGCCCGAGGGCCGAGAGACGACGCTTGTGCGTGACCTCGGACAGCGGGTTCGTCTGGTCCATGAACTGCGACAGCTGAGAGCTGCCGAAGAACTCCTTCACCACCGCGGAGACAGGCTTCGCGTTGATGAGGTCATGCGGCATGAGCGTCTCGGTCTCCTGGACCGTCATCCGCTCCTTGATCGCGCGCTCCATGCGCACCAGACCGATGCGGTACTGGTTCTCGAGGAGCTCACCCACCGCGCGAACGCGGCGGTTGCCGAGGTGATCGATGTCGTCGATCGTGCCGCGGCCGTTCTTGAGCTCGATGAGGTACCGGACCACCTCGAGGATGTCGCGCTTGGTGAGGACCTGGTTCTCGATGGGCTCGTCGAGGCTGAACTTGTAGTTCAGCTTCAGGCGACCGACGCGCGACAGATCGTAGCGCTCGGGGTTGAAGAACAGGTTGTGGAACAGGGTCCGCGCCGTGTCCTCGGCCGGGGGCTCGCCCGGACGGAGACGGCGATAGATCTCCATGATCGCCTCGTCGGGCGAGTCGACCGCGCCGTCCTCGGCGCCCGTACGACCACGGCGACGATCCGCCATCTCGAGGTTGATCGTGTTCCGGAGGAACGGACCAACGTTGAGGTTGTCGATGAAGAGGATCTTGAACTGCTCGATGCCCGCCTCGCGCAGGCGCTGGATGAGCTCCGCGTCCACGTCGGCGTTGCTCTCGGCCAGGACCTCACCGGTCTTGTCGTCGACGATGTCCTCGGCGACCACCGATCCGATCATCTCCTCGTCCTCGACGGGGATGGCCTTGAGCTTGAGCTTCTCGATCTTCTTGATCACCAGAGTGGTGTACTTCTGGTTCTTCTTGACGATGATCTCGCCGGTCTTGCCGTCCTTCACGTCCCGCGCGGCGCGCTGGCCGGTGAGCAGGTCGGTGTTGACGCCCTTCGCGAGCTGACCGCCCTTCTCGATGAAGACGTCTTCCTTCTGGTAGAAGTAGTCGAGCAGCTCCTGCGTCGAGTAGCCGAGCGCGCGGAGCAGCACCGTGGCCGGCAGCTTCCGGCGGCGATCGATGCGGACGTACAGGATGTCCTTGGGGTCGAACTCGAAGTCGAGCCACGATCCGCGGTACGGGATGATGCGCGCCGAGTAGAGGAACTTTCCGCTCGAGTGCGTCTTGCCGCGATCGTGATCGAAGAAGGCGCCGGGCGAACGGTGGAGCTGCGACACGATGACGCGCTCGGTGCCGTTCACGATGAACGTGCCGTTCTCGGTCATCAGCGGGATCTCGCCGAAGTAGACCTCCTGCTCCTTGACCGCCTTCACCGACTGCACGCCGGTGGTCTCGTCCTTCTCCCAGGACACGAGGCGCACCACGACCTTGATCGGGGCCGCGTAGGTCATGCCACGCTGGTGGCACTCGTCGACGTCGTATTTCGGCTTCTCGAGGTGGTAGCTCACGAACTCGAGGGCAGCGGTGCCCTGGAAGTCCTTGATCGGGAAGACCGACTTGAAGACGCCCTGCAGACCGAAGTCTTCGCGCTTGTCGGGATCGACGTGCGCTTGCAGGAACTTTTCATAGCTCTGCTTCTGGATGTCGATGAGGTTCGGGATATCGACCAGTTGATCGATTTTTCCGTAATTCTTGCGGGCTCGAAAGTTCGTCTGGACGACCGACGGCATGGACTAAGCCTTCTCCTTCGCGCCTTTGAGTTCTCCCACATTGTGGGATGACGCCAAAGCCGAAACGCCAGCGTTGAACGAAGCCTCCCGCCGGTTTGCGGGGGGCCTCGATCTGGCTGACGTTCCGGAAAACTGCCCGCACATCTCCCCGTCTAGTCTTCGAGTCAAGCAAAAATCGCTTCGACCCTGGAACCCGCTGGGAAACGGGCGGGTACTGCCCCTGGGAACCTGATCGGATCCCAGGAGCATCCCGGAAACAAAGCGGGGGGCCCGAAACCGGGACCCCCGCCCGCGAGGGTCCCGAAGGGACCCGCACCCTGAGTCTACTTGAGCTCGACCTTGGCTCCGGCCTTCTCGAGCTGCTCCTTCATCTTGTTCGCCTCGTCCTTGGAGACGTCTTCCTTGACGTTCTTCGGAGCGCCGTCGACCAGGTCCTTGGCCTCCTTGAGGCCGAGACCCGTGATGGCACGGACTTCCTTGATGACGGCGATCTTGTTGCCGCCGGCCTCCATGAGGACGACCGTGAACTCGGTCTTCTCGGCCACCGGGGCCGCCACGGCCGCAACCGCGCCGCCTCCGCCGCCGCCGCCTCCGCCCGTCGCCGCCTTCACGCCCCACTTCTCCTCGAGCTTCTTCACGAGGTCCGCGGCCTCGACCACGGTGAGAGCCGAGAGGTTGTCGATGATCTGCTGCAAGTCTGCCATGACTGAATCCTTTTCACGCCGGGCGCAAAACGCGGCCGGCTAAACCAAAAATAGAAAGAAGCCTGGTATTAGGCGCCCTTCGAGTCCTTCTCGCTCTTGGCGAGGATGATCCCGGCGATCTGCTGGCCCGGGGCGTTGAGCGTCGCGAGCAGCATGGAAGCTGGCGCGTTGATCACTCCCAGGAGCTGCGAACGCGCTTCTTCGAGCGTCGGCAGCGCCGCCATCGTCTCGAGAGCCGTGGCCGGAGCGAGGACGTCGTTCTCGACGAACCCGCCACGAACCTTCAGCTTGTCGAACTTTCCGGTCATCTCCTTGGCCGTTTTGCCAAGCTTCCCGAACTCGTAGTCGTACTTGAACATCACCGCGGTGGTCCGGGTGAATGCCTTGCCTACGGCCTCTCGCTTCGTGCCCTTGAGCGCGATCTTGGCGAGCGTGTTCTTGACGACGCGATACTCGACACCCGCCGCGCGGAACGCACGACGAATCTCGCTTACTGCCGCGACATTGAGCCCAGAGTAGTCCGCCACCAGCACCGCCTTCGCTCGGGTGAGCTTGTCGGTGATCTCGGTGAGGGCCTTCTCTTTGTTCTGTCTGGACATCGGCATGTCTGGTCACCTCCTCTCTTCCATCTGACGTGCCCTCGCGTTCGAGGGCTCCTAGCGACCGTCCTTGTTCGCGGCCGCCAGGCTCGTCCGACGGAAGTCGAAGGAGCCGTTCGCGCCGTCTCGGCGGGCAGAGGCAAAAGCCTCGATTGAGGCCCTTCGGAAGGGCCACCCACTGTCTTGGACCGGTCTGAGGGAACTCGCGTCCCCACATAAAATTTCAGGTCTTCGCGAAAGCCCCGCTCGTGGGATCGATCTGGATCCCAGGGCCCATCGTCGAGCTGATGGTCACGGACATCATGTACGTGCCCTTCGCCGTCGAGGGCTTGGCGCGGTTCAGCGCGTCGATGATCGTGATGAGGTTCCCCGCCAGCTTGTCGGCGGTGAACGACGCCTTGCCGATCGGAGCCTGCACGATGCCGGCCTTCTCGGTGCGGTACTCGACCTTGCCACCCTTCGAGTCGCTGACGGCCTTGGCGACGTCCGGCGTCACCGTGCCCGTCTTCGGGTTGGGCATGAGGCCGCGAGGACCGAGCACGCGGCCGAGGCGACCGACGAGGGCCATCATGTCGGGCGAGGCGATGACGACGTCGAAGTCGACGAAGCCGGCCTGCACCTTCTCGACGAGATCCTCGGCGCCGACGATGTCCGCGCCAGCGTCACGCGCTTGCTGCTGCTTCTCGCCGCGGGTGAACACCGCGACGCGCTGGGTCTTGCCGGTGCCGTGCGGGAGCACGATGGCGCCGCGGATCATCTGGTCCGCGTGGCGCGGATCGACGCTCAAGCGGACCGCGATCTCGACGGACTCGTCGAACTTCGCCTTGGCGGTCTTCTTGAGGATCTCGCAGGCTTCCTGCGGATCGTAAGACTTCGAGCGATCGTACAGCGCGACGGACGCGCGATAATTCTTGCCGTGCTTAGGCATATTTCTATCCTCCAGTAGTGCATGCGACGAGCGGGTGAGGCTCGTCTCCTACGGTTTGGTTGTTTAGTTGCGGGCGGGCGGATCGACCAGATCCACGCCCATCGAGCGCGCAGTGCCGGCGATGATCCACGCGCCGGCCTCCGCGTCGTAGCAGTTCAGGTCGGCGAGCTTGGTCTCGGCGATCTTCTTGCACTGGTCCCACGTGATCTTGCCGACCTTGCTCTTGCCGGGCTCCTTCGAGCCCGAAGCCGGCTTCTTGCCGAGCGGCAGGCCGATCGCCTTCTTGATCAGCACCGACGCCGGGGGCGTCTTGGTGATGAACGTGAAGCTGCGATCGGAGAACACGGTGATGATCACCGGGATGGTGAGCCCTTCGGCCGCCTGGGCCTGGGTACGCGCGTTGAACTCCTTGCAAAACTGCATGATGTTCACGCCGTGCTGGCCGAGCGAGGGGCCGACCGGGGGCGCCGGGTTGGCCTTGCCCGCGGGGCACTGGAGCTTAACGTAAGCGGTAATCTTCTTTGCCATGGCTCAAATACTCACTTGCTCTGGGAGCCGCTTTTTTCAGCGACTTCGTCGTCCTCTTCGAACTCGAGTTGCTCGAGGATGTCGAGGATCTTCTTCACGTGCTTCTTCTTGGCCGAGTTGTCGGCCAGCTCTTCGACGCGCCGGTGCAGCTTGTCGAGGCTCTTGGTGATGCCTTCGAAAGACTCCGCCAGACCGTCCTCGAGCTCGCCGACGCGCTCGGACAGACGCACGAGGGCG
>Ga0335397_10008416_pt1 | contig 12997 bp, 9 predicted proteins | sample MAT04_FD_205740 | JGI IMG/M metagenome (GOLD analysis project Ga0335397, IMG submission 205740) | Freshwater microbial communities from Lake Fryxell liftoff mats and glacier meltwater in Antarctica - MAT-04 (spades assembly) (version 2) ...
CTCACATGGATGTGAGGACAAAATAGCGACGTAAGTCGTTATTTTGCGAGCCTCGCGAAGCTTTGCTTTGCGCCGGGCGAGGTTGAAAAACGCCTCGACGGCGTTTTTCAACAGGCAGTTAGTCGCCCGTCGGCGCAGTCGGCGCGGGCCGACTGGGACGTTCGCCGCGATTGCCATTTTGCCCCTGACGCCCGCCGGGCCCTCGCCCGGGCCCGCGTCCTTGGCCCTGACGGCCACCGCCGAAACCACCGGGACTGCCGCCGGTGAGTTTGACGAAGTTCGTCGCCTCGGCAACGTCGACCTTACCGTCGCCACTCTGGTCAATCATGCCGAAGAACTTTTGGAACTGTTCGGGCACTTCGGTCTTGATCAGCATGCCGTCTTTATCGGCGTCGAACTGACTGATCAGGTCGCGAGCCCGATCCTCGATCGTCGCCGAAGGTTGCAGTTGCGGGATCTCTCCCTTGGCGACCAGCTTCTCGCGGTCCAGCGGAATGGCAACGTCGAAAAAGCCGATCATCATTTCTTCGAACGTCTGATCTCCCCAATGCACGCGGCTGGCTGGATTAGGGTTGGACGGATTGTCCGCCGAATTGTCCCAGTGGGCCACCACATGCACGCGCGTGCCGGGGGGTAATACCTTCGGCTCGGTCAGCTCATACGTTGTCTGCCAGTTGAAGTCGTAGCGCGGCACGTCCAGCAACATCTCGCGCTTGCCATCCGGGTAGATCGCTTCGTAAGAGAAGGCTTTGCCGCGGACGTGCATGTGGGGCGAGAACGATAAGACTTGCAGATCGTGCTTGTAGCCGGTCATGGTCGCTTCGCGCTGGTAGTCCGCGGCGTGCGGAGGGATGTCCAAACCTTGGCTGCCTGTCGAAACAGTCTGGACCATGTGCGTCAGCTCTTCCGGCTTGGCGAACACCAGGCCGATCTTGCTCTGATCCATCACTTCTTTGCCAATAGGCGTGTAATGCATCTGGAAGATCAACTTCGAACCAGCGGGGACGTGCTTGGCCATCCCTTCGCCGTAGATCGCCGGACGATAGCCTGGCACGTACGCCGCCATGAATCCCAAGCCGTTTTCGTCCAGTCTCTTCCGCTCGCCATTCGGTGGCTGCACAAAGCACAGCACGTGATGCACCACGGCCGGCGCGCCTGGCAGGATTTGGCTGACCTTCACCCATTTGTCTTCCGTAAAGCCCGGGTCCGCCACAAAGTATTGATAGTCCACCACGCCATCCGCCGGCACTCGGTACGGCTCTGTCTGGATATCCAGGATCAGGTCTGGTTCCTTTGGCAGGCTCCAGCCTTGCACGTATTCGCGTGGCTTGGGGAGATCGGTCGGATTGCCTTCCGGCGCACCGGCGGCCACCCATTTATAAATCTGCTCTTTCTCAGCGTCCGGCATGCTGCGGTCGTTGCGGAAGTGACCATGCTTGGGATCTGCGTGCCAGGGAGGCATGCGGCGCTCGCGGACGACCTCGGCGATGGTGTCGGCCCAGCCGGCCACTTCGCTGTACTCGGTCAATGAGAACGGACCGATCTCGCCGGGCCGGTGACATTCGACACAGCGATCCTGCAGGATCCGCGCGATCTGATTGGAGTACGTGATTTCGCTATCGTTCTTCACGTCGCGCGTGCGACCAATGAAACAGCCCACGCTATCGACGCGATCTTTCTCAATCGGTTTGCCGGCCAGCAACTGATTGATGGCCTGTTCCAGATACTGCTGCGTTGGCTTTTCTCGCGCGAAGCCTACGCCGTATCGATCGTCGATCCGTCCCCAGTAGCGCACGACGTTATTTTCGTCGAGCAAAAAGACTTCCGGCGTGCGAACGGCGCCCAACTGATCCGCGACCACGTTGCCTGGATCTTTGAGGACCGGGAATTTGATGCCGGAATCGCGGACGTACGTGGCGATGTCCGTCAGCGAATCCTGCCGATTGGAATCAATGCCGATGAACGCCACTTTTTGCGAAGCGTGCTGGCCGGCCAACTCGGCCAATCGCGGTCCGTACAATTTGACCAACGGACATTCGGCACCCAGCATCACGATCACGGTCGCGCGCTGCTTGCCGGCTGCGCCCAAACTGTGCTTGGCGCCGCGGTGATCTTGCAGCGTGAAGCTCTCGATCTTGCGGCCCAGCGGGCTCGTCTCTTCCGCGGCCCAGACGGTGGACGTTCCACAGACAGCAATCGCGAGCGCAACCAGGAACCGCTTCATAGAAAAACCCTTATCGAGATTAGGCAAACCGCCGCCTGCGGTCGGACAAAACAGAAATCGCCGCCACCAGCCCCGTTTAGCATAAAGCAGATCGCGGTTTCCGCCTACAGCGAAGCGCCCGGCAAAAACCACGCAAAATGGGGTCGCAGCCTGTAGATTCTTTCGACAGGCGGCTACCTCAAATGGATGTGAGGACAACACTGCGACGTAGGTCGTTGTTTTGCGAGCCGCGCGAAGTTTTGCTTTGCGGCGCTACCCGACAAACCGCAGCAAGGCGTACGACTTTTTGCCGCTGCGAAGGACCAGCACCGTTTCGCTCGCCAGGTCGGCCGGCGTCAGCACGGCTTCGATCGAAGTCACGCGGCGGTTGTTGACGTAGCCGCCGCCCCCGTCGATCGTGCGGCGGGCGTCGCTCTTGCTCTTGCTCAGCCCGGATATATGAAACGCATCCAGCACCGCCAGGCCGGCCGCCAGCGTTGCTCTCGGCAGCTCCTGGCTCGGCACGTCGGCAAAGATCTCGGCCAGCTCCGCATCGCTGAGGGACGAAATCTCGGCGCCAAACAGGGTCTCGCTCGCGCGCTTGGCTTTGGCCAGTCCGGCGTCGCCATGCACCAGCCGGGTGAAATCCTCGGCCAGCCGCTTTTGACTCTCGCGCCGACCGGGATCCGCCGCGCGGGCTGCGTCGAGCGCTTCGATATCTGCGCGCAAAAGATCCGTGAAGTACCGCAAGCACTTGCCGACGTCGGCGTCGTCGACGTTCAGCCAGTATTGATAGAACTGGTAAGGGCTGGTCCGCTCCGGCGCCAGCCAGACGGCGCCACTCTCGGTTTTGCCCATCTTGCCGCCGTCGCTCTTGGTCAACAGTGGCGACGTCATTCCGTACAGGTGCGCTCCGTGCATCCGCCGGGCCAGGTCAATGCCGGCGGTGATGTTCCCCCATTGATCGCTGCCGCCGATCTGCAACTCGCAGCCGTGCGTCCGGTTGAGATGGACGAAGTCGTACGCCTGCAAGAGCATGTAGCTGAACTCCGTAAAGCTCAGGCCGGAGTCTTCTCGCTCCAGTCTGGCTTTGACAGAGTCCTTGGCCAGCATCACGTTGACCGGAAAGTTCTTGCCTACGTCTCGCAAAAAATCCAGGTAGCGGAACTGACTCATCCAGTCGTAGTTATTCTCCAGGATCGCGCCGCCAGCGGCGTCAAAATCCAGGAACGACCGCATCTGCCGCTGCATGCCGTCGACATTCGCGCGCAGATCCTCGATGGAGAGCAACTTGCGTTCTTCGCTCTTGCCGCTGGGATCGCCAATCATGCCGGTGGCGCCGCCGACGACGACAATCGGCCGATGCCCTGCTTGTTGAAAGCGGCGCAAGATCATCAGCGCCACCAGATGCCCCACGTGCAAGCTGTCGGCAGTGGGATCGAAGCCGGCGTACAACACGCGCGATCCGCCGGCCAGCCAGCCGCGTAACTGCGCTTCGTCCGTAGTCTGATGAATCAGTCCGCGCCAGGAGAGTTCGGCAAAGATGTCAGGCACTGCAAAGCATCCGTATGGGTTGAAGGCCGCTGGAGCGGCGCGTTTGCGCTTAAAAACAATGCGCCCCAATAGGTATCCAAAAGTACTGGGGCGCGCCGCGAATCGTACCTGCGCAGGCCGCGCGTTGGAAAGAGGGGCTTCCCTCGCATCGCTGGCAATCGTCGCGAGGCGACTGGCTAGCAGCAGCCGCTACGCCGATAAAGACGCCAACGCCGAGGCCAAAATCGCCGCAATCACGCCTATTTGGCGCCGCCCACCGTCGCCGGAACCCAAATGCCAGGTTGCTTCTCAAGAATCTGGCGACGAGTTGCATATCTCGGCATGAATTCCCCCGTCGGGTCGAAGACGTGCCCTTCTGGATTGCCTTCCGGAGTCATCCGAGAAAACGCCCCCAGCGACTCCTTTTGCATGAAACCGAGCCATTGCCGGTCCGGCGACAGCCCAAACATGCTCTCCTTCTCCGCCTCGAACGAACCCCACAAAAACTCGCGAGATAGCGGCGCCATGTGCAACGTCATCCCCATAAAGCACGTGATCACCCAGCCCACGGCCAGGGCCATCACGTAGCTTCCGCCCACATCCAATGCTTTCGGAAAGCGGACGCGGACCTTGGACACAAGGTCCGTCAGGGCGCGCATGCCCGAAAAGAAAATAGCGAACAGTCCCCAGATGGCCAGAAAGTCCCAAACGTGGACACCGCCGGGCGCCTGAGCTCCCCACCAGCGGACGATGGGCTCCCAAAAGTTGGTCGCCAACAGCGCAGCGGTCACCGCATTGATCAGCAATACGGTATTGCTCCACAAACCCTGTTTGCCAGCCGCCGCGATCACCGCGAGGATCGGAATCGCGTAGACCGCCATCATCAGAAAATCCATCGTCGCTACTCCTTGAGCACTCGCATCAGTTCCGGCAACGAAGTCACGCCCTTGGCCACCAGCACGATTCCCTCTTCTTGCAGCGTTCGCATGCCAGCCTTGCGAGCCGCCGCGCGCACCGCGGCGACTTGCGGCGACTTGAGCAGCGCCGCGCGAACTCCGTCATCCACCGTCAGCACTTCGTACATCGCCGTGCGGCCGAAGTAGCCAATTCCCTGGCACTTCTTGCAGGGCTCTTCTTCTTCCTTCTCCGGCGACGGTTGCGGCACGCGATAAAACGCCTCCACCCTGCCGGCCGGAATACCCAATTGCTCCAGCACCTGCGGCGCCGGGGTGTAGGCCTCTTTGCACTTGTTGCACAACTTGCGGATCATTCGCTGGTTGACCACCATCGTCACGCTGTTGGCCAGCTTCTCTGGTGGCATCTTCAGCATCATCACGCGCAGCAGCGCCTCGGCCGACTCCTTGGCCCGCACGCTGGTCACCACCTGGCGGCCTTCGTGCTCCACCTGCTCCAACAGGGCCGCAGCGCTTTCGGCGTCGACCAGGTCAGGCACAATGAAGACGTCCGGATGCTCGCGGACCAATTTGGGCAGCGGCGTAAGAGGGGTTTCGCCCGCCTTGGGATTGAAGTACGTGACCGGAACGTTTTCCACTTTGAGTTCCGAGATCGCGCTCGATTCGAGCCCGACAAAACTACGCACAAACCGATCCATGGCGCCGACGACCACGGAAAACAGCGTAGTCAATCCGCCGGCGGGCGGCGCCGAAACGATAATCAGGCCGGCCTGCGCCGTGAGCTGAGCCCGCAGGTCCTCGACCAGCTTGGCCCGCATCTCAAGATCGGCCAGCTTTTCGATCTTGTTCTTGCCGCGCTGCAATTGCAGCACCGCCCGTTCACCCGTCTTGGTCCCCTGGCTGAGCAGGCGGCAGGTGTATTTGTTCTTTTCGAATTCCGCGCCAAACGTGCCATCTTGCCGGGCGACGCGCTGATTGGCGTCCAACCCGCAGATTGTCTTCATCACGGCCAGCAGCATGTCGCCGGATTCGCGGTCGCGAGATTCAACATCGTGCCAGACGCCGTCGATCTGAAAGCGGACGGTGACCGCTTCTTGCGTAAAATCCAAGAGCGCCGCGTCGGCCCGGCGGGCGATCAGGTCTGCAACCAGGTGTTGCGTCATCCCATAGCCGTGGCTTTGTCGCGCCAACAACAGATTCGCGTTGTTCGTCCGCTCGTCCGCTCCGCCCCGCGGTTGCAGATCGACTGGCGGAGCCTCGTCTTTGCCGCGCTTTTCTGCCGCGATCTTGATGCCGATCACACGCAGATTCTGCGAAGCCCACCAGCGAATATGCTCGGCGTTGAACACCGTCTCGTCAGGCGGGACGTGCTCATTGCGATGTTTGACGTACGCGATCAGCGGCGCCAGCCAGGCGATCAACAGCAGCGGCATCCCCAGCCAAAACCAGGGCAACAACCACAGCAGGATCTGCGCGACGAAGAAACTGAAAAACGCCGCCAGGTTCCAGCGGGTGTAATTCAGCTTGTGCTTGAACGCGTCCTGGCTGATCCAATCGACGCCTTTCACCCAAAACAAAAACACCAGCCACGCCAACAGGATCTTGATCCAGTTGAGATAGAACCCCGGCCCCAGCGGAAACTTGGTCACCGTTTGGGACGTAAGCCCTGGGTAGTCCGTAAACCGGCCGAGGTCTTGCGCGCAGGCGGGCGCTACGCACACGGCCAAGCAAATGACCGCAAGAATCAGGATGGACAAACGTTGCATTACAGAATCCCAGGCGTGCGGACGCTAATACCCTTGAGCGCCATCTTCAAAGCGTCCACGTTCGGAGCGACTTCGAAGGCGGTTGCCCGGTCGATCAGGTCTTTGTCGACCAGATCCTTCAAACTCATCGTGAAGTCCTGCATGCCTTCCTTGGCGCACATGCGGATGGCGTCCCCCAGCTTTTCATCCTCTCCTTCGAGGATCAGCTTGCGCATCGTGGGATTGAACGTCATGATCTCAACCGTTGGCACACGGCCCACGCCCGGCTTGATGGACGGGAGAAGCTTTTGCGCGACGATTCCCTTCATATTCATCGCAATGGCGCTGCGCAGAGACTTGTGCATCGCCTGCGGGAACAAGTCGAGAATACGGCCGATGGTCGATGGCGCGCTCGAAGCGTGAATCGTTCCGAACACCAAGTGACCCGTTTCCGCGGCGTGAATCGCCGTCATAAACGTTTCTTCATCGCGCATTTCGCCCACCAGCATCACGTCTGGATCTTCGCGGACGGCATGCTTCATGGCGATGCCGAAGTCTTTGACATCCAGCCCAATCTCGCGCTGATTGATCAGGCACTTGTCTTCCGTGAAGACAAATTCAATCGGGTCTTCCAGCGTCAGGATGTGCTTGCGATAGTTCTGGTTGATCCAGTTCAACATCGACGCGATCGTCGTGCTTTTGCCGGACCCTGTCACGCCCGCCAGCAGCACCATCCCCTGATAGTACTTGCACAGCTCGACCATGATCGGCGGCAGGTAGAGGCCGTCGAAGTCCGGGATCTTGTTATTCACGCGCCGCGCGACCATGCCAATGTGGCCCAGTTGCTGCAACAGATTCACGCGGAACCGCCAGATCACGCCGTCGACGTCCACGGTGTGGGCAAAGTCGGCCCCGCCGGTATCGTCGAAGACGCGGCGATTGCGCTCGTTCAATAGCGGGATGCAGAGCCGCACCATCTCTTCGTCCATGATCGGCGCGCGGTTCATGGGGCGCAGCGTGCCGTTGACGCGGATAAACGGTGGGCGTTCCGCCTTCAGATGCAAATCGCTCCCTTGGAGCTTGACGAGCGCGCGGAACAGCTTGTCGATCTCGTAGTCCTCACGGACCTTGATGTATTTTTCGACCCCAGTCGCTGTGGCCATAGCTACGCTACTCTTCCTGCAAATCGCTTCCGCAAACTAACAAGGAGTTAAAAGCCGTACGGGGATGCCCCGGGCGGCCATGACTTGCTTGGTTTGTTCGATGGTGTATTGACCGAAATGAAAGATCGTTGCCGCGAGCGCCGCGTCCGCATGCCCTAATTGTATCGCGTCGGCCAGGTGCTCAGGCTTTCCCGCTCCCCCGCTGGCGACAACCGGGATGGACACTGCCTGGCTGACGGCCGCGGTAATCTCCAGGTCGTACCCGTCGCGGGTGCCGTCGGCGTCCATGCTGGTCAGCACGATCTCGCCGGCGCCCAGGTCCTCGACCTGGCGAGCCCAACTGACGGCCTCCAGGCCGGTCCCCACGCGCCCACCATTTATATGTACCTCGAAGATCGTCCTCCCATCCCGCACAACCCGCTTGGGGTCAATATTGACCACAATGCACTGGCTGCCGAAGCGGCGGGCGGCCGCCCGGACAAATTCTGGGTCTTTGGGGGCCGCGGAATTGATCGAAACCTTGTCGCAGCCGGCGTTGAGCAGCTCGCGGATATCGTCCAGGGTGCGGATGCCGCCCCCCACGCAAAGTGGCATAAATATGACTTCGGCCGTGCGGCGGACCACGTCCAGCATGATGGCGCGGCCCTCGTGGCTGGCACAAATGTCCAGAAACACCAGCTCATCGGCGCCTTCGGCCTCGTAGCGGGCGGCCACCTGCACGGGGTCGCCAGCGTCGCGCAGATCGACGAATTTGGTCCCCTTCACAACGCGACCCTGGTCGACGTCAAGGCAGGGAATGACGCGCTTGGCGAGCATACGGAGTGACCGGCTTCTGTTCCGAAAGACAAGAGGGCCTGCCGCCTGACAACACGGACCGGCAAAACCAGCCCAACAAGCCCTAAAACTGCACTGTAAGCCAGCCACAGTCCGTGGTCAACGGAGGGCCGGAATGGGTAGTGTCTTACGATTGAGTTGGTCGGCCGATCGTCCGAATGGCAAACCGGGATACCCACCATATTCCGGCAATCATTCCAGTCCCAATCAATCCGCGAACAGCTATCTCGGCAAACGATGGATCATCAATTATCAACACGCATCCATCGGACAGGCACAGGGAACGTGCTAATAGACCATCTGCGATGCGATTGACGGGGATTGTCGCGCTCTCGACCCACACGGCTACCAGTGCCACCACCACGAACAACGTTCGCAACGAAAACTGAAACCAGCGGCGGCGGGGTGGGGTGGGCATGGGGTCCTTCTTCGTGGGCGGGCCGTTCCATTGGGTGGAAAGTGGCGGCAGTCTATCCCTGCCAGGCAGGGAGTGGAACCCGTGGACTTAGCGGTAGAGCCCTCATGCATAATGCCTCTTTATCATGTCCGACCGAGGACTACGAACGCCACGGTATTCGCAAAGAATTGAGGCTATTTCGTATGTCTCACCCCAAGTAACATGGCAGACTACACCGCATATACGCGCACAAGTAACTCGTATGCATGGAGTTGCATCAAAGTCGGAATTTGATTTACACATTGATTCGAATTGCGATAATTGGCTGCGTGAACGATGAGTCTCGATGCGGACAAGTCTATGGTGATGGTGATGGCGATACGGATTACGTTGGGTGAGGTTGTCGCAGAATGCGATTCCGCCAGCGAGGCCGCGGAACTGGTCCAAGCGCTTCGCGGCATCGCAGCGCCAGTGACACGTGAAATTGCTGGTCGCCGGGCCGGGAGCCGGGATTTTGCGGCGTTCTGGTCATGCCTGGACGAACCGTCACAGGGTTTTTTGCGGAGGGTCTCTGAGGCAGATGGCCATTTAGAGGCTAGCAAGCTCGCTGAGTTTTTAGATGCCGATCTCAACGGGGTCGGTTGGATTCGGCGGAAGATGAAACCGCTAGCCCGAAAACACGGATTCATCCTGGATAAGTTGATTGTGACTGACAAGGTCACGGTCGGAGATAAGCCAAAAACCGCCTATCTAGCGACAGACAACCTGAAACGAGAGCTGAAATCACTGCAAGCGGCAAGCTAGTTCAAACTTCACGGACGAACGAAGGGGGATAGGATTCCTGAATGCAAAAAGCCTGGGACTGAGCGCAAGCTCACCTGGGCTTAATTTATTGGGGCATTACGGACACGTCCAACGAAAGGAGCGACGCCATGAAAGCTGATAGACCAAATCCCCGGTAGTCGGGCGGAGCCGACTACCGGGGCGTGATCACGCTCCGCTGGGCTGAGGAATAGCCCACCAGCAGAAAGAGAGGTGGCATATGCTAAAAGCATTCACCACCGCAGTGCCGTGGTTCTGGTCGTGTCTGTCCAAGCTGCAATACGCAGCAATGACTGGCTCCAGGCCGCGACAGTAGGGATTGCGGTCGGCTGAGTAGTTAGAGCTACTCAGCCGACCGCCCTATTGTACCTTTGTATCTATCGGTTTTTCAACGCCAATTTTGAGGCTCGACCACCATGACGATCATGCCAGCAATCCGTTCGCAACGGGAAAGTGGCCTGCGTCTTGGAGATGCGGCGGTCTTATAAGCTGCCCTGGCCCGGCGTGCCGGTAGGGTTCGATTCCCCCACTTTCCGCTAGGGCTTCGTTTGGCCCCGTCTAGCGGCTTTGGACAGGCATGTCCTGATCCATTCCGACAGGCCCACTCCTGCGCGTTCTGCTGCGGTGTCGTATTCCGACCGCTCAGCAGCCGTTAACCGGAGTTGGAAAACCCCTGCGCGTACTTCATCTGGCGGCTTAGGTGGCCGTCCCATCTTCTTTTTTCCCATGTACTAAATGTAATGGCAAAATATTGCTGGTCAAGCCTTGACCTGCCGACATACTGTAATTACAATAAGTGCATGAGTAGAAACCCCGTCGCGGCTTGCAGGCTGCGGCGGGGCGAAGAACAACCAGGCTTTCGCTAGGCTGCCTCAGATACAGCTATTCTAGCGTGAGCCGCAATCGAAAGCCAACTCACGTGATAGCCTGTGGACACGCCTCATTTCAGAAGTACGGAAAGAACCGCCACGGCCAGCAGCGTTACCGCTGCAATCACTGCAAACACGTTTGGTTCGACGCCCCGCACAAGCCGCTAGGCGATATGCGGATCGACCTGGACAAGGCCAAGCTCGCTCTGCGGATGCTGACCGAGGGCATGAGCATCCGGGCTACTGAGCGCACGACCGGCGTCAACCGCAACACCCTCTGCAAGCTGATCGTTCACTTCGGCGACGCCTGCCGTGCGTTCCTGGACCGTAACATGCGTGGCCTAGCGCTGACGCATTTGCAATTCGATGAGCAATGGACCTGGGTGGGACGCAAGCAAGCTCGCCTAACGGTCACTGAGAAGGCTGAGAAGCACGACGTAGGCGACGTGTATATCTGGACTTGCATCGACCAGCAGACCAAGCTCATGCCGTCCTTCATGCTCGGCAAGCGAAGTGCGGACAGCGCACGCCGTTTCATGGTGGACGTGGCAGGTCGACTAGTGATTCCCAAGCCACACGCCAGCGACGCGCACGCCTTCGGCATGGGTGGCTATCGTCCGACGCTGCAAGTGTCGACCGATGGATTCCAGGCGTACCCAGAAGCCGTTGACTTGGCCTTTGGTCCCTATGTCCGCTATGGCGTGATAATCAAAGAGTTCCGCAATGCGAAGCTGATCTACACGCCTTCTGAAATGGTGGGCACGAAGCGCACCGGCATAAAGGGGATAGGCAAGAGAGACCTGCACAGCGTCACGACTTCGCACGTGGAGCGTCTGAACGGCACGCAGCGAGTATTCCTCAAGCGGCTCAATCGGTTGACGCTGTGCTTCTCCAAGAAGCTCCGCAACTTGGAGTGTGCGTTCGCCATGTTCGCGGCCTATTACAATTACTGCTGGCAGACCCGCAAGCCCGGAAAGTCTGGCGCGAAACGAGGGACCGCTTGTATGATGGCGGGATTGGCCGGGCACGTTTGGAGCTTCGATGAGCTATTCGACGCCGTTCTAGCGGGACCAACTCAATCGTAAGACACTACCCCGGAATGGGTAGTGTCCTAGCAATGAGCTGGTCGGGCAATTCCTCCCCAAGCCATTGAGTTAATCGGCAGGAAGCGGTTCCAGTGATTGTCCGCGGCGGACGATGATCTTGGCCTCTGGGAACACCGTCTTGAATTGATGGAGTGTGGCCCGCTCGTCCGCATTCAGTGGCCTTCGTGGTTCTTCATCATCCCAGAAGGTGACGTAAAGCTCGTTGTACGCAGGTTCTCTGAAAAGCCATAACATCCCCGGAGGCGATGGACGCGTGTCGCCAGGTAGTTGCAAAAATGGCAATGGGTTAACTCCAACCGCGTACGTCGGCGCGCCTATTGTTGGGAAGTCAGGCGGCACAAGCTCGTGGCGCTGCCGAATCCAATTTAGCTGGTACGCGATCCACCCTACGGGAACAGTCACGACCGTCACCACCACGAACATCGTTCGCAGGTTGAACTGAAACCAGCGACGGCGGGGCGCGTTGGGCATCGCCCAAGTTTAGCCACCACCCCGCGCGACTTCCAGTCAATGCGGTAGATTCGCCGAGCGCAATCGAAGTAATTCACGCGCGCGTGGCCTCGCAACAATCCGCATCGCATTTGTAGCCTTCACGGTCCCCGTGACGTAGCGACCCAAGGACGCGCGCCGCCAGCACGTTCGACGACGCAGCGCGCGCGTTCCTTCCTAGCCCGACACGTAAATGAGGGTTCTTACTCTTCCCTGCGCCGTGACTGACCTGTTCACAAGTTGAGTTCAGCGGCGTGGAAGAAGGATTGTAATAGTTGTTGTTTGAAATGGGTATCGCCAACAGCTTCAATAACGGCGTCTTCCAGGTGGTCCACGTCGTCGGGCACGAAGTTGGCCAGGGCTGTGTACTTTGAATGACTCCACAACGCTTCGACCGGATTCAGGTCCGGCGCGTAGGGAGGCAACCGTTCCACCGAGAGCCACTTTGCTCCGCGGGCGTGCAGGCGTTTGACCGCGGCGCGATGGACGTTGAGTCGATCGAGAACCACGATGAGGGGGCCGCGATGCTGCCGATGCAACTCGTAAAGGTAACGCACGAAGTCGAGTGTGCGCACGTTGTGATCATAAATCCGAAACGACAATCGCACCCCCTTGCGGCGCGGCGAAATGGCCAAGCTACCAATCACGCTCAAGCGATCGTGACGCTGCCAGGCGATTTGCTGCGGTCGCGCGCCGATCGGCGCCCAAGTGCGGCGGTTCAGTGGCTGAAGGCGGAAGCCACTCTCGTCGAGAAAGACGATGGTAGCTTGCCGGCGACGTCCCCCTTTTTGATCCGGGGCCAGTCTTGCTCGCGCCAGCGGGCGATCGCCACTTCATCACGCTCGCGGGCTCGGCGCTGCGGCTTTTGCGGCGAGAAGCCCAACAGGTGCAGGATGCGACCCAGATGGTCCGGGTGGTAGGA
>Ga0335397_10008418_pt1 | contig 12993 bp, 9 predicted proteins | sample MAT04_FD_205740 | JGI IMG/M metagenome (GOLD analysis project Ga0335397, IMG submission 205740) | Freshwater microbial communities from Lake Fryxell liftoff mats and glacier meltwater in Antarctica - MAT-04 (spades assembly) (version 2) ...
CGAGTGATGCTCGCCCTGCACCTCGCGACCGGCACCGACCCGCTCCCCGCTCCCCCCGGCGCCACTGAGGTCCACGAGCGTCCCGACGGCGTCGTGGTGGACCTGCCGGCCGCGACGATGACGCTGCGCAGCGGCACCCCCCTGACCGTCAGCGACGACGGCCCCCTCTTCGACGACGGCCGCAGCCGCCGCGCCTGCGTCGTGACGCTGCGCACCGAACCCGGCCCGGGGCTCGACGTCGAGGTCACCGTCGACCCCGCCGGGACGGCCGCCGCCGTGCCAGCCGTTCACGACGAAGGGGCCGGGACGGAGCAGGAACACGCCGGCGACTGGTGGCGACAGGTCACCGCCCTGCGCATCGGCGAGCCAGCCGACGCGGCCGACGCGGCCGACGCGGCCGACGCGGCCGACGCGGCCGAGGCGCTCGCCGTGAGCCTGCCCTGGCTGGTCCGTGACGCCCTGGTGCACTTCCTGTCACCGCGCGGCCTCGAGCAGTTCACGGGGGGCGCCTGGGGGACGCGGGACGTGACGCAGGGTCCGCTCGAGCTGCTGCTGGCCCTGGACCGGCAGGCCGACGCGCGCGCCCTGCTGCTGGCCGTCTTCGCCGCCCAGAACGCCGACGGCACCTGGCCCCAGGCGTTCGGCTTCCTCCCGGGGGACGAGCACTTCCGGATGGAGCCGTCGCACGGTGACGTCGTGCACTGGCCCGTCCTCGCCGTCGGCCGCTACCTCCTGGCGTCCGGTGACGCCACGCTGCTGGAGGAGACGGTGCCCTGGTACACCCCGGTCGACGCGCCTGCGGTGCCTGCCTCGACGATGCGCTCCCACCTCGAGCGCGCCCTGACCGGCGCACGGGAGCACCTCCTGCCGGGGACCAGCCTCGTGGCGTACGGCCACGGCGACTGGAACGACTCGCTGCAGCCGGTCGACCCGACCATGGCGGCGACGATGACCAGCGCGTGGACCGTGACGTTGCACCACCAGTCGCTACAGACCCTGGCCGAGGGGTTGGAGACCGTGCAGGGTGAGGACGCTCTCGTCGAGGACCTGCGTGCGGAGGCCGCGGCGGTCGTCGACGACCTGCGCCGGCACCTGCTGGTGGACGGTGAGCTCGCCGGGTACGCCCAGCTCGACCCTCCCGGCCCGGACGGGGTGGTCCGGGCCCGGCGCCTGCTGGTCCACCCGCGGGACACCGAGACGGGGCTCCGGCACGGCTCGCTGCAGATGATCCACGCCCTCGGCGGCGACCTCCTCGACCCTGATGAGGCCGCTCACCACGTGGCGCTGGTGCGCGAGCACCTCATGGGAGTGGACGGCGTCCGGCTGTTCGACCGGCCTCCCCCCTACTCGGGCGGGCTCATGCGGCACTTCCAGCGCGCGGAGACGGCGACGTTCGTCGGGCGGGAGATCGGGTTGATGTACGTGCACGCGCACCTGCGCTGGTGCGAGGCGATGGCCCGCTGGGGCGACGCCGACGCGCTGTGGCAGGGGGTCCAGCAGGTGCTGCCACCCAGCACGGTCGCCGTCGTACCCGGTGCCCGGCGGCGCCAGGCGAACGCCTACCCGTCGAGCTCGGACGCGGCCTGCCTGGATCGGGAGGAGTTCGCCGCACGGTATGCCGAGGTGCTCACGGGTGCGACGGGCCTGGAGGGCGGCTGGCGGATCTACTCGTCCGGCCCGGGGGTACTGCTCCGGATCGTCGTGCACTCGTTGCTCGGGGTCCGTCGGCGCGCCGGGACGGTCGAGATCGACCCGGTCCTCCCGTCCCGGCTGGACGGGCTGACGGCCACCGTGCCCCTCGCGCAGGGCCTGCTGCGGGTCCGCTACCGCGTCGGTGTCCGTGGCCACGGACCCTCCGCCGTGCGCCTGGGCGGACGCGACCTCACCGCCACCCGTGCCGCGAACCCGTACCGCCTCGGCGCCCTCGTCGTCGACCTCGCCGACCTCGACGCAGCCCTGCACCCGGACGGCGACGAGCTCGAGATCCTCCTGCCGTAGCGCCCGACCACGACGGATGTCCGAGCACCACGACCCGATCGACCGATGACGTCTTCAGGAAGGACCACACCCGCGATGCCGACGCCGTCAACCGCTGAGCCCCACCGCCCACGGTCGACCAGCCCGGAGGGTGTGGAGTTCCGTGACCTCAACGGCAACGGTCGGATGGACCCCTACGAGGACCCCCGGCTCGACGTGACGGCTCGCGTGGAGGACCTGCTCGGGCGCCTGTCGCTCCAGGAGAAGGTCGGGCTGATGTTCCAGACCGTCATCGAGGCGGGCGCCGACGGCACCGTCATCGAGTCACCCGGTGCGATCAGCAAGTCACCGACCAGCGTCGTCGTGCTCGACAAGCACCTCAGCCACTTCAACGTGCACCTGCTCCAGGACCCCCGGATGGCGGCCCGCTGGAACAACACCCTGCAGGCGCTCGCCGAGCAGACGCCGCACGGCATCCCCGTCACCGTCTCGAGCGACCCGCGGCACTCGTTCCTCGAGAACGCGGGGGTCTCCTTCAGCGCTCGGGCGTTCTCGCAGTGGCCCGAACCCCTCGGGCTCGCGGCGCTGCGCGACGTGGATGCCGTGCGCCAGTTCGCGGACATCGCGCGGCAGGAGTACGTCGCCGTCGGCATCCGCTCGGCCCTGCACCCGACCCTGGACCTCGCGACCGAGCCCCGGTGGGGACGGCAGGCCGGCACCTTCGGCCAGGACCCGGACCTCGTCACCGAGCTCGGTACGGCCTACCTCGAGGGGTTCCAGCAGGAGGTGATCGGGCCGGACAGCGTGGCCTGTACCGCCAAGCACTTCCCCGGCGGTGGGGCGCAGAAGGACGGCGAGGACGCCCACTTCCCCTACGGGCGTGAACAGGTCTATCCCGGAGGCCGGTTCGCGGACCACCTCAAGCCGTTCGGGCCGATCGTCGAGGCCGGGACCGCCGCGATCATGCCGTACTACGGGATGCCGGTCGGGCTCGAGGTCGACGGGGAGCCGATCGAGCAGGTCGGCTTCGGCTTCAACGCGCAGGTGGTCAACGGCCTGCTGCGCGAGCAGCTCGGCTACGACGGCGTCGTCGTCACCGACTGGGAGCTGGTCAACGACAACCACGTCGGCGACCAGGTGCTGCCCGCGCGGGCCTGGGGGGTTGAGCACCTCGACCCGCCCGCCCGGATGGAGCGCATCCTCGCCGCCGGGGCCGACCAGTTCGGTGGCGAGGAGTGCGTCGAGGTGCTGCTCGGGCTCGTCGAGCAGGGCCGGGTGACGCCGGCGCGGATCGACGCCTCGGCCCGGCGCCTGCTCACGGTGAAGTTCCGGCTCGGCCTGTTCGACGACCCGTTCGTCGACGAGGACGCCGCCGCCCGCACCGTCGGGCGAGCCGACTTCCGTGCCGCCGGCCACGAGGCGCAGGCCCGCTCGGTCACCGTGCTCACCAACGAGTCCTCGGATGCCGGGCCCATCCTCCCGATCGCGGGGGGCCTGCGGATCTACGCCGAGAACCTGTCCCGGGAGGTGGTGGCGCGGCACGGCATCCCCGTCGACCGGCCCGAGGGCGCGGACGTGGCCATCGTGCGGCTGACGGCGCCGTTCGAGCCCCGCTCGGACCTGTTCCTCGAGTCATGGTTCCACCAGGGCTCGCTGGACTTCCCACCGGGCCGAGTGGTGCGGCTGCGCCGGATCGCGGCGGCCTGCCCGCTCGTGGTCGACGTGGTGCTCGACCGGCCGGCGGTGCTGACCCCGATCCTGCCGGTCGCGGACGCCGTCGTCGGCAGCTACGGCACCAGCGACGACGCCCTGCTCGATGCGCTCACCGGTCGCATCCCGCCGCGCGGACGCCTGCCGTTCGACCTGCCGCGCTCGATGGACCAGGTGCGGGCGCACCCGGAGGACGTGCCGGGCTACGACGACCCGCTGTTCCGCTTCGGGGATGGCCTGTCCATCTGACTCCCGCGCCTTTTGCGAAGTCAGGAGCACTTCGCAGGCTCAGGGCCGTATTCGATCCTGACTCGGCGAAGTGCTCCTGACTTCGCGGGAAACGGCAGGGAGCACGACTCCGGCCGCCCCCTCGGGAACGGCCGGCGTCGTGCTGTGGTGCCAGGGGCGGGCGGTCAGGCCTTGTCGCCACCGTGGGTCGACCCGGTGTCGAGGTGCGGGGTCGACAGGTCGGCGCCCTCGGAGGTCTGCGAGACCGCCGGCACCGCCGTGTCGTCGCCTTCGTGGGCTGCCTCGTCGGCGGCCGCGAGCGCATCGTCGGCGGCGTCGTTCACGGCGGCCTCGGCGTCGGCGACCTTGTCGGTGGCAGCGTCCTTGGCGTCGGCGACCTTGTCGGTGGCAGCGTCCTTGGCGTCGGTGGCCTTGTCGGCCGCGGCATCCTTGGCGTCGGTGGCCTTGTCCTTGAGCTCGCCCGCCTTCTCGACGGCGGCGTCCTTGACGTCGGTGGCTTTGTCCTTGGCGGCACCGGCGAGGTCGCTGACCTTCTCCGAGACCGGCTTCGGCGGCGTGTACGAGCCCGCGGTCGCCCACGGGTCCGGGCGCTCGTTGCTCTTGCGCCAGGCCATGACCGCGGCACCGGCCGCGAGCGCGCCGAGGAGCAGGATCCACTTGCCCTTGCCGCCCTTCTTCGTCACGGCGTCGCCCTTGAGCACGGCGTAGGCGTCGGGTGCGCGGTCGGCGGCCTCCGCGGCCGACTCCTTCGCGGCGGCGGCACCGGCGGCGATCGCGGCCAGCGCGCTCGCGATCTTGGGCAGGATGTCCTCGACGAACGTCTCGCGGGCATGCCCGACCTTCGGGGCGAGCGTCTCGGCGGCCTCGTGCGCGTACTCCATGACGATCTCGGCGGCGTCGGACGCCTTGTCCTTGGCGAGCGCGGCGCTCGCGGCGGTGACGGTGGCGGCCTCGGCGGCCTTCACCTTGAGCTCGGCGGCCTTGTCTGAAGCGACCTGGGCGCTGTCGGTGACCTTCTCGGCGCCACCGGCGACGGCATCCTTGGCCTGCTCGGTCCTGCTGGGCGTGCGGAACACGTGTCCTCCTCGTGTTGGACGTTCGTCTTGGCCCCCATCCTGCCCTGTCTGCCCCGTCTTGCACGACCTCGGGCCGGCGGGATCACCCGCCTGACCGCAGCACGCGCCATGAGAGGATCGAACGCATGAAGGCAACCCTGCACACGAACCACGGTCCGATCGTCGTCGAGCTCTTCCCGAACGAGGCGCCCAAGACCGTCGCGAGCTTCACCGGTCTCGCCACGGGCGAGAAGGAGTACAAGGACGACGCCGGCCGCACCAACCCGACGCCGTTCTACGATGGACTGGTCTTCCACCGCATCATCCCCGGCTTCATGATCCAGGGCGGCTGCCCGCTCGGTCGCGGCACGGGTGGCCCCGGCTACGCGTTCGACGACGAGATCTCCCCCGACAAGCAGTTCGACCGCCCCTACCTGCTCGCCATGGCCAACGCCGGCAAGCGCCTGGGCAAGGGCACCAACGGCTCGCAGTTCTTCATCACCGTCGGCGCCACCTCCTGGCTCAACGGCAAGCACACGATCTTCGGCGAGGTCGCCGACGGCCCGAGCCGCGAGGTCGTCGACACGATCGCCGGCGTGTCGACCGGTGGTCAGGACAAGCCGCTCGACGACGTCGTCATCGAGCGCGTCGAGATCCAGGCCTGATTCCGCCACCAGCGGGCTCCGCCGCAGGAACGAGTACACGACGTGAGTGAGCAGGCCCACCCGGATGCCGTCGCGCAGGTTCCGGTGTGCCCTCGGCACCCCGACCGCGAGTCGTACGTGCGCTGCCAGCGGTGCATGCGGCCGACCTGCCCGCAGTGCCAGCGGCCGGCGGCAGTCGGCATCCAGTGCGTCGACTGCGTGGCCGAGGGCGCGAAGACGGTGCGTCAGGCGCGCACCGTCTTCGGCGGCTCGGTCACCGACGGTCGGCCGGTCGCGACGATGACGATCATCGGCATCTGCCTGGTGGTGTTCCTCGGGCAGATGGCCGTCCCCGGGCTCGACAACCGGATCGCGTTCGTCCCGGCGCTGGCGCAGAGCGAGCCCTGGCGCTTCCTCACCTCGGCGTTCGCCCATGGCGGCATCACGCACATCGCGTTCAACATGTACGCCCTGTGGGTGATGGGCAGCTACCTCGAGCCGATGCTCGGCCGCGCCAGGTTCGTCGCGATCTACCTGCTCAGCGCCCTCGGCGGCTCGGTGATGTACCTGATGCTGTCCACGCCTCCGACCCAGGCCGCGGTCGCGACGGGCGACTACGGGATGTGGTGGACCGGCGCGGTGGGCGCCTCGGGGGCGGTGTTCGGGCTCTTCGGCGCGTTCCTCGTGCTCCAGCGGCGGCTCGGCCGGTCAGCGGCGGGCATGTACGTCATCATCGGCATCAATGCCGTGATCGGGTTCGTCCTGCCGAACATCGCCTGGCAGGCCCACCTCGGTGGGTTGCTCACCGGGGCCGCGGTCGCCGCGGCCATCGCCTACTCGGGCCGCAACCGCGGGCCGCTGGAGCCGCCGAACCGTACGGTGCACTGGTTCTCGATGGGCGGCATCGCGCTCGTGCTCGTCGTGCTCACCATCGGCAAGTACGCCCTCGCGGGCTGATCCGCGCTCCGGCCCGCGGGGCTGTGGACTACACGGCTGTCATTTCGTCCCCAGTGGGGACAACCCCTGTGGACAACTTCTTCGGCGGCTCGGCTTGGGGCGCGAAAAGACCCCACGGATGCCGTCGTGGCGGTCCGCGGGACCCTCGTCGACGCGGTGGTCGTGGAGGTCAGCGCCAGCGGGTGGTCATGAGGAAGCCGGAGAGCATCAGTCCGAAGCCGACGCCGAGGTTCCACCGGCCGAGCGCCGGGACGGGAAACTGGTTCGCACCGGAGATGTAGTAGGTGACGACCCAGAGCAGGCCGACCACCATCAGACCGAGCATGACGGGAACGAACCACCGCGGGTTTGGCGTGGTGTTCTTCTGCGCCGTGCGGGGCGGGGTGTATGCGGGCTTGGAGCGACCCTTGGACTCGGGCACGAACGGTCTCCTCGTGGCGTTGATGGTGTTGGCCTAGCGTAGAGGGTGTTTCGGGTGAGGAGGTGGTCACGATGGCCGGCACGCACGCGGGACGGGTGAACCGTCCTTCGCCCTGGCCCTGGCTGGTGCCCGTCGCGGCCCTGGTCGCCGGTGCCCTGTTCGCCTCCAGCGTGCGCGCCTCGCAGGGCGAGGACCTGCGTACCGACCAGGCTCGGCTGCCCGACCTGATCCGCGCCCAGAACCGCACCAACGGCGACCGCGCCTCGCAGCTCGATGACCTGCAGGGAAAGGTCGACGAGGCCACCGCGGCGCTCGCCCCGCGTGACCTCGATGCCCAGAAGCTCGAGCAAGCGGCCAACGAGCTCGCCACGGCCGCCGGCCGTACGGAGGTGCGTGGCCCGGCGCTGCGGGTCACGCTCGACGACGCGACGCTCGCCGGGGGCGAGGTGCCGGCCGGCGCCGACCCCGACGACTACGTCATCCACCAGCAGGACGTGCAGGCAGTGGTCAACGCCATGTGGCAGGGCGGGGCCGAAGCGATGATGCTGCAGGACCAGCGGGTGATCTCGACCAGCGCCGTGCGCTGCGTCGGCAACACGCTCATCCTGCAGGGGCGGGTCTACTCCCCGCCGTACGTCATCACCGCCATCGGGGACCGCCGCGCGATGAGCGATGCGCTCGACACCGACCCCGAGGTCGCCAACCTGCGCGAGTGGTCCATCGCCGTGGGCCTCGGCTACGGCGTCAGCAGCGTCGGGCAGCAGACCTTCCCGGCCTACAGCGGCCTGATCACGCCCGAGCATGCCGAGGTCCGCGACTCGTGAGGGCGGGCCGCCTCGTCGGCTGGTCCGGTGAGCTGCTCATCACGCTCGGGGGGCTGCACTTGCTGTCCGCCGCCTCCCGTACCCACCTCGACCAATAGGTCACTGGAGGTACAGACCCCCGTACCCGGAGTGACCAATCGGTCACTCGGGGTACAGACCCCCGTACCCGGAGTGACCTATTGGTCGATCTCGGTACGGGGTCGGGGCGTCGTCGACCGCCAGGTCGCTGGGGCGCGCCGGATGCCGGTCAGCCGGCGGCGACCGTCCGGGCGACACCGGCGGCGTCGTGCACGAGCGGGCTCAGGCCCACGGAGCGGGCGACGGCATCCGGCATGCCGCACAGCAGCAGCCAGTTGGCCAGCATCCGGTGGCCGCCGTGGGTGAGCACCGACTCGGGGTGGAACTGCACGCCGTGCAGCGGCAGGGTCGCGTGGCGCACGGCCATGATGATGCCCGATTCGGTGCGGCCGTTGGCCACCAGCTCTGCGGGCAGCGTCGCGGGCTCGATGGTCAGCGAGTGGTAGCGGGTGGCGGTGAACGGGTCGGGGGCGCCCTCGAGCACGCCGGTGCCGTCGTGGTGCACCTGCGAGGTCTTGCCGTGCAGCAGCTCGGGGGCACGGCCCACCGTGGCGCCGAACACGACCCCGAGGGCCTGGTGCCCCAGGCAGACGCCGAGCATCGGCTGCTCGCGCTCGCCGCAGGCCTGGATCATCGCCATCGAGACCCCGGCCTCCTCGGGCGTGCCCGGGCCCGGCGAGACCAGCACCCCGTCGAAGTCGGCGCCGTCAGCCGGAGCCAGTGCGTCGTTGCGCACGACCTCGCACTCGGCCCCGAGCTGCTCGAGGTATCCGACGATGGTGAAGACGAAGCTGTCGTAGTTGTCGACGACGAGGATGCGGGTCATGGCGTCAATGGTGCACCGTCGCGCTGCCGGGCCGACCGTCGTGTCCGTCGACGCCCAGGGCCAGCACGGGCCGGTCGGTGCCTCGAGTACCGGCCGTGGTCGCCGCCGAACCGGCGGATGCGCACCACCGCGACGCGCTGTCGGGGCCGATCGCGGCAGGGATGCCGACCTCGGCCCACCGGCGCCGGACGCTCGCGCCGGACGTCGTCCTCCAGGCCGGCACGATCCCGGCCTGGGCGTGGTCGGCGACACGTCGGTCCACCACAGCTGGAAGGGTGTGTACCTCGAGTGACCTATTGGTCGATGTGGGTACGGGGGCCTGTACCTCGAGTGACCTATTGGTCGATGTGGGTGCGGGGGCCTGTACCTCGAGTGACCTATTGGTCGATGTGGGTACGCCGGGTCAGGGGTCAAGGGGTCAGGGGTCAAGGGGTCAAGGGGTTGGGGGCGGCGTCGGTGAGGCACTGCCGGACGGCGTGGGCGTGGGTGTCGGCGTGGGGGTAGGGGTCACCGTCGTCGGCATCACCGTCGGTGCGGCCTTCTGGGCCACGGTGATCTTCACGGTGCCACCGATGTCGATGGTGCCGCTCTTGGGGCTCTGCGAGATGACCTGACCCTCGGGCACGTCGTTGGTCTGCTTGAACGCGCTCTCGATCTGCAGGTTGGCCGCGGCGACGATGCTCTGCGCCTCGCTCTGCGACTTGCCGACGACGTTGGGCACCACGACCTTGCCGGTGCCGACACGCACGTTGATCCTGGTGGTCGGCGCCACCGAGGTGCCCGTGCTCGGGTTGGAGTCGATGATCTTGCCGGCCTCGGTGTCGGGGTCGTCGACCTCCTCGACGGTGCCGATCTCGAGGCCCTGGTCACCGAGCTGGCTGCGCGCCTCGTCGACGGTCAGCCCCTTCAGGTCGGGCACGGTCACCGCCGTCGGGCCGGCGGAGACGAACAGGCGCACGGTGCTGTTCTCGCTGACCTCGGTGTCGGCCGTGGGGTTCTGGCTGATGACGGTGTCCTCGGGCACGGTGTCGCTGGGCTGCCGGACGATCTCGGCGACCAGCTTGACCTGCACCAGCTTCGCGGTGGCCGTCTGGTAGGGGTCGCCGACGACCTCCGGCACGGCGACCTTGCGGACGTCCTCGGTGCCGAAGTAGGTGGAGAGCCCGTACGCCAGCGCTGCCAGGGTCGCGATCGCGACGAGCACGAGCACGAGCCAGGCTCCGGCTCCGCGCTTCTTGGGGGCCTCCTCGCCCAGACCGGGGAAGGTCTCGGTGCCGGGTCCGTCGGCGGGAGGCGGCCCACCGGCATACGCGCTGGTCTCGTCACCACCCACGACCGGCACGACCTGGGTGGCACCGGCACCGAGCACCGCGCCCCCCGCTGCCGCACCGGCCAGGGCGGCTGCCGAGCCGTGCGCCGCGTCGCTGATCGGCCGGCCGAGCCGCACCGCCTGCAGGTCGTAGCGGAACTCGCCGGCGGTCTGGTAGCGCGCCTCGCGGGGCTTGGCCAGCGAGTGCAGCACGACGTCATCGAGGTTCTCGGAGATGCCCTGCACCAGCCGCGACGGCGGCAGGGGCGGCTCGCCCACGTGCTGGTAGGCGATCGAGACCGGGCTCTCGCCGCGGAACGGTGGCCGGCCGGTGATCAGCTCGAAGAGCATGCAGCCGGTCGAGTACAGGTCGGAGCGCTCGTCGACCGACTGCCCCTGGGCCTGCTCGGGGGAGAGGTACTGGGCGGTGCCGATCACGGCGGAGGTCTGGGTCATCGTGGCGTTGGCGTCGGCCAGGGCGCGCGCGATGCCGAAGTCCATGACCTTGATCGAGTCGTCGGCGGCGATCATGACGTTCGCCGGCTTGATGTCGCGGTGGACGATGCCGTTGCGGTGGCTGTACGCGAGGGCGTCGAGCACGCCTTCGGTGATCCGCAGGGCCTCGGTGGGGGGCAGGCTGCCGCGCTCGGTGAGGACCTGGCGCAGGGTCTTGCCGTCGACGAGCTCCATGACGATGTAGGGCACCTTGACCTCGGCGCCGCCGGTCTCGGTGAGCAGGTCCTCGCCGTGGTCGTAGACCGCCACGATCGAGGCGTGGTTCAGCCCCGCCGCGGACTTGGCCTCGCGCCGGAAGCGGGCCAGGAAGGTGTTGTCACGGGCGAGCTCGCTGCGCAGCATCTTGATGGCGACCTGGCGGCCCAACCGGGAGTCGTGGCCGCGGTGCACCTCTGCCATGCCACCGCGTCCGAGGAGCTCACCGACCTCGTAGCGACCCCCGAGCAGCTTCGGGACCTCAGGCATGCTGGACTCTCCTCATCGCTTCAACCGTGCTTCCATCATCTGCTTGGCGATCGGGGCCGCGACCGTGCCGCCCCCCGCCTCGCTTCCCGCGACACCGCCGTCCTCGGCGAGAACCGCGACCGCGATCTGCGGGTCGTTCGCCGGCGCGAACGAGATGAACCAGGCGTGCGCCTTGCGGCCCTCGCCGTGCTGGGCCGTGCCGGTCTTGCCGGCCACGTCGACGCCGCTGATCTGGGCGCGGCGGCCGCTGCCGTCCTCGACGACGGACTCCATCATCGCGGTGAGCTGCGCCGCGACCTCGGGGGTGACGGCCTGCGAGAGCTCCTGCGGGTCGGCCGCCTCGATGACCGACAGGTCGGAACCGATGACCGACTGCACGAGGTAGGGCTGCATGACGACGCCGCGGTTGGCGACCCCGGCTGCGACCATCGCCATCTGCAGCGGCGTCACGCGCACGTCGTACTGCCCGATCGACGCCTGGGCGAGCTGGGGCTGGTTCATCTGCGCCGGCACCGTGCTCGGGGTGACGCGCATCGGCACCGAGAGCGCGTCGCCGAACCCGAACTTGGCAGCCTGCGCCTGCAGGGCGTCGGCGCCGATCTCCATCCCGAGGGAGGCGAAAGCGGTGTTGCACGACACGGCGAGCGCCTCGGTCAACGTGACCTTCCCACTGGGGGAGCACGCGCGGTCGTCGTGGTTGGGCAGGTCTGCGGTGGTGTCGGGCAGGTCGAGCACGGCGGGGCCGGGCAGCTCGGAGTCCTCGGTGTAGTCGCCCGTCGACAGCGCCGCGGCGGCGGTGACCACCTTGAACACCGAGCCCGGCGGGTAGAGGTCGCCGTTGATGGTGCGGTTGACCAGGGGCTTGTCGGGGTCCTTGTTGAGCGCGGTGTAGTTCTTGTCGAGGGCCTTCAGATCATGGGTGGCGAGGTCGTTGGGGTCGTAGGTCGGGTGGCTGACCATCGCCAGGATCGCGCCCGTCCTGGGGTCGAGGGCCACCGCGGCGCCCTTGATGCCCTCGAGCCCGTCGGCCGCTGCGGCCTGCACCTTCGGGTCGAGCGTGGTCTCGATGGTGGCGCCCTGCGCCCGCCGGCCGGTGAACAGGTCGGACACCCGGCGGTAGAAGAGCTTGTCGCTCGACCCGGACAGGAACGCGTTCTCCGCCTGCTCGAGGCCGCCGAGCGCACCGAAGAACGAGTAGGAGCCGGTGACGTGCGAGTAGAGGTTCGGCTCGTCGTAGACCCGCTGGAACTTGTACTCGTCGTCGACCGGCACCGACTTCGCCACCGTCGTCTGGCCGACGAGGATCTCGCCGCGCTCGCGGGCGAACGTCGACAGCAGCGTGCGCCGGTTGTCGGGGCGCGCGTTGAGGTCAGCCGCGAAGACGTACTGGATGAGCGTGGTCGAGACCAGCAGCGAGGCGAAGAGGGCGGCCACCACGAGGGAGAGTCGGCGGACGGGGGCGTTCACCGCAGCTTCACCACCTCGGTGCGGGCCTCCGCGACGGCGCTGGGGGCGCTCGCCTCGGGCAGGGGCCGACGGGCGTGGTCGGAGATGCGCAGCAGGATGGCGACGAGGGTCCAGTTCGCGAGCAGCGATGAGCCGCCGGAGGACAGGAACGGCATCGTCAGCCCGGTGAGCGGGATGACCCGGGTGACGCCGCCGACGACGACGAAGCACTGCAGCGCGAGCGAGAACGACAGGCCTGCGGCGAGCAGCTTCCCGAAGCCGTCACGAGTGCCCAGCGAGGTGCGCAGGCCGCGCTGCACGAGCAGCACGTAGAGCATGAGGATCGCGAACAGGCCGATCATCCCGATCTCCTCACCGAAGCTCGGGATGATGAAGTCGGACTCGGCGAAGTAGGTGAGGTCGGGCCGGCCGCGGCCCAGCCCGGTGCCGAACATGCCGCCGGCCGCCATCCCCATCAGGCCCTTGGCGAGCTGGTCGGAGGCCTGCAACGCCTCT
>Ga0335397_10008424_pt1 | contig 12989 bp, 13 predicted proteins | sample MAT04_FD_205740 | JGI IMG/M metagenome (GOLD analysis project Ga0335397, IMG submission 205740) | Freshwater microbial communities from Lake Fryxell liftoff mats and glacier meltwater in Antarctica - MAT-04 (spades assembly) (version 2) ...
CTCACCTCGTTCGCTCTTGAGCGGTTGTCACACGCGTTCTGGCAGATCTTCGTGTCGCCCAAGCAGCGGCCGTTCCCGAAGCCCGCGTGGGTGTTCAACCAGTTCAAGGTCGCCGGCGTCAGCTTCGAGGTGATGGACCTCGTCACCATTGCAGTCACCGCCATCACGTTGGCGCTCACCGCAGTGGTGTTCAAGCGAACGTTGTTCGGGGTGAGCGTGCGTGGCGCGGCAGAAGACTTCGATGCGGCTCGCCTGATGGGCGTGCGTGCGAACCGCGTCATCTCCGGCGCGTTCGCCTTCGCCGGTTTCCTCGCCGGTGTCGCCGCCTGCCTGATCCTGATGCGCACACCCGCCGCCGAACCCAGCATGGGCTCCGACTGGCTGCTGAAGGCGGTCATCGCCGCGGTCATCGGCGGCCTGGGCAGCTTCTCCGGCGCTGTCGTCGGCGGCCTGGTCCTGGGGCTGCTCGAGACGCTGACTCGGGCCTACCTGCCCGAGGTCGCCGTCGGCTGGGACAAGTTCTCCACCGCAGTCGTGTTCGTGCTCATCGCCGTCTTCTTCGTGATCCGCCCCGACGGCATCTTCAAGGTCTCACACGCGGAGCGTGTGTGATGACCGGCACGACCGCAGGACTGTTGCGTGTAACCCGCAGCACGCTCGCCAGCGCAGCGCTGATCGCCATCGTGGCGGCGTTGGCAGCGGCGTACACCAGCGGCGGCGGCGCCAGCCGTGAATCGCTGATCGCCGAGATGCTCAGCAACTTCATCCTCGTGCTCGGCATGCAGGTGTTCATCGGCAACACGGGTGTGCTCAGTTTCGGCCACATGGCATTCGCGCAGATCGCGGCGTACACCACGGCGGTTGTCGGCATCCCACTAGTGGCCAAGGCGAAGTCGCTACCCGACATCCCGTTCGGCCTGGAGACCGTCCACTTCGGCCCGCTCGGTGCCACGGTTGCTGCGGTCGTGGTGACGATGATCATCGGCGGCTTGTTCGGAGTGGCCGTTTGCCGCGCAAGTGGCCTGGCCCCAACGATGATCACGCTCGCGGCGCTGTTCGTTGTCGAGCAACTGGTGAAGAACTGGAAGGAGCTCACCCGCGGCGCTGGCGGGCTCTCGGGCATTCCCCGCCTGGAGAGCGACGTGTGGCTGTGGGTCGGGGCGTTCATCGCGCTCGTCGTCGCCCACCTGTTCCAGGAGACCCGCATCGGCCGGTTCGCGATCGCTACTCGCGAAGACGAACTGGCGGCACCGGCGCTGGGTATTCGGCTGTTCAGTTCGCGCTACGCGGCCTGGGTGGTCAGCATGGGACTCATCGCGCTCGGTGGCTCGTTGCGGGCACAATCGCTGGGCAGCGTCAACCCGAAGCAGTTCACGCTCGACTCGGGCATCCTCATCCTCGTCATGCTCGTCGTCGGTGGCATGCGCACGGTCAGCGGCGCGGTGCTGGGCACCGTCCTCATCACCGCCGGCAACGAACTGTTCCGCCAACTCGGCGACCCGCAACGGCTGGACATCGAACGCTTCCCCGACCTCTTCCTGGGCGGCGCAATGCTGCTCGCGATGTTGTTGCGCCCCGGTGGCCTGCTGGGCGACCGCGACCTGGCGGGTTGGATGCGCCGACGCATGTACCGTCGCCCGCCCCCGTCGGGCGAGACACCGCAGCGCGCCACCAATGCGCTCGTCGCCTCGGAGATCGAGGTGCGTTTTGGTGGGTTCGTGGCGCTCGACGGTGCCGGTCTCACGGTCCGGCCCGGTGAGGTGGTCGGCCTGATCGGCCCCAACGGCGCCGGCAAGACGACGCTGTTCAACGTGATCACCGGCATCGTTCACGAGCAGGGCGGTCGCGTCATGCTCGGCGACCGCGAACTCACCAACGCTGCACCGGTCGACGTCGCCCGCGCTGGCCTGGCTCGCACGTTTCAGAACCTGCGTCTGTTCAAGAACCTCACCGTGCGCGAAAACGTGGCGCTCACTGCGCTGGTCGCGGCCCGCCACCGACGCCACCGCCCGCGCCCGGATGCGGACACGTTGCTTGCCGACGCCGGCCTCACCGACTGGGCCGACCGCAGTGCCGGCAACCTCGACTACGGCAATCAGCGCCGACTGGAGCTGGCACGTGCGGCGGCACTGGCCCCCGAGTTCCTGCTGCTCGACGAACCGACCTCGGGCATGAGTGACCAGGAGAGCCAGGCGATGGTGGACTCGGTGCGCTCGGTGGCCGCTCGTATCGGTGCCGGCGTGCTGGTGATCGACCACGACCTCGGGTTCATCACCCGCATCAGCGACCACATCGTGGTGCTCAACGAGGGCCGCGTGCTCGCCGAAGGTACCCCCGAGACAGTCCGCGCCAACCCTGCGGTCGCCGAGGCCTACCTCGGTTCGTCGGCCTGATTGCCATGCGTGCGCTCATCATCCAGCACGAACCCGACGACCCGCCCGGCCTGCTGGGCCAGCACCTGGCCCGGCGCGGGTACACCGTCGATGTGCTGCAGATCATGCAGCCCGGCTCCACCCACAGCGCGGTGCCCTACCCGGACCCACGCACCTACGACCTGGTTGCGCCGATGGGCGCAGTTGCCGGGGTCTACGACCACGACCTGATCGGCACGTGGGTCCACCGCGAGATCGCGATGCTGCAATTGGCGCTCGATGAGGGCGTGCCCGTCTTCGGGATTTGCTTCGGCGCGCAAGCCTTGACGATGGCGCTCGGCGGCCACGTCGAGCCCTCGCCCAGCTACGAGATCGGCTGGTACACCTACGAGCTGCAGCACCCGCGCATCGCTGCCGGCCCATGGTTCACGTGGCACGGCGACCGATGTGTGCTGCCACCTGGTGCCACCGAACTGGCCCGCACCGCGGACTGCACGCAGATCTTCTGCGACGGCCGTAGCGCCGGAGTGCAGTTCCACCCGGAGGTCACGCGTCAGGCTGTCGCCGGTTGGCTGGACAACTGCCCTTCGGATTACTTCCGCGAACGCGGTACCACCGCCGCGCAACTGCTCGACGGGTTCGACACAAACGGCGAAGCAGCGGCGCGGCATGCCACCGACTTGTTCGATTGGTTCCTCGATGATGTCGCCGGCTGAGCACCGCCCTGACTCGTTGCCCTACCTCGACATCCTCGGCCACGACGTGTACGAACGCTGCGTGCCGCACGCCGCGTACGACGAGTTCCGCTCGCTGGCACCCGTTGCCTGGGTCAACGAGACGGAGGCCAACGGTCACCACGGCGGTGGGTTCTGGTCGCTGACTGCGCACGAGCACATCGTCGCAGTACACAAGGATTGGCGCACGTTCTCCAGCGAGGTCGGCGGCACCGAGATCGAAGAACTTCAGCACGATCCGGAAGCACTCGCTGCTCGCCGCACGATGCTGGAGACCGACCCGCCGCGCCACACACGCCTGCGTCAGCTGGTCAACCCCACCTTCAGCCGCCTCGCAGTGCAGACGTACGCCGCACACGCGGAGGTGCTCATCAACGAGGTGCTCGACGACGCGATCGCGACCAGCACCGCCACGGGCGTGGTCGACGGCGTGTACGCCGTGGCCCGCGAGCTGCCAATCCGGTTGATCACCGGGCTGCTCGGCGTGCCCGACGACGACGCCCCGCAACTGTTCCACTGGGCCGACCAGATCGTCTACAACGCCGACCCCGACTACTCACCCGCCGTCAGCGACCAAACCGACACCGACCCGTACCGCCTGCTGCCGTTCCGTAGCCCGGTGTCGCTGAAGGTCTTCGACTACGTGAAGCGATTGGCTGCTGCACGACAGGGCACCGACACCGGCGACGTGTTGAGCGTGCTCACCAATGCGCTCGTCGACGGCGAACCGCTCACCGAGCGCGAGCAGGGCACGTTCTTCCTGCTGCTGCTGATCGCCGGTAACGAGACCACCCGACACGCGCTCGCCCAGGGCTTGCTCGCGCTTGCCGAGCACCCCGAGGTACTGCCCCGCCTGCGCGCCGACCCGTCACTGCTCGACAGCGCCACCGAGGAGGTGCTGCGCTGGACCTGCCCGCAGTTGCATTTCCGCCGCACCGCCACGGCTGGCACCACCCTGGGCGGCGTGCCCATCGCCGCCGGCGACAAGCTCGTCACCTGGTACCTGGCAGCGAACTTCGACCCGCTGGTGTTCACCGACCCGCACGTGTTCGACATCGCACGCACCCCCAACCCGCACGTCACCTTCGGCGGAGGCGGCCCGCACCTGTGCCTGGGTCAGTGGATGGCCCGGCTCGAGGTGCGCACCTTCCTCGCCGCTATGGCGCAACGGGTCGAGCGCGTCGAGTTGGCGGGCCAGCCGCGCCGGGTACGCAGCAACTTCATCAACGGCCTGAAATCGCTACCGCTGGCGTTCGTGCCGCGCTGAGTCAGGCGCCCATGCCATACGCGTGCACCGGGCGCAGCCGCACCACCAGCCGGCGGTCAGCGACCATCGCAGCGCGGTACTCGTCCCAGTTCGAATGCTCGCCGGCTACGGCCCGATAGAGGGCGACCAGTTCCTCCACGGTCGCGTCGTTCGGTTCGGCGGCCATCGGGGACAGTTCGGCTTCGGCGTCGATGACGACGTAGCCCCAGAAGTCCTCCCGGCTCACGTACAGCGACGCACGGTTGTCGCGGCGCAGGTTCGCGTACTTCGCCCGACCGGCAGTGATCGAGATGCGCACGACGTCGTCGCCGCCGACCGCGTAGCTGATGTTGGATAGCTGCGGCCGCCCATCGCTCTTGAGCGCGACGAGCACGCCGTTCTTCCGGGGTCGAGCGAAATCAAGGGCGGCGGTCAGTTCCATGCGACGCCCAACCGACCCGCTCGCCCCCGAATTCCCCACCACGTCATCCTCCACACGGGTCCCACGCAGTCCGACCATGACATGGTCGCGAAAATGGGACGCAGGGCGGGGCGGGGGACGCGGGTTAGGGGGCGGTGGCGGCGATGTAGCGGTCGGGGCGGACGAGGACCGCGCGTTCGCCGTAGGTAGCGTCCGGTTCGACTACGACCCGGCGGCCGTCGGGTGAGACGAACGAGGCGTCAGCAGTCACCCAGACCCAGCCCAGCGGCAGACGCCGGTCGAGTTGGTTCGGTTGCGGCAGCTGATGCCCGACAGGGAATTCGCCGCCCAGTTCGAGGCCGGGCAAACGCGACCACCGGCGCTGATCTGGTTCGTCGGGCGCCGGCAGATCGGTGGGGTCGGCGGCCAAGCGGGCCAGTGTTCGGCCGGCTTCGATGGACAGCGCGGTCACGGCTTCGACGTGCGGCCGACGCTCGGCTTCGTACGTGTCCAGCAGTTCGCCGGGCGCCTGGCCGTGCACCACCTCGGCCAGCTTCCAAGCCAGGTTGGCGGCATCGCGCACACCGCTACACAGGCCCTGCCCCATGAACGGCGGCATCATGTGCGCAGCGTCGCCGGCCAGGAAGACGCGGCCGTCGCGGCCTGTGCGCCACGCATCGGCGACGAGCGCGTGGAAGCGGTACGGGACCGAACGCATCAACTGGCCGTGGCCACGGCTGACGCCCCACGGCAGCAGCAGCGACCAAGGTTCGGGCGCTTCATCAGCTGCCAGCTGGAACTCCCAACGGCGGTGCGTGGAGTGCCCCGGCACGAACGTGGCCAGGCGGGCCGGATCGCATACCTGCTGGATGATGGTGGGCAACGGCGGCACCGGTTCGCGCTCCAGCATCAGATCGACGACCAGCCACTGCTCGTCGTACCCAAGGTCGGTGAGGCCGACGCCCAGCGCGTCGCGGACACGACTGCCACCACCGTCACATGCGACCACGAACGTGGCGTCGTCGAGCAACGAATCCACGGAGCTGACCTCCCACGACAGGCGGACGTCGACATGGCGATAATCCGCGAGCCCACGGCGCAGCATCAGCTCGAGCTGCGGTTGGAGGAAGACGTAGTCCTCTTGCCAGCCGAGCAGCGGCTTGCGTTCGAAGCCCTCGAAGTTGAACAGTGGATGGCCGCGCCGGTCGACATACTCCATGCCGGCGGAACGGGTGAGTAGGTGACGTAGCTCGGTCTCGAACCCGCATTGCTGGAAGATGCGGGCGACCTCGGCGTCGAGGTGGCAGGCACGCGGCTGCGAGTACGGCGAGGTGGAACGCTCGTAGACGACGGTGCGCAACCCGTGCAGGCCGCACAGGTTGGCCAGGGTGGCGCCGGTGGGCCCGAGGCCGACGATGGCAACGTCGTACTGCGTCATAACGGCGACTCGGTCTCCCACTGCGTGGTGCCCCATGTAACGGCAAGCAACGTGGTGTCGGCGCCGGGGGCGGCGCCGTGCCAGTGACGTTCGTTGGCCGGGCACACCACCAGCGCACCCGGCGCGAGCCGTACTTCGCCATCGGCGACGGTGCCGACGCGCGCTTCGCCGTGCACGACGAACAACTGCTGCCCGCCGGGGTGACGGTGCCAGAACGTGACAGCACCATCCTTGAAGTGCACCAGCGCGGTGTCGGGTTCTTCGTCGGTGGGGGTGGCGTTCAGCATTTCCAGCTCGACGGCGCCGGTGAACCGGCCGCCGTAGGTGATGCTCTTGTCGCCCTCGGGCACGACCTTCATCGCGGTGTCCCTTTCCGCTGACTCAGCGTTCGACCACCGGGTTGCGCATGCACCCGATGCCTTCGATCTCAGTCTCCACCACATCGCCGTCGTGGAGGAACCTTCCGCGCGCCTCGCCAACCCCACCCGGAGTGCCGGTCCAGACCAGGTCGCCCGGCTGGAACGTGATGTATCGGCTGAGCCACACGACGAGCGCGGGCACATCGAAGATCAGGTCGCTGGTGTTGCTGTGCTGCATGACCTCGCCACTGACGCGGCCTTCCAGTTCGAGCGCGTCGGGGTTCGGCAACTCGTCAGCGGTGACGAGGTACGGCCCGATGGGACCGAAGGTGTCGTAGGTCTTGGCGATGGTGAACTGCTTCACCGGCGGGCGGAACTGCTCGGCACGATCCGAGATGTCCTGCCCGGCGGTGACACCGGCGAGGTAGCTCCACGCATCCGCGAGGGTGGCGCCCTTGCACGTGCGGCCGAAGACGATGACCAGCTCGGCCTCGTAGTCGATCTCGGTGAGACCGACGGGAATGACGATCTCGTCGAACGGGCCGCACACGCAGTTGTCGGTCTTGCCGAAGAGGTGCGGCTCGGTGGGCATGTCGCGACCGCTCTCGAGCGCGTGTTGGCGGTAGTTCAGCGCGACGCCGAAGCCTTTGGGTGGGCGCGGCACCGGGGCGCAGAGCAGTTCCTCCGACACCTCAGGCCACTCGACCGGCACGGCCGCCGCTGCGATCGCGCGCAGTGCGTCGTGGTTGGCGAGATCGCTGAGCAGCATCGGGTCGCTGCTCAGTTCGCTGTCGCTGGCCTGCTCGACGTCGATGGCATGACCGTCGACGACGATGGTGGCGCGGCCGCCATAGTTGGCCAATCGCATGTGGTGCTCCTGAGGTGGTGGGGTTCGTGAGGTTTGTCGGACGGGCTCAGTTGCCCGCGCCGGGGAACCAGAGGTGGATCTGGCCGGTGCCCGCAGCGTTTTCATAGTCGCTGTAGGGCACGCCGGGCGAGTTCCACGCGGCGCCTCCCTGTGCGGTGGCCATGATGACGTAATGGGCGAAGTGCCCTTCGGGCGTGTACTGGCGGAAGTCGGGGTAGTCGGCGAGCACGGCCGCATGGTCGCCTGCCTGCATCCACTGGATCGCGCGCTCGTCGGCGGCGCGGTGTGCGGGGCTGAACACGTCGTCGGGGTCCGCGCCCTCGTGCTGACGCAACTGGCTGAGTGGCCAGAACTTGTGCGACAGCGCGCCGCTGGCGAGGATGATCACCCGCCGGTCGGAGCGGCGGATTGCTTCGCCCAGCACCTCACCGAAAATGACCATGTCGTTGAACTCTGCTGTTTGGCAGGTGCTGACCGACATCCACTTCTCGGTGCGCTGCAGGAACGGCGTGAGGTAGACGGTGGCGTACTTGATGGGCAGATATGGGTCGTCGTTGGCGTGCACCCACGTGTCGGTGCGCTCGCCCGCGACCTCGGCGACGAGACGTGCCAGTTCTGGGTCGCCGACGATGTCGTAAGGCATCTGCGGGTTGCCGCGGGGCAGCTCTTCGCTGGTGAACTTCCCGGAGCGCCGCTCGTGGGCCGACACGACCCATTCGAACGTGGTGTACCAATGGGTGTCGAGCACGATGATGGTGTCGGCCAGGAGTGGATCGATGCATTCACGGCGCATCCGATGAAGGCCGTCGACGATGGAGAAATCCTTGCCGTGATTCAATTCCAGGCGCACGTCGTGCGGTAGCACCAGCGGCGGGACGTGTGCAACGAGTGCACTTCCGACGATCTCACCCATGGACGAACCCTCCAACACGCGATCAGAAAAATGCTTCGGACCCGAACAATCTACACTACGCCGATGGTCGTCTTCCTTGCGTTGCTGGCCGCCACGGTGTCGGGCACGGCGGACTACCTCGGCGGGCGAGCCTCCACACAGCACTCGGCGCTCACGGTCAGCTTCTTCACCCAGTCGGTGAACGCGCTGCTGCTGCCGGTGTTCGTAGTGCTGATCGGATGGGAGCACCTGCACGGTGGCGACGTACTGCTGGGGTTGGGTGCCGGCGTTGCCGCCGGCACCGCGTACCTGCTGTTCTTCCGTGGGTTGGCCGACGGCCGGATGAGCGTGATCGCACCATTGGCGGCCCTCACCACCGCAATCGTGCCATTGGTGGCCGACGTGATCGGCGGCGTCTCACTGCGCGGAGGTCGCTGGCTGGGCCTGGTATTGGCGCTGATCGCGATCCCTGCCCTTGCCTACCGCCGCGACAACGGCAACGGCAACGGCAACGGCAACGGCACGATGACATTGCGCGCCGAACTGGTCTGCGCGGTACTGGCCGGCCTCGGCTTCGCCGGCTTCTTCATGGCCATCGGCCACACCGATACCGAGAGCGGGCAATGGCCCGTCGCGTTCGCCGGGATCGGCGCGGCCACCACCATGGGCATGCTGTGCCTGGTCCAGCGCGAGCCGCTGCGGCGCACGCGCCCACCGCGGCTGGCGATCTGGGCGGGCCTGTGCATGGTCGGTTCAGGGCTCGCCATCAACCACGCGCTGCAGGTGGGCCCCATCGCTGTGGCCACCGTCCTGGGCTCGATGTACCCGCTGGCCACCACAGCACTCGCGCACCGCTTCGACCGAGAGCCGGTCGGGCCCACCAACGTCGCCGGCATCGTGCTGGCGGTGGCCGGTGCCTCGCTGGTGGCCGTCTACCGCTGAGAGACCCAGGCGGCTGGCCCGATGTTCAGTGTGCGAGCAGCGCGGCGACCGTCTCGGCGAGCGGCTCGCGGAAGTCGCGCAGCGCGGGGTAGCCGGCCATGCGCAGGACTGCGTTGTCGAGCACGCTGTTGGCCGGGCGCGGGGCGGGGCGGGCCGGCCGCAGGTCGGCGGTGGCGATGGGCTGCACCATCTCAGGGTCCTTACCCATCGCGCCAACGACTTCCTGTGCAAATTGGAACCACGAGCACGCAACTTGGTTGGTGGCGTGGACGATGCCGGACACGCGGTTGAGCCCGATGCCGCGCAACACGGGCGCAAGATCGTGCGTGAACGTGGGGTGGCCGATCTGGTCCGAGACGAACGCCAACTGCGGGTGCTCGTCGGCGAGCCGCATGATGGTCTTCACCATGTTGGCGCCGTTGACGCCACACACCCACGATGTTCGTACGACCGCGGCCGACGCGCCCAGCACCAGTGCTTCGGTCTCGCCGATCAGCTTGGTGAGGCCGTAGACACTCTGCGGGTCCGTGTCGTCCCACTCGTGGTACGGGCGGTCGAGGGTGCCGTCGAAGACGTAGTCGGTGCTGACCTGCACGAGGTGCGCGCCCACCCGGTGAGAGGCCTCTGCCAGCCAACGCACTGCCAGGCCATTGGTAGCCAGCGCGCGATCAGGGTCCGATTCGCAGGCATCGACCGCCGTCCACGCCGCACAGTTGATGACGACCTCGGGCTGCAACGAGGTGATGGCGCCATGGACATCGGAGCGTGAGACCACGTTGAGGCCCGCACTGTCGAAGGCGAACAGGTCGTCGCCGGCGGCAGTGCATACGGCAACGAGATCGGTGCCCAGCTGGCCGCCGGCACCGGTGACGAGGACTCGCATCTAGAGCCCCGCCTTGGCCTTCAGCGGCTCCCACCACCAGCGGTTGTCGCGGTACCACGCAACCGTTTCGGCCAACGATTGTTCGAACGAACGCTCGAGCTTCCAGCCCAGGGCGCTGATCTTGTCGATGTTGACCGAGTAGCGACGGTCGTGACCCAGCCGGTCGGCAACAGGCTGGACGAAGCTATCGTCGCGACCGCACAGCTCGAGCAGCTTGTAGGTGATCTCGCGGTTGGTCATCTCTTCGTGGGCGCCGATGTTGTAGATCTGGCCGATCGTGCCCTGCTGCAGCACCAGGTGCGCCGCGCGGTTGTGGTCCTCGACATGGATCCAGTCGCGCACGTTGCCGCCATCGCCATACAGCGGCACCTTCTTGCCATCGAGCAGGTTGCTGGTGAACAGCGGGATCAGCTTTTCGGGGAACTGATACGGCCCGAAGTTGTTACTGCAACGGGTGAGCACCACGGGTAGCCCGTAGGTGGTGACGTAGCTGAGCGCGATCAGGTCGCTGCCAGCCTTGGCTGCCGAGTACGGCGACCGCGGCGTGAGCACATCGGTCTCGAGGAACGAGCCTTCCTCGATGGTGCCATAGACCTCGTCAGTGCTGATGTGTAGGAACTTCTGCACACCGACGCGGCGGGCCACGTCGCACAGCACGTTGGTGCCGAAGCAGTTGGTGCGTACGAACGAGTACGGGTCGGTGATGCTGCGGTCGACGTGGGTCTCGGCGGCGAAGTGCACCACCGCGTCGTGGCCATCCATGGTGGCCAGGACCGCGTCCTGGTCACAGATGTCGGCGTGTACGAACCGACACCGCGTGTCGTCGAGCAGGTCGCGGATGCTTTCCAGGTTGCCCGCGTACGTGAGGGCGTCGTAGATGGTGACTTCGTCGTCGGTGTTGGCAAGCAGCCACCGCACGTAGTTGGAACCGATGAACCCGGCGGCGCCGGTGACGAACAGCTTCATGGTCTGCCTCTCAGGTGACTGACGCTCAGGTGCGCATCGGCCAGTAGGGACGGCGACCTTCGGGCAGGTCGGCGCGCAACGGGTTGGCCAGGTCGCGGGCCGACATGATGGGCTCGGTGACCCCCCAGTCGGCACCGATCACGGGGTCGTTCCACAACACACCCAGCTCGTCGGCCGGGTTGTAGTAGCCGTCCACCAGGTACGTCATCACCGTGTCGGTGAGCGCTGCGAAGCCGTGGGCCACGCCCGGCGGGATGTACACGCCGAGGTGGTTCTCGCCGGAGATGTCGAAGGCCATGGTGCCCCCGTAGGTGGGACCGCCATCGCGCAGGTCGTGCAGCACGACCCGGATGGTGCCCACCGGGCAGTACCAGTAGTCGGCCTGGTGCAGGTGGTAATGCAGGCCAACCACTGCCCCGGCCTGCTTGTTGGAACGGTTGCCCTGCAGCATTTCGCGGCTGTTGGGGAACCACTCGCGGCGGTAGGTCTCGATGAACAGGCCGCGCTGGTCGCCGTGGAGGCTGGGCTCCACGACGTACACGCCTGCAATCGCGTCGCTCTCTCTGACGTTCGGCACCAGCCCAGTATGGCGGGCGAGGGTTGCTCTGCGCGTCACAGGGCAGGTGCGGGGGCAGGGCCGGTGCCCTGGAAGTAGGCGAGCACGGCGAACGCGCTGTCCTGCAGGATCAGCACTGCATTGCCGTCGATCGTCTTGCCCTCCACCGGCAACGAGTAGGTCAGCAGCCCGTCGCCGACGGCGGTGCGCAGCGAGGCACCGGCGCCGATCGGGTCCAGTTCGTCGTCGATGCGGATGGCCTCGCCCATCGCGGTGACCAGCTCGCCGGTGCTGAACGGGGATGTCTTGATCTCACTCAACGCCTTCTGCAAGCACGCGTTGACGAATGCACGCTGGCGGGTGGAGCGCCCGAGATCGCTGGTGGGGTCCTCACGCCATTCGCCGTCGCGCAGCTCTTCGTAGTGGCGGCTGCGGGCGTAGGCCAGCGACTGGGTGCCGTCCAGCTCGTAACAGCCCTCGATTGGGATGTCGAGGCCGGTGTTGAAGTCGCGGGTGGGGTACGGGAAGCAAACGACGATGCCGCCGAGCGCCTCGACCAGCGCCTTGAAGCCGAAGAAGTCGATCTCCACATAGTGGTGGATGGGGACGCCGAGCGACTGCTGCACCGTCTGCACCAGCACCTCTGGGCCGTCGTTGAACGCCGAGTTGATGCGCCGCTTGCCATCGTGGCCGGGCACGTTGACATACAGGTCGCGAGGGATGGAGAGCAGCGAGGCCGTGTCGTCGTTCTTGTCGATGCGCAGGACCATGATCGTGTCGCTGCGGTTGCCAGTGACCCCGCCACTGTCACCGGTGTTGGGGTCGCCGGCGTCGCGGCTGTCGCTTCCGACGAGCAGGTAGTTCTCGACGTTGGCGCTGGTGCCGCTGAGTACGCCCGAGACCCCGGGCACCCGAGGCACGGCCTCCACCACACGCCGTGCCGCGATCAACGTGCCGGCCGCACCGATGACCGTGGTGACGAGCACGATGAGCAGGAAGGGCCGCAGTCGGCGCTTGCGGCGCAACGGGGTGGTGTCGAGCGCCAGCACGAGTGTGAAGGGTAGTGGCGCTCCCCCGACACCCGCCGTCACCCCTGCGGCGAAGCAATTAGCTCAGCTGCCGTGGCGTCGTGTTGGGGAGGGTCAGGCCAGTCGTAGCATCACCGGTCACCAGCCCGGGCACGCACAGAGCCCCAACGAACCCGGGGGCGGGCCGCAGGCACCGGATGACGTCGTAGTAGACCCGAGTTCCGGGCGAGGTCGACAGCGAGCTGAAAGCCCATTGCCGACAGGCGTCTGCGATCTTCGCGTTG
>Ga0335397_10008425_pt1 | contig 12988 bp, 11 predicted proteins | sample MAT04_FD_205740 | JGI IMG/M metagenome (GOLD analysis project Ga0335397, IMG submission 205740) | Freshwater microbial communities from Lake Fryxell liftoff mats and glacier meltwater in Antarctica - MAT-04 (spades assembly) (version 2) ...
AGTTGGTGCATCGAGGCAGATCCGGGCGGCATTGCAGAACCTTATGATATTCAGCGGCGAGCGACACGAGACACTTCTTCGACAACGCTGGCTGCATTCGGATCAACAACACTGCGACGAAAACGGATCACCATGTTGGAAGAACCGACTCCTTCAAAACTCCACAGATCCGAGATCGAGCGTCGGGAGGCAATTCGTGAAATGTTTGTTGGCTGCCCCAAAGTCTGCACGACCTGTTCGACCGTCATTCCGCGAACGATGCGACCTTCGCGAATGGCCAGTTGCACGTTGTCTTTCGGAAGCGACTGCATTTGAGCGTTCGTCATCCACACACCATTCAGACGTTCCCAGCCGAAGCGTTTCAGGCGATCGGCGATCTGTTCAGCATCCGTTGGCGATGACTGATCAGCACTGGCCCAGGCTCGCTTCAAGAATTCGATTCCTTGTTGCCGGTAATCTTCAGACGGCAAAATGTCGGCCACAAACAGATACTCATCCGCCGTACGAAGCAGTCCAGCAAGATCGGACGTGCCGAATTTTCGTTCCTGCGCCAGCAACCAGTCACGCACGGCCCCCGGAATCTGCTGCGCGCGATTCAGTTTGGTCAGCAGCTCCGTCAGTCCTTTCAATTCAGATCGTGACAGGCTGGAGAGCTGCATCAGACGATAACGAACATCACGATCTTCGAAATCGGCCGCCAGCGGATCATGTTCGCCGAATTCCGTACGAACCAGTCTGGACAATTCCAGTCCATTGCTGCCGTCAGTTTTCAGTATCGCCTGAAACTGCCGCAGTCGCAATGACCTATACAGCAACCGATGCAGGCTCGGTCGATCCGACTCTGATGCATCCAGAAATGCTCCGACAGCGTCTTTGTCGAATGCTCGTTGTATGCGTTCGGGAATTGGCGGAACAAGACGATCCCAGCCGGTGCAGGACGACTTTACTTCGGCAATTAAAGTATCGACGTGTGCGTCAGGCATTTTTGCAGCCATGTAGATCTGTTCAAACTGCAGTAACTCAATGAGATCCGGTTTCATCCCCAGCGATTTGCTGAGGTGCAGCAGTTCTGTAAGTTTTGTCACATCTCCTCGAGCCATCACGCGCAGCCGCCGGAGACTGTCCGCCCGGATTGCTGCGATTTCCATCGCCAATTGTGCATCTTCGTAGAATTCAGCATCGGCCTGGTATTCTTCGGCAAGCTCAAGCAGTTTCTCCGGCTGATCAACTGGCACTTGTTTAACGCGGGAACGCAGGCGATCAATGTCGGTATCTTTAATCAGAATTCGCGACACGAGGAACAATAAATTCCCGTTCTCAGATGTGAATCGACCGATGACTTCAATTCGCTGACCGCTTTTAATGCCGTCCGGAAACGTCGCATTGGACGGTAGATTGCAGGCGATATCAAACTTCGTCATCTTGATCGAATTCGCCGTGCGACCCTCAAATCGGCCTTCGAACTGAAACTTTCTGCCATCAGCCGCAAATGCAGGCCATTGCTCTTTCTGCTGCAACAGATCCCGAGATGACGTCGCCTGCCCCATAGCAATGCCGGATCGCACGAACAGGAGTGACATCAAAGCCGTCTTCAGAATTGTACGGTTCATTGCTGAGACTCCGTTCCCGACAATCCGGAATTCGAATTCAGAAATTCCGCCTGGAGTTCCAGAATCGTATTCAGTCCGGGCGAGTTGATTGCGGTGAAACCCATTTGACCGGCATGATACTGCGTCGTCAGCAGGACCGGCGACTGGCCGTCAAGTCGAATTTGAATCTCTCGCTCTCCGTGACCAGTGCTGCAGCTTTCGACGCTCGCTACGAACAACAAAGGGGCTTGTGGAATTGCTGCAACGGCACGCTTCAACATGTCCGAGCGCATCGAAATCGTGACCGGAACGGAGTTGACGATCAAGGGCAGATTGGCCGTCAATTCACCAGCCGACTGCTGGAAAGAACATTCGAATACGAACCACTGTCCTGTGATGGCATCAGCGGCTGAGGTAGTTTTTTCCGAACTGAGTTTGCCTTTATCGGAAACACATGCGGCAAGTACCGAAGGCATATCAATCGAACTCAAATCGTGAACCGCCTGCGTCTGCATGAACAGCGAAGTTGCTCGACGAGAATCTGCATTGTCGCGATTCAACGTGTGTGCTGCGGCAACGGCCTTCGACAGGGAATCGTGGAGTTTGGCCAGATCCTGAGACTCAAGAGCCTTTTCTGCCACGTCCATTTCTCGGCGCCATGTCTTGCGAGCATCATCCATGCGGCGCTGATTCACGAGCCACCAGCCCGTCACGGCAATCAGGACTGCTGCGCTCAGCATCAGCAGGCGAAATGGCGTGAAGATCCGCCGCAGAACAACTCCAAAACTTGCGCGAGGCACGCGAACTGCCGGTTCATCAACAAGAATCTCTGCGGCAACAAGTGCCGCAGCAGCATTTGAGATTTTCCTGCCGGTATCGGGTCTTCGTGAACGTCCGGTTGAGACTTCGACGACATCGGAAGAATCGGAACTCGTCCCATTACTTGTCGTTGAAGCTCGCGAGGCTGCTCTCCCGCTTCTGGATGTTGTCATCGATTTTTCCGACGAGCGTAAGTCGGGCGTGACCTCTTTTTCTCCGAGCGCAAGATCCCGCACAATCACGCTCAGCCGTTTGGTGACCGAACCGTCCAGCACTTCACTGCGAATACGTGTTGTGGCTGGGTACACATTGACGGGCAGCACATAGATTGTCGCATCGCAGGCGCTGCAAGTCGCAATCTGCCAGGATACGCGGCGAACTCCGTTGATCGAACGCCCGCAATCGCACTTCAGATTGAAGGGAACAGCAATGTCCTGCGTCACCGTTCCGAACAGACGCGCTTTGGCTTTCTTCAGTCTGGATTTCAGGCTCGTCATGCGAATCAGGATCGCTCAAAAATATGAATAAGTGAGCGGAAGTACACTCGAGCTTTTTCCTGAAAACGCCGAGATCATCCTCTGGTCATGGAAGACTCGTCATTGCGAAGCAGCAGCGAACGCAGACGCGACACAATCGGTCCAATCGAATTCAGTGGCTTGCCAAGTCGTGAAGCGATTTGCCGGTATGACAATTCATCCAGAAACAGCCATTTTGCGACCTGACGTGGTTCATCAGGCAGCTTCGAAAGCAAGGATTCCACCTCATCCCGATGATCCAGTTGACGCACTTGGTTGTCGTCAGTCGATGCAAAATCCATAGCCGCCCGATGGGCATTCACGTGGCCCATTGCGGAGGAAAACCTTTGCTCGGCGAGACGGCGAACAACAATTCGGCGCGTGATCACGCCCAGGTACGTCGAAAGTGAACAGCGGCCCCGGAAATTTCTCAGCGCTGCCATGTCCCGGACCAGCAATTCGGTCATCGTGTCAGCACAAAGATCTTCGATATCGTCGGCGTTCAGTCGAAGGCTGTGGGAATGTGCCGTGTGCTTGATGACCTGAACAACAAGCGGCGTGTACCGATCGACAAACAATCGCCATGCCCCGCTTTGACCGTTGAGCAGGTCTGTCAGCAATTTGCGATCATGGTTCGTCAAAGGCACGGTTTTAACTCACTTGCATTGCCCAACACGCTCTCAAGGTTTCCGCCAGACTCTGATACGCACAAATCCACGCTCTCTCCGGAACAATTACCATCAAACTGTATTGACCAAGCGAAATGTCTTAAAAACTCAGCGGTTTCCAAAAAAACAGCAAATCAACTCGCAACCTTCCTGATATTCAGCATCGTTTTGCCTGGCAGTGCTGTGGTGTGTTTCGCTCCGCTGCACACACCGCACAGCCTATTTCATTACCGGAAATTGTTTCAGCACTCTCTGTCATTCTGCATCCTTTTTCCGACGAAGGCAACTGTCCAGTGTTCCCCGCGACCCGGAATTCAGCAACACCGGTCGGCTCAGCGAAGCACGGGCGAATATTCCGGTGAATTCTGCCGCTGGATGTCGAGACGGCGTCTCAATTCGTGGAGTCTGATTTTCTCTGCCCGACGAATCTGGAAAATGCTGGAAAGGATGTCATAAATCGTCGAAATGCAGAGCAAGGTTTGTCGTTCTGCGGCAAAGCGTCTACTATCACTGTGACTTTGGAAAAAATGGATCGCCAGGATTTCTGGCCTGAAAGGGTGTCCTATGACTCATGTTGTTGCTGAACCGTGCTTCAACTGCAAATACACGGACTGCGTTGTCGTTTGCCCGGTAGAATGTTTCTACGAAGGTGAAGCCATTCTGTTCATCCATCCGGAAGAATGTATTGATTGCGAAGCCTGTGTGCCCGAGTGTCCAGTTGCAGCGATCTTCCACGAAGACAACCTGCCCGCTGAATGGTCCGACTACACCGCACTGAATGCCGAAATGGCCTCGCAGTGCCCCGTCATCACCGAGCAAAAAACATCCATGGCAGAAACCGACGGAAACTGCACCGCACCAAAACGGTAAACCGACGATTGAAATGATCGATCAACCTGAACGAATCCGGCGTGATCCATTCACGTCGGATTTTTTACTTCGATTCGTACTTCACAACAATCACGCAAGATGCTCGCACCCAGTGGGTTGGCGGCCGAACTCACGCCGGTAGCATAGTTCACAAAATCTGCGTGCTGGTCGCTATCTGCGGTCGCCCTGAATCTGCGGAAATAAAGTGCATATTCTCAACCCCGTCCGACGAAGGCAGTGAGGGGTCGGGCCGAGCGAAGCCATGGCACGGGGTGAGGGCCCTCCGCGAGTTGTGGATCCCTGATTCGCCTTACGACAGCAGCAATTCTGGCCATTCCGCCGACCGGGTTCCGGGGACAGGCGGGTTGTCGAGCGAACGAAATGTGAAGACGACGGACTGCTTGGACTCCGTCGAGAAATTTCGCGTGGCGGAGTGGAAACAGCGTGCGTGAAAGAACAGCACGTCGCCTGCGTGGAGCTCGACCGGGACTGTGCGTTTCAGCAGCGGCTGATTCTGTTCCAGATCAGTCCGCAGGAAGAGTGCGTCGTCCAGAAGTTCGCGGGGAGCGCGTTCAAGATGCGTGCCGGGAATTACGCGAAGACAGCCGTTCTGCACCGTCTCTTCGCCCAATGCGATCCAGACATTGACCAGATCGCCGGTCGTGAAACTCCAGTACCGCGTATCCTGATGCCAGCCGGTATCGCTGCTGAACCGAGGCTGTTTGGTCATAATGCAGTTGTGGTGAATCAGCGGCATCACAACATGTGGTCCCAGAAGCTGCTGAAGTCGATTAACCAGAAACGGTTGCTTCACCAGCTTTGCAAACACTGGATCACGGCTGATGGCCTGCCGCAGTCTTCGGGCAGTCCGCCCACCTTCCGCGTCCAGCGACTCCGGCGCGCCGGGGTAGCTAAGATCCGCTTCGTACTCGATATCCCCTTGATCGGCGGCAAGATCTCGCTGAGTGATCCGCTTCATGGTCTCAATACAATCCGGCGGAATCAAAGACCGCATGATGAAGTAGCCGTCACGCTGGAAAACTTCGACTTCGGACTGAGTAAACTCGGCCAGTATGGTTGAGGCGTGATTCATAATTTGAAGCAGGATACTGCAAAGTCCGCGATGTGGAGTGAAACCGTTGCGGTCAATTCTTAAGTTGGACATCGCCACTCTGGAGAGGAACGCGAGTGTTTTTGTAGCCCGAAGCGTCAGCGAGAGATTTTATTCAATATGTTCCCTCGCTGACGCTTCGGGTTACAACAGTCGATAAAGTTGCGATCTTCAGTTCGAGCACCGGAGATTCTCACGCGCCACGAAATTCCTGCAAGCAGCCAGCCGTTGAATTCTCAGGGTTCGCTCCGACGCAAGCATCCGGCACGGGCAGATTCTCGCAACGATCGCATTTTCAGGGATTTTCCTGTAAATTATTAATTCATCTCGGTCGCACCATCGGGCAGCGGTTCTGTTCGGCCAGTTTCGTGTCAGCAATGTCCTGAGACAAACTATGTTTGACAAATTGTTTAAGCTTCAGGGTAAGTCTCACAAGAAAACCGACATCACAAAGCGTTTCAATCTGATCGGACGCGTGGGACAAGGCAGTATGTCCAAAGTATGGCGTGCCACCGATCTGAAATCCGGTCGAACAGTCGCGTTGAAGGTTCTGGATAAAGAAAAAACCGCGAAGTACGAATCGCGTTTTCAGGGATCGAACAAACCGTCCGAAGGTGAAGTGGCCGTTTCACTGCACCATCCAAACATCGTCAAAACAACTGAGTTCGGCTGGACTCAGGAAGATGAGTTGTTTCTGGTGATGGAGTTCGTCGAAGGCGTTGGTCTTGCACTACTGGTGGATTTGCAGAACGATGAGATGAAACGGTATCGATTGCGATACATGATTCAGATCGGAGAAGCACTTAGTTATTTTCATCAGCAAAACTGGATCCATCGCGACATTTGTCCGCGGAACGTCATGATCGCTGACAACAAGACCGCAAAGATGATCGACTTTGGTCTGGTCGTGCCGAACACGCCGACGTTCTGCCGACCGGGGAACCGCACAGGAACTGCCAGTTACATGGCTCCCGAACTGATCAAGCGGCAGACGACTGACCAGCGACTGGATATTTTTTCCTACGCGGTGACATGCTTTGAAATGTATACCAAACGATATCCCTGGGATGCGGCACTCACGATTGATGCCGTGATGCAGCACATCAACAGGCCGCCAGTGGAAATCACGGAATTGATTCCAAATATCGATTCTCAGATCGCGGCTGCGATTATGAAGGGACTTGAGGCGGATCCTGATCGGCGCTGGCAGAATGTGTCCGACATGGTGTCCGAAATTCGCGAAGCAGAAGCTCGCCTTGTGCAGGCTGCACGCATAGCTGCAGCCGCAAAAAATCCTGGCAGGGCTGCGGCGCAACAGACTGCGGCGGATGTAACCGCCGCCGCAGCGGCGCAGGACGCCATGCCGGAAGCCTTCACGCCAGCGACCCCTGAAGAAACCGATCAGGCAGAAACAGTCCGGGATCCGAAAAAATCAAAGCCGAAGAAAAAACGTGCTTCGGACGATGACATCGATCTGACGGCAATGTTCGGCGAATAGGCGAACTGCAGGATTTGATTTCCCCGCAGGAATCGTTCGTTTAGCCCGTGGCCGACAGGCCAGGCACAGACAACCTGGCCTGTCGGCCACGGGTTAAACAAGTCCAGTTCGTTATTACTTTGATACGGACACAGATTCTTCGCCGATCAGAACATCCGAAACCGATTCGCTGGCAACTCGCAGACGCAGTCGCTGGTTGCCTTCGCGAGTGCAAAGACCACGGATCACAATTTTCGCGTCGGTTGCAGACTCGATGACCGGGATCGAGCGGAAGACCAGTACGCCGTTTTCGGAGATGTACTTTGTCGGACCATCTGCGGCAATGAATTCAAAGCCAGCAGGAAGTTCGCAAGATACGCCCACATTTGAGGCTTCTCGAGTCCCCGTATTCCGGATCTGCACTTCCCAGCGAATTTCCTGACCGACACGAAGTTCCCGATGATCGGCGACAACCTTCATGTCCAGTGCGGCAGTGCCCGCAACGTTCGAGATTAATTCGCATGTCGTCACCTCGCCGTGTTCGGAAATGACTCCCGCTTTATGAGCCAGTTCACCTGTTTCGGTCGCTTTCATCGTCATCGTAAAGTCGCTGCTGTCATTCGGCTGCAGTGTTCCGACAAACCATTCAACAGCGTTGTCAATTTCGACGTACTTGCCGCCGCGATCTGCTGACACAAACGTAAAACCAGCAGGCACGATGTACTTAGCTCGCACATTCGTCGATTGCACATTGCCGCCGTTGCTGACTGTCAGCGTGTAGTTCTCCGCGCGTCCCACGTGTGATTCTTTCGGTCCGGCAAGTGCGATCGCAAGTTGTGGTTCCGCAACAACGATTGAGGTGACCGTTTGATCTGACAATCCACCATCAGCAAGCACGCGAACCGCAAGTTGCTGCTCTCCACCCTGCACGGCGGTCAGACTTAAACGCGCCTGTCGTGATTCACCGGGATTCAAAGTCCCGATTTCAATGTTCAGCAGGCTGCCATTGCGGTGCTCCAGTCCTTCCGGAACCGCCGCCTGAATGATGACATTGTTGGCCAGCCCGGTGCCAGGATTGCTGACACGAACGATGTATCCGACCTGTTGACCAATTTCGACTTTTTCCGGTCCAGAAACGGCCACGCCAATCATAGGTTCCTGAACGGCGAAATTCGACGACGTTGATCCCGTCAGCCGAACATACGCATCCAGCCTCACATCCCCGCGCGTTTTCGGGATCACTTTGAGCATCACTGATTGTGACTGTCCTGGCTGCAATTCTCCGAAAGTCCACGTCGGCATCTCGGAACCTTCGGCTGTGGCTGGCCGCGCATCGATAAGTTCCACGTTGTCTGGAATCACCGCTTCCGCCATAACGGTGCGAACCACGGAGTGGCTGGTATTCTTGACGACAAGTTCGACGTCACATTCCTGCCCGACGTTGAATCCTCCGTGCCTGATCCATTCCAGGGTCACACCGGGCGACTGGGGACCGTCGTCGATTCCAGAAATCTTCCGATCAGCATCGGCGACGGCCGCCGGCTCAGATTTCAAAGGTCGCTCCACCGCAACTGGGCGAGCTGATTTCTTTGGAGCATCACTCTCTGTCCTCGCACCCAGAAGTGGTTCTGCAACGAAATACTCCGAGTCTGCTTCTAGTGAATCGGCAGATGCATTCTTTGGCTTCCCTGCAGGCGGACTGCCCAGAAACTCTTCAAAGGGGCTTGCTTCTTTTGAATCTGCCGTAGCTGCAACCGTTTGGATCTTGTTTGCTTCCGTGTCTTCCGCATCCGGAACAAATGAGGCTCTTTGAATTCCTGGAGATCTTGATCCGCTGGATTCGCCCTGAGGAAATGCCGCAGTTTCCATGTGGCCGGACGGTGTTGCCGAAGTGTCGGCTGATACTGACCGAAGCGGTGCCTCTTCAATTGAAGTGCGACGTCCATTTTTGTCCGCATCGACCGTTCCTGAGACTGTGCGTTGCTCCAATGTTCGCTTTGCCAACTTTTCCCGAAGCTGGACTGGCGCGGCAGTTTTTGGCTGTTCCGTTTCAGCATTTGCAGAATCGACGGCGGCTGGCGAAAAATACGTCACGGTGGATTTTTCATCAGTCGGCTCACGAACAGTCACTGCCTTACTGGCTGCTGACTTTGCCGGCTTCGATGCTGGAACATCCGGGCTCGTGGCCCGACTGTGGACACGATCCCATTCCGCGAACGGATCCTTTTCCTGCGCAACAACAGGCGTCATTCCGAAAACTGCAAGGCACAAGACGGTAAAAAGTGACCGACGCAATGGCATGATTCATCTCCGGCAAGCACAGGGCGGCTTACACAGTCGTTCGAAGGAACTCAACATGACGTGAAGGCCAACAGGCCCCGACTCATCGATTCTTCGACCAGACGAAAGATGCATCTTGAAGCAATTTGATAACTTGCAACGGTTGTGGTGCCTTTAACGATTGTAGCGGTGACCGTCCATCGGCGAATTCTGCCGAAGCACTACTGCGGGGCTGTCGCCATCAGGACTCCTACAAGCAAGTCGTAGGCCGCGTGACAGCCCACGGTAATGCCGAAACCTCGCAGCAGAAAGATACTGGCGAAGAAGAGACCGGCAGCCGCACGAAATGAAAAAGCAAACAGATTCAACGCTTCCGCCGACGGGCCGATATGATGGGCAACCGCAAACAGAAAACTGGTCGAGATCGCGGCCATAACGGCTGCCAGTTTTGACGGGAATTCAAACATCCGAAAAACCAGAAATGCCGCCGGGACCAGCAGCAGACGGAACATGACTTCTTCGTAAACACCCGCACCGATAAACGAAACGGCTCTCGTCATCGGTCCCATGGCGTTCACAATCACGCCTGGTGTGGTGGGTTCCGCAGCGACCTGCCGGAACAGGATATCGTGACATTGCCCGACCGCGACAAGTCCAATGGCCAGCAGGATGCTCTCAGCCAGCATTCCGAGTTGCGTCTCGAAGCGGATCTGCCAGGGATTTTTTCGAAGTACGTGCCATGTCAGCAACATCGCCACGACAATCAACGGCAAAAGCAATCCCTGTCCGAAACCCATTTGTGACAGCACAGATCTCATCCAGAAATCGGCTCCGTTTCGGACGACATCCGGCTCATTCTGCCCCATCACGAGTACACCGAATTCGTAGATCACAATCCATGGAATCAGAAACATCAGGCTCGACAACGGCGTGCGTGCGTCGCTCCAGTAGTCGATGATCACAGGTTGAGATTCTTTGTCGTCCATAATGGCTGTTATCGGTTGTTTTGCAGCGGATGTGATGGAAGTCATGGATTTGCCGAGGCAGACGTTCTCACAGACAATTCAGGAACCAGCAGTAACTGCCGATACGGTTCATTCTTCTCTGGCGAACAGCGTGAGCGAGGTTGCCGGAGAACTGGTCGCGGCAAAATGAGGACGCTTCATCCGTGTACGTGTTGGCGATGCGATTCCGGCAGCGCCAGTCGCGGCACCGTTATGCCAGCGGAGTTTGTGAGTCAGCACGATGGCCGCATCGTCCGTCGCTGCCGAACTGTCCGGTGATTGCTGAGAATCCAGATCCGGCAGACCCAATGCCCGGTAGAATGCTCGGGCGATTGCTCGTTCTTCGTCTGAGGCAAGCTTCGCTTCGATCGCGGCAGACAGCCCCCCGTAGAATTCCTCAAACGCAGGCGGAGCGATCATGTCACTCGCAGACAGCGACAACGTTTCCGTTTCAGTCAGGATTGTCCCGGCCATGTGAATCAGGCCCGCGACTTCTTCAGTCGGATGCGAAATGGCTCTGCGGTGCAACCATCGCGGTTGAGCGAACGCAGATGCATCGTAGTCTCGTTCGGCGAATTCCAGCAATGCAGACGAAGATGCCTGCAGCGTCTGGGCGACGATGTCCGCCCCGCAGACTTCAGGCAGCAGCGTGATCGCAGAAAACACTGCCAGTCTCGCCCGCTCCAGTGACCACGATGCCAGTGATGAAACTTGATTGCGCGCCAGGACGATTCGATGTCCAGGTTCCGGCAGCAGCAGCAAACCAGTCGGTATGGCCTGAGTCTCTCGTGCAATGATTTCACACAGTTCCCACAGACGATCATTCCCCGGCGATCGATCCTGCAGCAATTGGTGCAGTCGGTTCATCAGAGAGGCCTGCGACTCCAGTCGCCAGATCTGATTTTCCAGACGATCCGTCCAGCGTTGCTGAGTCTGCAACAGATTTTTCAGATCGTTGCACAATTCTTCCATCCTTTGGTTGTTCGCCGATTCGGCATTCAGCAACACGGCATCTGCAATGCGCGAAACATCACGAATCTGTTCGCGGAGCTTCGACAAAGATCCCCGAGCCGCAAACGGATGACTGAACGGCCCGGCTGCGCGACGGTTGGCTCGCTGCAACTGCTCGTGGAGTGTCTGCAGTCGTCGTGAGCTACGAAGTGATTCAGGCGTTTGTACGTTTCTATCTGCCAGATGCGGACACGGTGCGTCGTTCACGGGCAACCTCGGGTGTTGAGTCTCTCGCTGCAACATCGCTCCATTCTTGTTGCCGACGAAATTCAGAAATTCGGGCCGCCGTTCCCAGATCACTCGTTCGGCGTTTCCTGCCGATGTGGTTCAAAGATTCCCGATAAAATAGTTCTGGCAGGATAAAAGGCAGTTTGCCGACTATGCCTGTTGAATGACATGAGGCGCGTGAAGCGTCTGAGTCGCTCAATGCAAATGCAGTCGTTCTGCGTTGCATACAGAACGCGCGGCCTTCGTGTCGATGGTCTAATTCGACTGTTCATGGGATTTTTAATAAGGTATCTCCATGCGTGAAGTCGCTGCTGAGTTGCGGTCGCTGGACCGTATTGCGAACCTGCTGACGAAACACTCGGATCTTTCTTCAGATGCCGCATTGGCTGCACCATTGCCGTCGGTCAATGGCGTGATGTCGATCGTTCACGACCTGCGCGGTCTGTTGTTTCCAGGCGTCCACAGGCCTCACAATTCCATGCTCGGTGCGAATGCCGTGCGACTGCAACTGCTGGCGATTCAGACACAACTGAAACGCGAAATCGCCGTGGCACTGGAACATTCGAAAAATGCTCAGCTTCGAATTCATAGCTCGGCCAATCCTGGATCCGCGACAACCCTTGACTATTCCTCGGCAGCGACGTCGCTGACTTTCACGTTCCTCAGTCGTCTACCGGAATTGCAACAGATTCTGACCAGCGACGTGGAAGCTGCGTTCAACGGCGATCCGGCAGCGAAGACTCCGGAAGAAATTTTGCTGTGCTATCCAGGTATCGAAGCCATCACCATTTACCGTATTGCGCATGAGTTGCTGCAACTCGGTGTGCCGTATCTTCCGCGGATTATGACCGAGTGGGCTCATCGCGAAACCGGGATCGATATTCATCCCGGTGCTACGATCGGCGGCTCGTTCTTCATTGATCATGGAACCGGTGTTGTGATCGGAGAAACCTGTGAGATCGGCTCGAACGTCACGCTGTATCAGGGTGTGACTCTGGGAGCCTGGTCGTTTCCCCGCGATGAAGAAGGTAACCTGATTCGCGGAACCAAGCGACATCCCACACTGGAAGATCGAGTCGCCGTGTACAGCAATGCGACAATTCTGGGCGGCACCACCGTGATCGGTGCCGGATCGCTGATTGGTTCCAGCGTCACACTGAGTCGCAGTGTGCCACCCAACACAATCGTGACAATCGAGAAACCGTCGCTGCGGTTTCGTGACGCCGCATAGTTGGACATTGATCGCAGCATTTCACAACCCCTCCCGCCGAAGGCAGGGAGGGGTCGGGCCGAGCGTAGCAATGGCCCGGGGGTGGCCTGACGAAACGGTGTTAAGCAGCTGAAAGTATTTGGTCGCATTTTTTGGGCCTCGACTCTTTGTAGGCTGCGTTGCGCCGCGCCGTTAGTGTCTTACCG
>Ga0335397_10008427_pt1 | contig 12985 bp, 11 predicted proteins | sample MAT04_FD_205740 | JGI IMG/M metagenome (GOLD analysis project Ga0335397, IMG submission 205740) | Freshwater microbial communities from Lake Fryxell liftoff mats and glacier meltwater in Antarctica - MAT-04 (spades assembly) (version 2) ...
AATTTGCAATACCCCGCTTTTTTCAACCAAAAAACTCTTCACGGCGTTGGGTATTACCCTTAACGACCGACGACTCAAAGACTTTGACATTGAGAGAGATTCGGGCATCACCGAGAACGACGGAGTCGTCGAATACCCATGAATGGTCGTCCTGGTTCAGGTTTTGTTCAGATTCGATCCAACCGCCGAGTTCGCCGTTGGAAAGTCGGCGTATGCGATGTACTATGACGCCATCTACGACATTGGTTTGGTCTGACAGTTCGTACTTCTTTTGCATAGTGTCACTCCGAAAGAGTAATGGTGACGTTTTTTCGGTCGCAACAAGTACAGTCGAATTTCTCAGTGGTCGATTGCATCGTAAACGGGCACGTTGCAGGGCCGATATTGATCGTGCTATTCGAACACTCACCATTTAGAGACAGTCGCCACACGCAGACATTTACTGCAATCCACACTCGCACATCAAATTCACATCCGCCGACACTGGCACTCCCCTCCCATGCCGACGTCGAAGTGCAGTTTCCCGTTGTGTTTTTGAGTACGATCACGAGCCCGTTCAGGCTCGGACATTCACTCGACGTGAACGTAAGATACAGAGTCTTCGAGTAGCCAGCCGCGCAGCAGTCACAGGAAACAGTAGTTGGGGGACAAGTTGGGTTTGGCGTTGCAAAAGTCATGAACTGCTCCTCGATATTACCAGTTGATGAGGATCTATAGATTTTTTTCAATTACTGAGTACGAGTTCAAAATGTCGTTTTGAGTGTACTCACGATCCTATCGATTTCCTCAGATAATGACGGGCGATACCTGCTCGCTTGATCCAGACAGATAGCCGCTTCAGATTCTCGTCCACACTCCAGCAGTATGGCGGCCAGTTGCTCCCACGTTTCAACGGATTCAGGTCGCAGGATCAATGAATGTTCAAACGCCTGAATGGCAAGTTCGCTGTCGCCGACTTCACGGCGGGCGACACCGAGATTGCAGAATACACTCGCGTCATCGGACACACCACGGGACAATTCCTGCAATGCATTCGCGGCTTCTCTCCATCGCTGCGATTCAAACAGAATGCGACAGATCTTTCGCAACGCAGCGATATCATTTGGTTCCAGACGGCGGGCTTCGGCAAACGCGATGAACGCACCGTCGATGTCGCCACGCAGTTCGGAGATTCTGCTCGTACTGTTCGCGATTGCGACACGGTCTCTGCGAGCAAGCTCGCCAGCAGCCTGCCGACGACCGATCCAGGATTCTGTACTGATGCGGCGCGATGCCATAAAACAGATCCCTTTCATCCCGTGAATCCCAAATGACTTTGAATGGCGTTTTCGGTTCCTGAAACCGTTTCTGCTTCCCGTTTCCGCTTCTTCGTTTTCCCAGAGCGTTGATACTGATTCTGCGTTGTGGTCCAAAAGTTAATCGATCACTTGTCATTCTGAGGCTCTTGACGCTGGGCGGACTGAATTTCATTTGTCAGCAGCTCGGCTAGTTGACCGACGGTCGCCCACTGAACTGGAGGGTATATGCCGCGGGTTTTGAAGATGCAGCGAGTTGGAAGTTTGGAGTCACGGGCTTTGTCGAGACTGGGAAGTGAAGCAGAACCTGCATCACGGAGTAACGAATACGGCGATCTTAGGCCATTTAGTGTTACGGGAACGAACTCTTTCCGTGGATCTTTGCTTTCACATCTTTGGTGAAGCAACAACTCAACAAGTTCCTCGTAGTCCAGTTTGCTACGTCCGTTCGTCGCCGCAATCTTTTCATCGGCTGCAACAGCCTCTTCAAGGCTGCTCTTAAGCTGTCGCGCATCATCGAGCAACGGACTTTCAGGACAATTTGACAGGACCCAGTCAATTCGTGACATCACATGTTTATACGAAATCTGCGGATTTGATAGCGCCGCGACGCCCCGGTAGGTAACTGCCTGCGCCCAATGTGCCTGAAATTGCTCCACGATCGAATTACTTTTCACCAATTCGGGCAAATTCATCACAGCTCGTTTCCAGAGAACACTACTGGTGTCATTTAGCCCCAGTTGAATGCACCATCTTGCCATCAATGCATCACGAACGGGTGTGTGCAGATTCACACTGCTTGCAAACTCCTGAATTTCATAACTGTCCCAACAGTAGCTGGATGCATTGGTCTCGATGTATGCGTCGATCGATTCCGCAACCTGAGCCGCCCTGGCGTCGAAATTGTAAGGTGATACTTTAACCTGCAGTTTGGCTGGAAACATGGATGGGTCGATCAAACGTCCATCGTCAGTGAAGATCAAGGTTGTTCCGACGCAATCAGTGACCTTGAATCCATATGCTACAATTGCTTTCTTGTCTTCGACCCATGATAGCTTTAAAAAATCGTCACGCCTCGCGTCAGGAAAATGCGCGCTCTCCATCCACTTGAGCAAATGCTGCAGTTCCGAGGAAGTATCTTGAATCGTCTCAGGAATGACGTCTATCGTAAGCGTCAGGATCGAGAATATGAATAAAGTCGTGCGAAAGACCACTATAACCCGCCTCCTGTGTTTCCAGGGTTGAGTGGTAGTCCCGCAGGATACCCGGGACAATTTGATTCTCCCTCAAATAGATCCTGCTGAACGACCTTTCCGGATGGATCGATTTTTAGAAACTGGCAACCCCTCCATACAACGAAGCTCGATGCGCAGTCACAGTCTGGAGCACTTCTGATAACAATGGCCCAGTAGAGTTTTCTTGACTCGCCCGGCTTACGTAAGATCGAAGGAGCATCAAGAATCCGAACACGATATGATCCTGGGCAACTGTGCCTTGAAAAATTTGAGTTATGAAAGAACTTGCACCAGTCTGTGATAGTGGCGTTTGGCTCTCCCGACTTCGGTTCACAGATGCCGGGACCCAGACGATTGTATCGTTCCATATCGCCTTGAGTGCTATTATGCCAAGTCCCAGGCTTTGGATTTGTAAGAGCAAACTTGTCACTGTTTTCCCAAAACTCAAGCTCACATGGACCAGAAACGAGAGAACGAATTAATGTGAACTTCGCGTCGAGCTCAAAGTAGTGCCCCAAAACCAAGTTGTTTAGATACAAAGGAGTTTCCGTGCTGATTGAATCACGATTCAGCGTAATCGACTCTGCACAGCAGCAACATGAAGATACACAAATTAGCCCACTGGGATCAATCTGATTCAATGGTTGAATGTTGGCGTATTCGTACTGACTCAGATCAATCCCAAATCCTAAGGGATCCACGCTGCACCATTTCGCGATCGTTGGCTGATACACCCTCGCTCTGACGTACACAAGCCCCGTTGCCGTATCCTGATAGTATCCATACCGTCCAACCCACCGAAACGCATTGACGGTTGTTCCAGTGCTGGCGATTAGGTTGCCCCAGGCGTCGTACAGGTACGTATCGGACGACGCCTGGGCGGCGGTTGTCAGCAGGCGTGTTGTTCCGAGCGCATCAGCGTGCAGTGTGTGCGATGTTGTGCCTCGTCGCTGGTTGATGACGGAGCCGTAGTGCTGCGGTTCGTTCGTGTACACAGCCTGGACTGCGTTGGCGGCGTTGAGTTCCGTCAGGTAGGCGTCGGTTGGACGATCCCACACGAATTTCGTTGTGGTAGTACTCTGTTGAGAGGTCACTCGGCGGTTGTCGCCGTTGTAGGTCATGGTGACGGGCGATCCGGTCGGCAGGCGGTATTGAGTCGGCTGGTTTTCGTAGTTCCATGTCGTGGTTGTCCGATTGCCAGCGGCGGGTTGTTCGATTCTCTGGTTGCCGGTGGCGTCATAGACATAGGTTGTGCGACCGGCGACTGCCTGGCCGTATATTAATTGATTCGCGGCGTCATAGCTGTACGTCGTGCGAACTGCATCCGCGTTCTTCAGCGTGCGGTTGCCGCCCGCGTCATACGTGAATGTCTGACGGTACGCATTGGTTCCAGTGCGGTGTTCGCCGAGCAGTTGATTCTGCTTGTCGTAGCTCCATGTCGTGCGAGCCGCAGAAGCGTTCTCGGCCATGCCTGTGCGACTCCCTGCTGGATCGTACTTGTAATCCAGTTGCAGCAGCGTCGCTGCTGCCGATGTCCGATGAAACACCTGAGTCGTCTGGCTGGCGGCATCGTAAGCCATTGAGACTCGTGTGCCGTTGGCGTTTCGCTGGATCGTTCTGCGTCCCGCATCGTCGTAACTGTATGTCGTGCGTTCACTGAAGGGATTTCGCAGCGACGAAAGCTGCCCAGCGGCATCATACGCATACGTAAATCGCCCGGAACCGGTGGCGTCCATCGAGCGGCGTGTACCGACGGCATCGAAGGTATAGGTGGCTCGCTGGTTATTCGGACTGGCCGTGACCGTGGTTTGCCCTACTGTGTCAAACGTTGCAGTATACCTTCCGGTACTGTCGGCCATCAGGCTGCGATTTCCGACGGTGTCGTAACTGAAGGTCGCTCGACTGCCGTCCGGGTATTTTCTTGCCGCCAATTGACCGACGGAGTTGTAGACATACGTCGTGCGGTTGCTGCGAGCATCGATCCGCAGGCTCTGCTGACCTGCGGCATCAAAGGCACTTGTCGTGCGACGGTTGAGCGGATCGATCAACTGCGTTTGGGCTCCGGTACTGTCGTACGTAAAGCTGTGCCGGTTGGCACGGGCATCGATCAGGGCTGAGGTCTGACCCACGGTGTCGTAGACAGTCGTCGTGCGGTTGCTGAGGCCGTTGATTTCCACGGTACGACGTCCGAGTGCATCATAAACGCTGGACACCCGATTACCGTTGGCATCGATCGTGGCCAGATTCTGGCTGGCCGTGTTGTAGACGGTCGTCGTGCGTTTACCGAGCGGATTGATGCTCGCAACAACGCGACCGACCGTGTCATACACCGAGGTTGCGCGATTGCCCAGCGGGTCTTTACTTCCCACGGTCTGCCCGACAGTGTTGAAAATCGTCGTCCAGCGTTTGCCGAGCGGATTGACCGACGCAGACGCACGCCCGATGCTGTCATAGACGGTTGTCGTGCGACCGCCATTGGCATTGATCGACGCGACGCCTCGCCCGCCCGCGTCGTAAACACTGGTCGTGCGTTTTCCGAGTGCATTGATACTTGCCACGGTCTGACCATTCGCATTGTACGTCGTCGTTAAACGAGCTCCTTTGGCATCGATACTGGCAATCGTCTGCCCGGCATTGTCGTACACTGTCGTGCTGCGACTGCCTGCCGGATTGATTGACGCTGTGACAGCTCCGACTTTGTTGTACACGGTCGTGTTGCGGCGATTCAGCGGATCGACCGAGGCAACGCTTTGACTGGCGATGTCATACACGTTCGTCCAGCGATTGCCTTTGGGATTGATGGACGCAACACCGCGTCCTGCGGTATCGAATACCTGTGTCGTGCGGTAGCCGAGTGCATTGACACTTGCAACCGCCTGATTGGCTGCGTTGTAAATCGTCGTAGATCGCTGACCCATCGCATTCATGCTCGCCACCGTGCGGCCTGCGACGTCGTAGACCATCGTAGTTCGTTTACCGAACGAATCGATGCTGGCCACGGATCGATTGAGAACGTCGTAAATGGTCGTTGAGATCGCTCCGGTCGGTGCCACCGTGCGAATCTGGTTGCCCACTTTGTTGTATGCAAACGATGTTCGTGCCCCGATGGGAGCAATCATGGCCTTCGGCTTAATGTCGTTGGTGGCATAGACCGTCGTGGACCGCAAACCAGTGGGACTGATGGAGGCAACAGTACGTCCTGCCGCATCGAACACGGTTGTTAAACGCAGGCCGGAGGAATTGATGGTCGCTACCGGCCGTCCGGCAGCGTCATAAACCGACGTATTGATGCGTCCCAGCGGCGACTGCACGCGAACGCGGCGGCCGTCGGCATCATACGCCAGACTCGTTCGCTGACCCAGCGGATCGATCATGGCATTGGGTCGATTGTTCCCGTCGTATACCGTCGTGGATCGTGCGCCCGCAGCGTTGATCGAAGCTACTTTCCGTCCATTGACATCGAACACGGCCGTTGTACGGAAATTCAACGGATCAATGGACACAAACGGCCGGTTAGCTGCGTCATACAGGGTTGTTGTGATCCCGCCTGATGGATTCGTCGTGCGTCTCCGATTTCCTCGTGCATCATAGCTGGACGTCGTGCGGCGACCCAGCGGATCAATATTCGCAAGAACGAGTCCTCGGCTGTCGTACACAGTTGTCCTTCTGCTGCTCAGTGGATTGACTGCGGCGGTCGGCCGGCCGACACTGTCATATAACATCGTATTTCGCTGGCCAAGCGAGTTAATTGATGCCACAGCTCGATTGGCAGCGTCGTAGACTGTGGTGGTGATGTTGCCAAGCGCGTTCGTCACGCGTTTCCGATTGCCCCGCGTGTCGTACGCCATGGAGGTCCGCTCGCCCAGCGGATTGATTGTCGCCACGGTCTGCCCCAGCGTTTTCCGAACCGTGGTTGTCCTTTGATTTATCGGATTGACAGTCGCTGCAAGCTGGCCTCCTGCATCATAGACATACGACATACGCTGGTTCAGTGGATTGACACTGGCATTGAACCGATTCATGGCGTCTCGAACAAACGTCGTGATCTTCCCCAGCGGATTCTGCATCCGTTTTGTGTTGCCATAACTGTCGGACGCATACGTCGTCCGCTGTCCCAGCGGCATGATCATTGAAGTCAGTCTGGCACTGGCATCGTACACGTATGTTGTCCTCGCTCCGGAGGGATTGACATTTGCCGTGATCTGACCATTGCCGTTGTATCCGGTCGTCCAGCGCTGATTCAGGGGATCGATCATCGCCACGGGCTGGTTCGAACCATTCCACACATACGATGTCCGATGTCCTCGCGGATCAATGCTGGATGCAAGCCTGCTGCTGGAATCGTAAACAAGCGTTCTGCGATTGGCAGCGGGATCGATCAGAGCGTTTAGTGCCGTGGTGCGGTTGGCCAGTGTTTCATAAGAGATCGTGGTGATTTGTCCAAGTGCATTGATCTGGCGCCGGGGTCGAAAGTCGCTGTACACATAACTTGTCCGCTGTCCGAGCGGATTGATCACCGCCGAAATATTTCCGGAGCTGTCAAAGACGAGCGAAGTTTTCAGGCCGTTTGGTTCACGGACGGTGTTTTGAGCTCCATAGGCATAAGTGTATCGATCGCCTGTGGGCAGTTTGATCGCAGTGACGCGGCGCGAACTGTCATAGACGAAGCTGGTCCGTGTACCGTCTTGATCGTTCAGGGTTGTCAGTCGATGGCTGGCATCATAGCTGAGCGTCGTCCGTGATCCGTCCGGCTCCTGAACGCGGGTCAGATTCTGACTGCCATCGACCGTGAACGAAGTCCGGCGGTTTGCAGGATCCACAACAGCTTTCAATTTGCTTGAACCGTCGTACAGATACGTCAGGCGACCACCGACCGGATCCACGACGCTCGAAAGCAGGTCGCCGCTGCGAACCACTGTCCAACGACCTCCTGCAGGTGTTTCCATCCGCGACAGGGCACCGTTGCTGCCGTACCTCAGTTTCGATCCGTCCGGGCGGGTTTCCAGCCATCCGCCACCGGTAACCTCGGACAGAGACGACTGCGTGCCTGCGGGCGGCAGGTAAACGCTGGAGCCGTTCTTGTCGGTATAGTCGAACGACGCACCGCTGCCGTCAATCACTCTGGCAATCGTACTCGAAATGGAGGATACCGTCGGATTCAGGCTGTCCGCGACGCCGCTGCCGAACTGAATCGCACTCGACGATGCCAGCGAATTGTACGTCAGTTTGGGCTGCAGTGCAGACGGCAGGGAACGCAGGACCGGGATTCCATAGACCAGATTTCCGTTCGCAGGATTGACCTGATAACGGACATCCTTTGCAGGTGGCGTCGGTAACGCCGGTTTTGTCAGGTTGGCGACCGTCTTTGTCAGGCCGCCAGGGCCGTCGGAGATCAAGTCTTTTGGCGGGCTCGTGGGACTCGTATTCGTTTCACACGGGCAGTCGCATTCACACGAACATTTCTCTTCGCAATCCGAGGTCGCAGGTGCGAATGGCGGGAACGAACCCGACTCATCTGGTTTACCGGCAATCGGAATCACCATATTCGTCGGGGCCGGACCGGGAATGCTTACTGGAGTGTACGTCGGATTTGTGCAGACGCCGCACGTGATTGGGGCTGGACCGCTCATGGTAATGTCTCCAGCAGGAAATACTGATCAAATTGAGAACATAAAAACTTTAATCGTGCCGCACCGTTGATTCCTGCAGTTCGCGAGCGATATCAGGAGGGCGTTGTTCAACTTCCAGCAATTCGGCTCGCCGAATCGCTTCGTTCACAAGCCCGGGAAACGGGTCCAGGGGATTCAGGTGAAACACCAGACCACTTTGCAGCGCACGCCCGGCCGCTTTGAACTGTTCCCACAGTGAGTACTTCGCGGCGTTCGTCCGCAATCGTTCGACGATCTCATCAAAATGTTCCTGGCATCCCTCGACGCCCCAGAGATCCATTTGCCGTGCATAAGCCGCACAACCACAGGATTCTCTGTAGGCAATCTCCATCTGTTCGAAGATCTCTTCCAGCTCCCGGCCAGGACCGGTTGCCGGAATAGCATTCCATGTGGGATTTGGCGTGGCGACAACCGCGACATCACCTTCCTCCGCAAGCTGCGAAGCCCGTACCTGCGGGTCGTCCGATAGCGGTGCAAGACCATATCGGGCACGGAATTCATCCGATGCCTCGCGTGTCGGATGAGCGCGACCATCTCGCCCAGTGCCTTCGCACAGATCTCTGAGACGGCCAATGAATTGCTCGCAAATTGTCATGCGGATTCCCGTTCAACGAAGTTGGCTGCAAGATACTTCAGCAACGGCAGCAATATGCTTCGCATTTGAGCTGCGCTCGCCTGATCCGTAACTTCCGGAAACATGGTTTCATCCATCACGATCCATTCCTCGATGGATTTCGTTTCGCAGCCGATATCAACTGCCCCATCTTTGAACACAGTGATCGGATACATCAGACCGCTGAGGTGCAGGAAATCGCCCTGTGCTTTCACGACTCTTCCATTAAAACAGATATTCCCTGAAGCGCGCAATCCGTTGCCACCGACAACCGAACCGCCTCGAACATCGATCGTGCCGGAAAGCTGTGTGTTATCTTTAACGACCGACGACTCAAAAACTTTGACATTGAGAGAGATTCGCGCATCACCGAGAACGACAGAGTCGTCGAATACCCATGAATGGTCGTCCTGGTTGAGGTTTCGCTCGGTTTCAACCCAACCGCCGAGTTCGCCGTTGGAAATTCGTCGTATGCGATGCACAATGACGCCGTCTACGACTTTGGTTTGGTCAGACAGTTCGTATCTTTTTTGCACGATGTCACTCCGTTACAGTAATGGTGACGTTTTTTCGGTCGCAACAAGTGCAGTCGAATTTCTCAGTGGTCGATTGCATCGTAAACGGGCAAGTTGCGGGGCCGATAATGAGAGCTTCATCTGAACACTCACCATTCAGATACAGTCTCCACACGCAGACATTTACTGCAATCCACACTTCTGCATCAAATTCGCACCCGCCAGCACTTGCGCTGCCCGTCCAGTACGTTAATACACCGGCGCAGCTAAGACTCGTGTTGACGATTGTGATTACGAGCCCGTTCAGGCTCGGACAGTCCGCCGACGTGAAAGTCAGATAGAGTGTCCTCGAATAACCGAATTCGCAGCAATCGCAGCCGAGAGATGGTGGAGGGCAAGTTGGGTTTGTCGGTATTGTAGACGGCATAAATCACTCCTCGAAATTGCCAGAATGCACAAATACAGAATGCTCTCCATCGCTGCGATTCAAACAGAATGCGACAGATCTTTCGCAACGCAGCGATATCATTTGGTTCCAGACGGCGGGCTTCGGCAAACGCGATCAACGCACCGTCGATGTCGCCACACAGTTCGGAGATTCTGCTCGTACTGTTCGCGATTGCGACACGGTCTCTGCGAGCAAGCTCGCCAGCAGCCTGCCGACGACCGGTCCAGGATTCTGTACTGATGCGGCGCGATGCCATACAACAGATCCCTTTCATTCCGTGAACCCAGATTGCCTGCAATTCAATGCCATGGCAAATTTCTGAGGTGGCATGTGACACCGCCGTAGCGAAGTGTTGAATGCCGTCCGGGTATCAGGATGTTGTCGTCAACTCAAATAGTCAAATGCGATTTTTGAAATCGTGAAAGAATTGACAAAGAATAATCTGGCGGGTTTACCCACACTGCGCCTGGCATGACAAATGCCTTGAAGCAAAGTATTGCTATGCTCGCAACATCTGAAGAAATCGTTGAGCGATCATCGGCAAGGAAAGTTCTGCATTCAGTCGTGGAACCAGTTGTTGAATTTCTTTCCAGTAGTCGGTGGACAGCCAGCGATCACGGTCATCAAGTCCTGAAATGCTGAATCCATATTGGCTGATAAGATGTTCGGTACTGCTGCTGTCTGAATTCATTGCCAGCGGCAGGCCGGATGCCAGAAACTCCAGCGCCTTGGTCGGCGGTTTATGTCGCGCTCGAAAGTCATCGCCTTTTACATCCAGTGCCGCACGGGAATGCGTTTTCCATTCAATATGCCGTGCTGGAGTCCACCGTTCAATGCGGATGGAATTCCCCTCATGCAACCCCAGTGCGTCCGGTGATTGCACAGCAGAATTGCCGGGAAAATCCGTGAGGATCCAGAGTTCGCCGGGCAACTGATGATGATTGACCCAATTGATGACAGGGGGAAGATTTGATCGATTTCCAATCCACAGCAGCGGGCCAGTGATCTGCGGCAATGTCGAAGGTGGAGCGATAAACTTCAGATGATGATCAAGGTACTCAACGGCTGCGTATGTCGTGAAATACTTGCGCAAACGATGGCAATGCACGACAATCAGATCGAACTGCTGCAATGACTCAGCATCGGCATCAATACTGACGGCACTGTCATAAAGATCGACAGGACAATAGACCAGAAACCGATTCGTTTTTCGCAGCGCCGTTAAGTCCTCGGCAGACGGCTTGAACTTCACGAACACAGCCACGTCACAGTCAGGAACGGTATTCCGGAACGTCGTGGTCTCATATCCCTGTCGATCGAGTTCCCGACTGAGATCTGCTCCGATCCATTCCCAGGATCCAAACGCCGAAGCTTCCGGCCCGAATGCAAATCGAAGTCGCTTCACTGATTCGTCCTTTCCGACAGAAACCACTCAAGAGATTTTTATGGCGATTGGAACTTGTCGCTCACCCTGTCACTTGAATTTTGCAGCCACATGATTTCTCTGAACAGTTGACCAATCCGTGTTCGATACTAAAAGTGCATCTGTATGCCTGGAAACCGTGTGCGTTGTTGTATCATTGCGGTGCAAGGCTCCATCACCTTGGAGTTTTGTTAAGTTCGTCAAGTTCCGCACATTCTTCTCAAGGAAAAAGTCCAGAGTATTGTGGGGATATATTTAAGGGCTTTCAACCACCATGATTCAGGCGACGCAATCACAGGCTTCAAATGGCTGCTCAATGCTTCTCGCCTGCTGCTTTCTCAGTCGAGTTTTGGATGGTGGGCCGGCATTTTGTCGGATGCGGATGTGTGGATGCCGGAAACAGCAGATTCCATCTGGTCAAGGCGATCGAGTATTAACCTGCGTGTGTATGACAATCCAAAATGGCAGATTTACTCGGCAGATGTGTTGCCTGAAGGGCACGGATACACCGATGGCTCTGACGTGGTGATGCCCAAAACGTACTGAAATAACGGTATGCCCTGTTGCACCAACGGGCCTTTTCTTTGCGTGGCACACTCACGCCTTCAATTGCCAACTCGCTCGAATCGCGGCAAAGCTACAAGTGACAGAGTTCAACCTGTTCATCGACGTTTGCGAGATCCCGCTCGGCCTCGGTTCGAATTGACGGCATTTCCAAGATAGTGTTCCAGGATTTCTGATAACGTGACATTGTCACGGTTTGCGAGTTGTGACAGAAGTCGGTGGGCTTTGGCCGAAATCGTGACTGTCTTTTGCTCATCGCAGCGTCGGAATCGTTCGCGCCGCTTTCGAACGGCTGATTTCAGTTTCGTCCATTCCGCCCCGCTGAGATATTTCTCACACCAAGCGTTCAGAAGCTTTGCCCGTTGCGTCTTTCTTTCGGATCGTACCGCAGCGGCGTATTCCGTTTGCGCGTCGATGGACGAAACGCCTTTGGAGTATTTGATGCAGAAGTTCCGAATCCGGACGCTCAGATAAAACTCTGCATGCAAAAAATCTATTTCTGCAATTTGGTATCGTGGTCGTGCCATGTTCTGCTCCTTGTCTCGATCAGAATACTCAGCCTCAAACGAATTCTAGTCAATGTTCGAGTTCAAGCGCAGAAACTGAATTCTATTCGTTGGGCGAAGTTGGCCTAACTGTAATTCCCCAGTCTGTCGTGGCAAACCAGCCAGCAGGCAAGCATTCAGACCCGCCAGCCAGCTTGCAGGATTGCCGATGATCCTGGTCGGAAGTTCGCACTGCATTTTGCGCTTGATTAAGGACGTTATCATGCGCTATACAGAGGAAGGGGAATTGTCCCTGAAATTCAAAACCGCATGGAGGTCGTCAGAAATATGAAACAAAATGACAACGCATTTCTTGGATTGGGCGTCAAGTTTCCGGCACTGGCAGACGCACCGGGCATCGCACCATGGAATCCGAATCAACTGGATATCTGGGCCGCTGAGTCAGCCGATGATGCCAATGCCGTGCATTCGGCGAGATTCCTGCTGAATCTCTGGATGCCCGCGCGTGAATGGCAGTGTGGTCGGTTCGACATGAACGCAGCGATCCAGACATGGGACCGGAGTCATCGGCGAGCATTTCTGGACTGGGCAGCTCGTGAAACGAATGTCGCCGATTCTGCGTGAACGAAATACCATCGCTGGTAACATCGCATGTGGTGGTGCAGCCATCGACGTCGGCTAGCGATCATCAGTCCTTGCCGGCAATTATCGAACAGG
>Ga0335397_10008430_pt1 | contig 12984 bp, 10 predicted proteins | sample MAT04_FD_205740 | JGI IMG/M metagenome (GOLD analysis project Ga0335397, IMG submission 205740) | Freshwater microbial communities from Lake Fryxell liftoff mats and glacier meltwater in Antarctica - MAT-04 (spades assembly) (version 2) ...
TGTAAAGGTTGTTTGTATCATATCCTTTTCAGGATATTTGGTTTTCATTTAGTTAAATGAGGCTGAAATACAAAAGAATACATCCTGCTAATGGTTAGCAAATAGGATTCTTTCTTATATTTGCTGACTTCACTAATTATTCGGGTTAATTAATAAAATAGCTTGCCGGAATAAGCAAACATTCACTTATTGGGCTGGAATACAAATATAATTTCGAAACTTCTATGAAACTTGAAACCAAGAATTTAATATCTCATAAATTATTCTTTCCCGTATATTTAATTCTATCTTCATTTATAATATTATGGCCTGTTATCTTTAACGGCTATCCTCTTTTTTATGGTGATAGCGCTCTATACATAGCAGCCTCAAATATTTTTGGTAATCTTAGTAAGAATAACGAGCTTCCTAATATGTCAGGTATTGGTTATGCCTTGTTTATCAGAATTGTTACCTGGCGGTCTACTCTTTACCTGGTAGTTTTTGCTCAGGCATTAATATTAAATTTCTTAGTCTTTAATTGTTTAAAGGTGTTATTGCCTGCAAAAAAGACTATTAAATTCCATCTCCTTGTAATCGCACTTCTCAGTTTATTCAGTAGCATGGGGTGGACCGTCAGCCAACTGATGCCCGATATATTTACATCTTATTTAGTTCTGTCAGTTTTCCTGTTTTTTTCATTGAATAAGAAAAGTTGGGGGTTTTATGTTTTTCTTTCAGTAATAATAATGATCTCGATTCTTTCTCATCTTACCAATATCACTATTTCTGTTTTAGTTATTGGATTACTCTTTATTTCATTCCTTTTCATGCGTACTGACAAAAAAGATCTGTTGTTGTTTATACGAAAATCAATAGTTATTGTTGGGTTAATATTTGCTTCACTATTAATATTGATAGGCTTGAATATCAAATATTACAATTACACCGGATTAAGCCAGACGGGTAATATTTTTTTTATAGCCAGATTAATGGATGCTGGATTTATGCCGGAATTCCTTGATGAAAAATGCCCTGAAAGATCCTATGAAATGTGTAAATACAAGAGTAACTTGTCTAACAGTTACGAAGATTTTTTATGGAGTCCGGAGAGTGAATTTAATAAAACCGGTGGATGGAATTTACAGGCTCATGACGAGTACAAATTGATAATACACGATGTGCTTACTACCCCGAAATACCTTGGCAAGTTTCTTTATAACTGTGGAATACATTCGGTTAATCAGTTAAAAACATTTGAAATAGGGGAAGGAATTAATAATTCGAGCAATAAAAAATCATCACAATTTCAAACTGTAATAAGATATTTTGATAAAAAGGAATTCCGGCAAAACTTTTTAAATTCAAAACAGATGCAGGGTAAATTGTCATTTTACAGAGTTAACCTGTATAATTATATTCTTTTGTTTATCTCAATAATAATCATTTTATGGTCAATTATAAAGTACAAATTCGACAGGAATATGATTTTATTCACTTTTATTACCATAAGCAGCGTTATAGTTAATGCTGCAGCCACATCAAGTTTGTCTTCCGTTTTTAACAGATTCCAGTCGCGGATAATCTGGATGATACCACTTCTGGCTTGTGTCTATTTTTCTGTGTTTATAACTCCTATTATAAAAAAGAGGTTTAAATCAGTAGCCGTAAAAAGTAATGTTGATTCTTAGTGACCAATGGCCTCGAGATTGTACACCTTGACATTACGGTATTGGCCTATGAAATTGGTTGCAAATTTCTTAATTGCCGGTTGCTGAAGAAGGGTTGTATCATTTATAACCAGGTATTTCGCCCCCTCATAAATCCGTTTTCTGAACGTTTCTTCCGCTAAATAGTCGCAGCCAAATTCAGTATAGCCCTTACGGTTCATATAATACAACGTAGTGTTAATAGCGTAGTCAGGCAGGGAAATTACTTTATCATCGGGTTTAATATTCCACTTTACAAAACTGGGTTCAATCTCTGTTAAAGCCTCAAAATGCAAAAAATAGTTTTCGTTCATCCATCCCTGGAAACGTTCATTTTGTCGTATCCTTCCATTGTTTGCAAGCAATCCGAAAACCACCAGCAACAACACATATATAGCAGGATGGTTAAATACTTTTTTAGTTTTCAGGTAACTGAAGAATACTGCCCAAACAATTACCAGTACCTGCATTTGGGTAATCATATAATAATCGTGTCCTTCGAGCACCTGGAACCATAGTGCAAGTATAGCTGCAAAACCCAAGGGCATTATTATCAATAAAAATCCATAAAAAGGAGCTATTTTTTTGATTTTAAACAGCATAAATATCCAAACCAGGATTGTAGCATATTGAAGTGGAGGTGAAAAGAATTCTTTAAAATATATTTTGTTTAGCGCATCCAGAATACGGTTAAATTGTTCGGCTGTTATTTTCCAGATTGGCCATATCCCGCGAAACATATAGTCTGCATGGTGTAAATCATTGTAATAATCAATATACAAGTACCATGATATTACCGGTATAATACTGATGATAAATGGAATATAGTGCTGAAGTCTGAAATTAAATACTCTTTTATCAGGTTTCATAAATAATGCTTCAAAGAGTATCCAGGCTCCTATTGCAATAAAACTGGTAGCGGTAGTTATTTTTAATGATGTAGCCAGGAAAATAAATACTGCCGCAAACCAGAGAGAATAGTTTTTACGATTTTTGGTAAACTGATAAAGAAAAAACCATGCACCGAATGTGAAAGTCAAGGCCGGGGCATCAGGCAGAAAATTCGGGCCATAAAAAATAAACATAGGCGATGTAAAGACAAGCATACTGATAAATCCTGCCCTTACAGCATTTCCGGTAATTGGAGTCAGCATTCTGAAAAGGAGGAAAATACCAACGAAAAGTATGAGAAGCTGAAAAAGCCGGAACGACCACTCCGCCTTGCCAAAAACCTGCCACATCTTAGCCACTGTATAATAAACTATCGGAAACTCACCGGCAGTTTTGCCACTAAGCCCGCCATCACCAAGCTGATTCTGAATTTCAGTTTTGAAGAAATTCACATTGTATTGATAATACATTTGAGTTATGGAAAGACTGTTAGTTTGCCTCCATACATGAACTGACTGAGGGCGCTGGGGAAACGTTACCTGGTAATTAAAATACCAGCAAAGACCTGTAAAAAGCAAACCAAATACCAGTCCTGAAAACCATTTTGATTTTATCCAGTTCATCTCCATTACTAATTCAAATTATTTTATAAAATTTTAAAATGCCAACTTCCGGAAATTATAATATTATTGCTGATTCTAAGGAAAAGGACTTTCACCTTTTTTCGTTTTCTCCACATCGTTTGCCTTCAGCATCCTGGCATAGTTTTCAGGCCAGTTTTGCTTACCCCATATAGCCCAATACACTTCTTTCGACATTGAATCATAATGAAGAAGCGAAGTATTGTATTGTTTGGTTTGAAACAGATTCAGCCAAAGAAAGAACAGTACAACCAAGGCCGTTAAGGCTTTTAAGAAAAACTTCTTTTGAATTATATATGCAAAAAACGCACCTAAAGGAAGGCTCATAATAACATAAAATTCAACCAAAGGCCTTGCACTAAAACCTCCACCGTACCACCAACACCACCAGCTAAAAATAATGTAAATGCTTATTAACATGGTAACTAGCGATGGCCATAACCAAGGCTTTAATCTATCACGCATCAGGAAAAATCCTAGAATTGCCAGCCACATCATGGGGGTGTAAACAAGCCAGCCTTTGTTATACGAAAACAAACCATTAATTATCTGTGGCCGGCTGAAAATGAAATTCTCTCCCATGTAGGAATAGAAAATGTAATGGCCGGTATTCATTTTCCAGTATAACATTTGCGGGAGCCAGATTAATAAAGCAGATCCTGCCAAAAGTAGTAACCTCCATTTCAATCCCAGGATAAATTGCCAGCTCTTCTTTATATCCTTGTCTTTAAAGTAGAAAAACAGCAGCAGGAATAGCGCAAAGGTTATATTGGTTGGCCTTATCAATACAATCAGTCCTAGAGTCAGTCCAAGCAATATGGTTAGTAATGCTTTTGGCGATTTAATCCATTTAAGGAACACCCACAAGGCGATGGCAAAAAGGGAAAAGCTATACACATGCGATAAGGCTCCATCCATGGTAGCGTAGTTCAGCAGGTTTGTTCCGAGACTTATAGTTATAAGTACCAGGGATACAGCCATGTCGGGTATAAATTGCTCCAGGATTTTACGAAGGAAGAACAGCCCCAGTATAAAATAGAAAACGCCTGCCCAGATCAATGCTATTTGATAGTTCATCGAATACCCATCTGCCAATCCATTGGTTATTGTTGTATAGAGATGTGCTATCCCAAAGAAAGGAGCATATAACATGGCAACTCCCATGGTCATTTTCTGATATCGCCCACCTTCCGGTGTGGGAATACTCCATACAATTCCAGTAAATCCGGGTTTATCAGGGAATCGGAAAGTCCAGTCGTGATATATAAAAGTGGCAGGAAGATACCCGTAGTAAAAGATTACATCCTGATCAATTATTTTTTTTAGTTTCCATGGCGAAAGATCAGAGGTGTACTTAACAAAGTAACAACTTATCAGTAACCAGGTCAGTAACGAAACTTTTTTAAACATACGAAAATTTATTGGCCAGAAGCTTTTGCACGTTGCAGGATGTTTGCAATTAGAACCTGATAATAAATCATTTAAGTTGGATGCCAGTGATGCGTTTTGTGGATTATCAAAACGCAATAAAAAGGTCACAACTCATTATGCTGATTATATTAGCTTTATAATTGCACTTTTGCAATTTTAATTGAGATGATTGTCAATATAAAAAAGTAATCTTGAGGTCATCCATATAGATAGGCTTTTTGCTCTGATTCCAGGCAAGAAGAGTGATTTGATCCTCAGGTTTTATCGGGGATTTGTCTAGATAAAAGTCAGCGGTAAATTCAACCCATTTTCCAGGTTCTGTCAGAACTTTTTGCAAAGGGAAAGCTTTCCATTCAAGTTGCTTGGAATTCTCATCAATGGTGCAAAGTATTGTAAACTGAGGGTTTGCAACTGTGGTATTTACCCAGCCGCTAAAAACTACTCTCTTGGGCAGTCCACTGTTAATATTTTTAAACATTTCTTTGTATCCATAGCTAAATTCCAGAGTGTCGTTGGTCATACAAACAAATCCGCCTGAATGGGCTTTATCTCTCATGTCGAATATAGTTTGTTCACCTTTCCATGATGGAATTGTTGCCTTCGCATTTTCAAGGTCATTAGTGATTTCTATCCGATCTTTACTAGGACTGGAACTGGTATTGCTGGTGTTACTCCCTGAGTTTGAACAAGCCGAAACTATAATTCCGGTAATCACAAAAAAGAACAGTTTTTTCATATACATAAAATTGTTGGTTATTAATTTGTGCAAAATTAATATTATTTAGTTATTAAAGCGAGTAACCGTTAATAATTGAAGTGAACAGGAATTTACTCCTGAAAATACACCCTCTTCACCCTTTGCGAAATACCCGTCAGAATTTCGTAGGTAATGGAACCCATTTCATCAGCCAGCCTTGTAATCGGAAGGTCCTTGCCAAAGATAATTACTTCATCACCTTCGCAGGCTTTGATCCAGGTTATATCTATCATGGTCATATCCATGCAGATGCTGCCGATTATGGGTGCAATATCCCTAGCCCTTTATTTCAATTTCAATTTATTCAGGACGTGTTATCGCTTTAGAGTAGAACTCGTGCTTCTTAGATTATCTCAATGCCTGTTGTTTTTATTTCATAAACAAAAGGATTATCCGAAAACAAATCCTGTTTTGATAAAGGATGTGGTTCAATTCTGGAGTCAAATTGAGCTGCCAGCAACATTAGCTGAACCTGAGTGTTAAACTTATCAGAGTCTTTCAGATTGTCGATAAACAATGCTATATCTATATCACTATCAGGTGTCTGCTTGTTTCTTGCATAAGATCCAAACACATATGCAGTAATGTAACCTGGTGTTTTACTGGCAACCGAATTGATGTAATTTCTTATTAATCTATCAGTTCCTTTATCCATACTATATTTGTTTTAATTTCCTCAACCCAGTATCGGGTAAATTCAGGTGTGCACTGTAGCTGAAAACTCCGCTTATAATCATCGTAACGCGCGTTGATATTGAATGCTGTAACACTTACAAGAAAAACTTTTCTAGCTTCAGTTAATTTGATATTGCTCTTCTCAGCCAACCTTAAAAGATTATGAATCATTGGTGGATAATCAGAATTTACTTTTATAAAAAGAGCTTTTAAAAGTTTCTCAACAAGCAGATGACCGATAAACAATGACCAGTTGTATTTTTTGTTCTCAAACTAAACAATCATAGTGTCGAAATCCTCAGCTGAACTTTTAAGCCAGTAATCAATAAGTTTCTGTTTGTCGAATTCTTTCTGTTCCATTCTTCAAAAGTACAAATCTTTGTTCAATTTTGATCTACAAGGTGGCGAAACGCTTCTTTCTATTCATGGCCAACTGAAATACACTTTTACTCCTGAAAATACACCCTCTTCACTCTCTGCGAAATACCCGTCAGAATTTCATACGGAATTGATCCCATTTCGTCCGCCAGCCTGGTAATCGGGAGGTCCTTGCCAAAAATAATAACTTCATCACCTTCGTGGGCTTTGATGCAGGTTATATCTATCATAGTCATATCCATACAGATGCTTCCCACGATGGGCGCAAATTTGCCACCTACCTTCAAATGGCCTATGCCATTGCTTAATGCCCTGCTCAGCCCGTCGGCATATCCTATAGGTACAATGGCGATGGTGGTGTCGTGTTTCGCTTTAAAACGTCGGTTGTAACCAATAGTATCCCCGGCAGGAACATGTTTTATCTGTGAAATAATGGAGCGCAGTGTGCTTACATTAACCAGTTTTTCCTGTTCTTCGGGCATGGGTGCAATGCCGTAGAGGCCAATTCCAAGCCGAACCATGTCGAAGCAAGCTTCCGGAAAGCGGGTGATGGCGGCCGTATTGGCAATATGACGAAGAATAGGATACTCAAATTCAAGACTGATGCGCTCCGAAATCATCCGGAACAGACTGATCTGGTGACGTGTAAAGTCATCGTTCGCAGGACTGTCGGATGCTGCCAGGTGCGAAAACACAGATTTCACGATGATATGGCCCCGGCCCTTAATCTGGTTGATCAGTTCATCCACTTCCACAGGATCAAAACCCAGGCGGTGCATGCCGGTATCAATTTTAATATGTATCCCTACAGGAGGTGAGTTTACTGACAGTTTCAGCAGTGAAGTCTCTAGCATTTTCAACACCCTGAAACTGTAAATTTCAGGCTCAAGCTGGTATTTGATAATGGCATCAAAACTTTCCTCATCCGGGTTCATTACCATAATAGGCAACTTTATTCCGGCTTTGCGAAGTTCAATTCCTTCGTCGGCATAAGCCACCGTGAGGTAATCAACCTGGTGGAACTGCAGGATATTGGCAATTTCAAAACTCCCGCTACCGTATGAAAACGCTTTAACCATAGCCATCACTTTCACACCTGTATCCAGTTTCGACCGGTAATAGTTCAGGTTCTGAACTAGGGCATTGAGGTCGATCTCCAGAACGGTTTCGTGCGTTTTCTGCTGCAGCGATTCGGTGATTCGCTCGAATCCGAATATGCGGGCGCCTTTCAGCAGTATGCTTTCATTGGCAAATACATTAACGGAATATGAATCAAGAAATTCCTCGGTTGTATTAAAAAATTCTTTTTCAACTTTGAATAGTGCCGCTTGCCTGCTGATTCCTTTTCCGATTCCTATCAGCCTGTCGATTTTTTTTTGATTAAGAAGCTCGCTTACTTCACCATAAAGATGGTTTTCACTGCGTCCGCTCTGTAGAATATCCGAAAGGATAACGGTTTTCTTGCGATGCTGCTTTTGCTGAATCAGAAAATCAAGTGCAATGGAAAGTGAGTCGATGTCGTTGCTGTAGCTATCGTTGATCAGCGTGCAGTTGTTTATCCCGGCCTTCATTTCGAGCCTCATGGCCAGTGGCTGAAGGGTTCGCATACGTTTCGAAATAAGCGTATTATTGTACCCCATCAGCAGCATGGTTGCCCAGCAATGAATGGCATTTTCGATGGATGCCTCATCGGTAAAAGGGATTGAAATACTGATCTCGTCTCCTTTGTAAATTGCGGTGAGCTCTGTAAAATGTCCGTCGTGCAGAACCATACTTACCTTCAGATCAGCAGCCACTTTGCGGCTCCAGGTAAAGGTTTCGATATTTTTCAGCAAGCCAGTCTTAATGATTCCTTCTTGCAGTTCTTTCTGATCGATACAATAAATAAGTGTTTTTACTTTGGTGAAAAGTTTGAATTTTTCACCTGCCTTCTGGATGCGGTTTATAAAATTCTCATCATGAGCATGACCGATATTGGTGAAAATACCTAATGTTGGTTGAATAATAGGTTGCAGGTGGTCCATTTCATCCGGTTCGGATATACCGGCTTCGAAAATAGCAAGTTCATCATCCTCGCGCATCTGCCAAACCGATAAAGGAACGCCGATCTGCGAATTAAAACTCTTTGGACTGCGTACAATATTTTTACTTTCGTTCAGCAACTGGTAAAGCCATTCTTTTACCATGGTTTTCCCGTTGCTGCCAGTTATTCCTATCACCGGAATCTTAAACTGCTTACGATGCGCTGCGGCCAACGCCTGCAATGCAAATAGGGTGTTTTTTACAAGGATGATATTGGCGTTATAAAGAAGTAGAAGATTGGCGGGCTCATGCTCGACAACAAAGTTCCGGACGCCCTTTTCGTAAAGTTCTTCAATATATTTATGACCATCGTTACGCTTGCTGGTAAGTGCGAAAAAAAGGCTTCCTTCGGGCATTATTAAACGGCGGCTGTCGATAGCCAATTCGCTGATATGCGCATTCGGATCACTCGCATGGATCAGTTCACCCTTGATAATCCGGGTTATTTCGCTGATCGGATATTCGGATTTACTCATCCCTGGTAGTAGAAAAATTATTGTTTATGCTATTTTATTGAAAAACCTGAGAAGTTTGAATTCTTTGGTCTTCCGTCTTTTAAATTCCAAGACTCAAATTCCAAGACTCAAATTCCAAGGGCTAAATTCCGAGTTAAAAATCTTTACCTATCTTCAAAATAAGTTCTTCAGGGTTCTCCCTGGTTGCTGAGCGAAGCCGAAGCACACGGGGAGATGTCCGAAGGACAGAGGGGTATTTTAAAGTCTCAAAACCCAACACTCAAAATCCAAGGCAAAAAGTCCCTCAGTCTCCCAATCTCCCCATCTCCCCATCTCCCCATCTCCCTTTCTCTCCATCTCCTTGTCCCCCTGTCTCCCTTTCCCCCTGTCTCCTTCTCTAATACTCCTTCTCCTTCTTACTAAATCCCAACGGATTCTTATTCAACTCAGCCCATTGCATACGGTTTTTGAATACCTCACAGGCCAGGTAAGTAGCTGCGCGCATCGATTCGGCTGAAGCCTGGTCTTTACCTGCAATATCATAGGCTGTGCCATGAGCCGGAGAAGTGCGCACATAGGGCAGACCTGCTGTGAAATTTACACCGTCTTCGAAGTTAAGTGTTTTGAAGGGAATCAGACCCTGATCATGGTACATTGCCAGCACGGCATCAAATTGCTTGTATGCTGATGAAGCAAAAAAGCCATCGGCAGGGTAGGGGCCATACACAAGCAGTCCTTTTTGCTGGGCAGCTTTGATGGCAGGCGTGATTATTTCCTGCTCCTCGTTCCCGATCAGGCCACCGTCGCCGGCATGAGGGTTAAGACCAAGCAAAGCAATACGTGGTTTACGAATATCAAAATCTTTTCGAAGAGATTCTTCCAGAATCTGGATTTTATCCGAAATCAATGCGGTTGTGAGAGCCTGAGCAACCTTATTAAGTGCAATATGTTCTGTAACAACTCCGATGCGGAGGTTTTCGCCTACCATAAGCATCAGGTATGAAGTTACACCAAATTTTTCGGCCAAATAGCCGGTATGACCGGTAAAGGGTTTATTAGCTGCATCCTGAACATTATGTTTGTTTACCGGCGCGGTTACCAGAACATCAATCAATCCTTTTTTCAGATCCTCAACAGCAGCATTTATGGATAACAGAGACATTTCGCCGGCAGCTACAGTCGATTCTCCCATGTCGATTTTTACTTCTTTGTCCGAAAGATTTATCAGGTTCGCTTTTTTGGGCGAAGCCTGGTCGGCAGAGCGAATGATATTGAAACTGAAATCAGGAATATTCAGCATTTTACGATGATACGAAGCAGCTTTGGAGGTTCCGTAAACAATGGGTGTAAAAAGTTCGGTGATGCGCTGGTCCATGCAGGCCTTGATAATTACCTCATAGCTTATGCTGTTAATATCGCCATGGGTTATGCCTACAGCAATACGGTTCTCGTTTTCAGAAGTTCGGATCATTCTTTCCCTTGTTAATTCCTTGGCTGCAAAGATAAGCTTTTGCGTTTAGTGTGCATTTTAAAGTAACAAAATGTTGTTTTAGTTTTGGGGATGTCGAACTATGGCTTATGATTGGCAAGCTAAAAGCTTGAATTAAATTCCTTAGAAATCGTTTTGAACTTGGTATCGCACCAAAATTCTCTGAACAATCGATACAAAGAGCTATTCTCTATAACTTAACTCTTCAAACTCTTCAAACATTTCAAACTCTTCAAACTCTTCAAACCCTAACCCTGTAACTTTGAAACCCTAACCCCAAAATCCTATCCCCTAACCCCACTTTTCCAAAATTCCCTTACAAAATCAAAAAGCAGCCTTACTCCAACACCCGTTCCGCCAGCGGTACGATAACTATCTCGTTTATCGATAAAAGCCGGTCCTGCAATATCCAGGTGTATCCAGGGATAATCGGTGAAATGCTGTAAGAACTTTCCTGCGGTTATTGCTCCTGCGACACGTCCCCCTATATTTTTAAGATCGGCAATTTCCGATTTCAGCAATTCTTCGTAATCCTCCCAGAAAGGGAATTCGGCAATACGTTCATTCACTCTGAAACCTGATTTTACAAGTTGCGGGAAATATTGTTCCGCGTTTTTATGCATCCCTGCCATGCCAAAGTGTCCCAGAGCTGCTTCGGCAGCACCGGTTAAAGTAGCAATGTCGATCACCAGCAAAGGATCATATTTTTTTGCATAGGTCAGTGCATCGGCAAGTATCAGCCTTCCTTCGGCATCGGTGTTCAGCACTTCAACGCTTGTTCCATCCATCATGGTAATAATATCGCCGGGAACATAGGCATTACCGTCGGGACGGTTGTCGGTTGCAGGTGCCAGGGCAACCACATATACCGGTAATTTGGCTAAGGCAATGGCATAAATTGCCGAAGCAACGGCAGCAGCGCCCGACATATCACATTTCATGGTGTCCATGGAAGCAGTTGGCTTCAGACTCATGCCGCCTGTATCGTAAACCACACCTTTACCAACAAAAACTATGGGCTTGGCGTTTACGGCACCTTCGGGTTTGTATTCCATTATGCTGAACGTCGGAGGATCAATACTTCCCAGGTTTACGGACAGCAAGCCGCCCATTTTCAATGCTTCAATCTTCAGCTTGTTTAAAACTTCAATTTTTATTCCGGCCTCATGCGCCATAGCTTCAAAGTCCGTTGCCATTTTTTCAGCATTCAGCGATGCAGCCGGCTCATTGATCAGCGAACGGCAGGTATAAACCGCTTTGCAGAGAATATTAAGTTCTGAGATTTTGTTCTGATCAAGATCGGGGCTTATGATCTCAATGGTTTTAAGAGCCGATTCCTTCTCTTTCTGATCTTTCCGGTATTTCAGGAACTGGTAGTTGCCCAGCGCCATTCCTTCGGCGAAAGCCAGAGTTTCTTTGTGCATATTATTTGTATCCACGATACTCACCGATTCTGTTTTATGTTCATTGAAAACGCCCAGCAGGCTTTCACCCGTTTTCCGATATTTTTCAAGCTTTTTATCAATACTTGTTTCTTTTGAATCAAGCCTGCAAATCACTGAAATATGCCCGAGTTTATTTAAAATAACGGTATTCTGGTCCTTTTCGGCTAAGCGGCGGGTGATGTAGCCGGTTTCGTGTTCATCGAAAGTACCTTGCGAAAGATCAGATATTTCAGTGATAAGGTAGATATTGGTTTTTTTGCTGTCAATCTGATTGGCTTTAATTATTTCAGGGAGCATTAGTATATATATATTAAGTTTGGTTTGTTTTTGAATGATTTATTTTGCCTGTTTTTGTTTTTGTTGCACTCCTCTGTCCTTCGGACATCTCCCCTTGAAAAAAGGGGAGAACCCACTGATCTGGTTCTACTAACTATTTAAATTCAATTAGATACCCCAATTTTGAACTAACCATTTTGACCCATATCAAGCTTTTTTTTAGTCTCCCCACCTCCTTGTCTCAATGTCCCCCTGTCCCCATGTCTCCCCGTCTCTCACTCTCTCAGTCTCCACATCTCCCCATCCTTCAGTCCCTCAGTCTCCCCTTCGCTCACCCTCCCCACGTTTCCCTGTCCAGACTCCGGTAATGAATCGCTTCCGCTAAATGTTCGGTTTTAATATCAGCACAGTTATCCAGGTCGGCAATAGTGCGCGAAACCTTCAGGATGCGGTCGAAAGCACGGGCCGACAGACTCAGCTTTTCCATAGCGGTTTTCAGCAGATTATGGCCATCTTCGGTGATCACACAAATCTGCCGGAGCATTTTGCTGCTCATCTGTGCATTGCAATGGATGTTTTTGCTTTCCTTGTATCTTTCTTCCTGTATAAGCCTTGCACGGGTAACTCTTTCGCGGATAGTTGCACTTTTTTCGGATTGCCGCAAGCTGGTAAGTTCACGGAAAGGTACCGGAACAACTTCCACATGAATATCGATGCGGTCGAGCAGTGGGCCGGAGATTTTATTCAGGTATTTCTGTACGATTCCCGGTCCGCAG
>Ga0335397_10008433_pt1 | contig 12980 bp, 8 predicted proteins | sample MAT04_FD_205740 | JGI IMG/M metagenome (GOLD analysis project Ga0335397, IMG submission 205740) | Freshwater microbial communities from Lake Fryxell liftoff mats and glacier meltwater in Antarctica - MAT-04 (spades assembly) (version 2) ...
CCTTTTTTCGGATCGTGACAGCTCGCGCAGGAGATGGTGTCATCGGCCGAGAGGCGCGGGTCGAAGTACAACTGCTTGCCGAGGGCGATCTTGTCCTCGGACGGAGCGTTGTCCGCAGGATGAGGCACGGCTGCCAACCCGGCGGGTTCTGCCGCCCCAAGGGTCGCGCTCATCAGGCAGCCGGCCAGAACACCGGCCATCCATTGTCGAAAGTATCGGTCCATTTTCATGACCCAGCGCCTTGTGCAAATCGGAGAAAAACGGTGGAAAACCCGTTGATTGCGGGGGAACCCGTATTGTTCGACTGCCGCCTCCAGAATTCAAGCGGAGAACCTGAGAAAAAAGACACGGAAGCGCCAAAGGTGTCGTTGCATTTGATTGTATTTCCTTCTCCCCTGGAGGGAGAAGGTGGCCGCTTCGGCCGGATGAGGGGGAGTTCACGGCAATTCGAGCGCGGATTGCACACTCCAGGTGCCAGGACATCCCCCTCACCCCCGGCCCCTCTCCCTCCAGGAGCATTAGTATCTACACAAGTCCGAAGATCAATACAGAAAACGATTAACGCAAAGGCGCAAAGAGGCAAAGTCTCGCCAAGAATTCCATCTGAAGGTCCAGCAGAAAGCATCTATTTCCGACGATTTTAAATTCGAGAAATCGAGATGTTCGGTTTGATATAAAGGGGTTCTCTTGGCGAACTCTCCGTCTTTGCGCCTTTGCGAGAGGGGATTTCGGACTTGTGTAGATACCAATGGCCCCAGGGGAGAGGGGAGTCAAACCGAAACCCCCTCCTACACCCATGCAACAACCTCAGAAAAGCGGCGCGTGGATTTTACCCTGCGCGGGGTTATACTGCCCATCGGCTAGAGGTGGAGTCGTCAGCATCCGGTGTTTCTAACGGAGAAAGGCGAGGTGCAACATGCCGCTGTTCGAGATTGAAACCAACGCGCACATCATGATTGCCTGGGCCGGCACGCAGGCCGAGGCGGAAGCCGCGCTCAAGGACAATTACCCGGAAGAGGAAGTGCTCCGCGTCAGCAAGCGGCCGCGCGAGATGTGGGTGATCTCCAAGAAGCTGCTCGGTCTCGAAGGCCGCGCTGAACCGTGCGACCAGGCCCGCGACTGCCTCAACCGCGCCCAAGGCGACAAGCTCCACGCCATCCGGCTTTTCATGCACGACACCGGTTCCGATTTGCATCAGGCACAACGGGCGATTGAAACGAACATGTCGCTGGGCTGGTGACAACCATCCGTCGGTCTCCCCCCAGTCTTAGCCCCCCGTCAATGACGGGGGGGGGCGTTCGTACGCGACCAATGCGCGGGGATGATTTGCAATTCAACGTCCCCCGGCGACTCGCCGGGGGCTAAGACGAAAAGGTCTCTCCGTGACACGACTTCTCGCTGGCAAAGTGGCACTCGTGACCGGGGCGGGGCGGGGTTTGGGGCGTTCGTTTGCCGAGCGGCTCGCCGCGCTGGGCTGTGCAGTCGGCATTCATGGCATGCGGGAAAACGGCCCGGCTGAGTACGGCGAAGGAACCACGCTGACAGACACCGCGAAAGAAATCGGCAACCTGCACGGCGTGAAAACGGTTCGTTCGCTGGCCGATCTCACCATTCCCGCCGATGTCGAACGCTGCGTGCTGGAAGTCTCGCAGGCACTCGGGCCGATTGACATTCTCGTGCATAACGCCGGGGGTGACATCGCCGCCGCGGGGGGCAAGCCGAATCCGAACGACGCGGTCAACATCAAGGAGATCGATGTTCGGGCGGTGCTGGATCGCAATCTGCTCAGTACGATTCTCGTCTGCCAGCAGGCGGCTCGCCAGATGATGGTCCGCAAAACGGGCCGCATCATCACCATCAGTTCGATCTCGGGCTTCAAAGGTTCCGATCAAGGAGCGATTTACGCCACCGCGAAAGCCGCCGTGGTGGAATACACCCGCTGCCTCGCCGTGCAACTGCGGCCATACGATATCACCGTGAACAGCCTCGCCCCCGGCGACACCCGCACCGGCCGCTTCCTGGGCACTCGCGCCGTCGCGGCAGGCCGGCTCGTCACCGAAGGGACGCTGGACCGCGTGGGCACGGTAGATGAAGTCACCCGCGTGATCGAATTCTTCGCCGGCCCGCTGGGCGACTTCGTCACCGGCCAAGTCCTCCGCGTCGACGGCGGCAGCCAATGCTGGCCCGCCTAATCTAACGCGCAATACCAGCCCGCAGCACAAGCAAGAGATTTTTCAACGCAAAGACGCGAAGTCGCGGAGAAAAGAAAAACGCCTAACCGCAGATTTCGCAGATGCACGCAGATAAATCAATAAAAATGCGGCACTTCCTCAATCGAGCATCGTTTGTACTCTGCGTATCGTGCCTATGCATGATTCCAATCGGGATAGTCGTTAACGCAAACGAATGGGGTGACGTACCGACGCTTCACACAGTGGCATATTTTATTTATGCGTGGTTATTCGCGATTGTGCATCACTTTACCAGGCCCCGCAAAGACATCGGCTAACTTGGGCAATCAGCAGAGCCGTGTATAGTTCAACATCTGTATGCTCTTCGCGTTTGCCTTATCTGCGTCAATCTGCGAAATCTGCGGTTAAGTTCTTGTCTTCTCAGCACCTTCGCGCCTTAGCGTTAAAGCCCTGCCGAACCAACCCCCTCATTCATGTGTCCCTGCTTGCCATGAACACAACCCAACTGCGCAAGCTCGGCGTTCCGGACGACTGCATCGGCAGCGCGATTCAGGCGTTGCAGGCTGCGATTGCTGATGGATCCAAGGGGAAGGACGTCAAGGAGCGGATCAAGGAGATCGTCGCCAAGCCCGAGGAATTCGTCGCTGATCCGCACTTCGGGGCGTTCGCAACAGAGTTGTCCCAAGCCGGACTCGTCGAGGAACTCACGCCGATTCCCTATCAAACGTGGGGGACCGACATCGACCACGGGGCGCATCACCAGATGCGGCAGGCGTGCATGCTGCCGATGGCCCGCGGCGCGGCTCTCATGCCGGATGCCCACATCGGCTACGGCCTCCCCATCGGCGGCGTGCTGGCGCTCGAAAACGCCGTTGTGCCCTATGCCGTCGGCGTCGATATCGCCTGCCGCATGAAGCTTTCGGTCCTCGATCTACCAGTCGATTCCATTGACAAATCGTTTCACCGGTACAAGACGGCTCTCGAAAAGGGGACGCGGTTCGGCATCGGCTGCGTTCACGAAACGCCGCAAGATCATGGCGTGATGGACGCCGATTGGAACATCACCCGCATCACGCGCGAGCACAAGGACAAAGCGTCGCGACAACTCGGCACGTCGGGTTCCGGCAACCACTTCGTCGAGTTCGGCGAACTGACGCTGACCCAGCCCGACGCCGAACTCGGCCTCGACGCCGGCACCTATGTCGCCCTGCTCAGCCACAGCGGCAGCCGAGGCGTCGGGTCCGCCGTCTGCGATGTCTACAGCCGCATGGCCCAGGCCCGGCTGCCGCGCAAGTACACCGACTTCGGCCGCCTGGGCTGGCTCGATCTCGACTCCAACGCCGGGCAGGAATACTGGGCGGCGATGAACCTGATGGGCGATTACGCCGCCGCGAATCACGATGTGATCCACCGCCTCGTGTCGAAACTGCTCGGCGCGCGGATTATCACGGGGGTCGAGAATCATCACAATTTCGCGTGGAAAGAAATTCACGACGGCCGCGAGTTGATCGTGCATCGCAAAGGGGCGACCCCGGCCGGCGCGGGCGTCCTGGGCGTGATCCCCGGTTCGATGGCCGATCCGGCGTTCGTCGTCCGCGGCAAGGGGAACGCGGCAAGTCTGCTGTCCGCCTCCCACGGAGCCGGCCGCCGCATGAGCCGGACCGCCGCTCGCGACAAGTACAACTTCCGCGCCGTACAGCGCGACCTGGAAGCGAAAGGCATCCGCGTGCTGTCGGCCGGCTCGGACGAGGTGCCGTATGTCTACAAAAACATCCGCGAAGTGATGGCCGCCCAGACCGATCTGGTGGAACCCATCGCCGAATTCCAGCCGCGGATCGTCAAGATGTCGGACGACGGCCGCGCGGAGGATTGAGTTTTAGCGACGCTTCGCAGAATCGTGGTTGCGGCACATCCGCGTGAAATAATGTCGTTGTTTCGATCAAAGTTTGATGTCTTCCCAGCCAATCGACTGGACGAACTGGCTTAGATGCTTACGATTGTTGGTGACAACTATACCGTTGACCCCCAACGCCTGGGCCGCGAGGATCACATCGCCGTCGAGGGATTGGTCGGGTGCGGTGGGTCGACCTCGTAAGCGTGCATCGGCCCACAATTCCGCCGCGCGTAGCATCGTGTCAGTGTCAAGTGGCAGATAGTCGAAGAATTTACCAATCTCATCGAGACGCTCGATGCTTCTCTGCTTCGATTGACCTTTTCGATTCAAATGGATCAGCTTGCGGCGGAGTTCGTAGTCGCTGATTTCAGGCACAATGATTTCGTTGCCCTGTGCCACGGCATTGCCGGCCCAATCAAGGATTGCCTTGCTCTGTGCGTCGGATGGATGACATAGGCTGCTCAAAATGCCGGTATCAAGGAGAAGTCTCATCACGGTCCTCGCAACGCATAGTCAGATCGGTCGCTTGCCGAAGCTGTTCCATGACCATTGTGTCGTACGCAGGATCTTCCGCCGACCATTTTTTCATCAACCGGATCAGTTGCTCATATCGCTTTTTCCTCAAATCCACTGAGGAAACGGTTTCGACCTGTTGCATGACGAACTCCCAAAGTCTCAATTGTCGCAACTGATATAGTTTCGATGAAACGGAACCCTGAAACAAGATGAATCACAAAAATTCGGTGACACCGATGCCAGCCGTTAGCGTCATTTTCGTTTGCTGATGATATCCATGATTTTCGCGGTCGTGTCGTAAATCCTATCTTTGATTCAATCGCTTGATAGCCCCCACATAAAGCCCAGAATCGGCCATCAAATCAGGCCCAAGAAGAATGCGACCGGTAACCCGAAATAGGCTACCATGGTGGCGGCAATGGCCCCTTCGCCAATCGGCCAGTTGATTTGCGTGATCAGAATCCAGAGAGCCACTGCAATCAACGGCCCAAAGATCAGACCCAGTGCCATCAGACAGAAGGCCTTGAACCAGTCGAAATCTTGCATGTTGACAGGCTTAAGGAATGTCGCGCCCGGCGATGCCGTCGCCGGGCTATGTGATTGTCAATCCGCATACGCTTCCCCGGTCGCTTCCGCCGTCTGCAAGCTCGATTTTTTGATGTTCCTTAACCGCTTCTCATCGACTTCGGCCTTCAATTTCGCGATGGCGTCCTCCACGGACATCGCCCCCAGGTCGCCGTCGATGCGGTCTCGTACGGCGACGGTGCCGTTGTCCTGGTCGCGGCCGCCGACGACCAGCATGTAAGGAATCAGCTCCAGCTGCGCGTCGCGGACTTTCGGGTTGATCTTGATGCTGCGGCTGTCGAACGTCACGCGGAAGCCGGCGGCTTTGAACTTCTGTTCCACCTCGCGGGCGTAATCGTCGAACTTGTCGCTGATCGCCATCACGCGGGCCTGCTCCGGGGCCAGCCACAGCGGGAACGCCCCGGCGAAGTGTTCGATCAGGATGCCCATGAAGCGTTCCATCGAACCGAACGGGGCGCGGTGAATCATCACCGGGCGGTGCGGTTGGTTGTCGGCTCCAATGTATTCCAACTGGAACCGTTCCGGCAGATTGTAATCGAGCTGCACGGTGCCCAGTTGCCATTCGCGGCCGATGCAGTCGCGGACCACGAAGTCGATCTTTGGCCCATAAAACGCGGCTTCCCCCTTCTCGGCGGAGTAGTTCATGCCGAGGTTTTTGACGACATCGATGAGCGTCGCTTCCGCCTGATTCCACAGTTCGGGGCTGCCGACGTATTTGTCGCTGTCGGGATCGCGAAGGCCGATGCGGACGCGGAAATCGGTGAGGCCGAGCGTGTTGAAAATCATCAGCACGAGTTCAATGTTCGACCGCAACTCCTCAGCGACCTGTTCCGGGGTGACGAAAAGGTGGGCGTCGTCCTGGGTGAAGCCGCGAACGCGGGTCATACCGTTGAGTTCGCCGGTTTGCTCGTAGCGGTAGACGGTCCCGAACTCTGCGAGCCGAACCGGCAAATCGCGATACGAGCGCGGCTCGGCCTTATAGATATGAATATGGTGCGGGCAGTTCATCGGCTTGAGGAGGAAGCCTTCCTGGTCCTCGAGCCATTTCAGCAGCGCGGCCGAGCGTTCCGCCGTGTTGCTGGCCTTCGCGTACCCAGGCAAGTCGACATCGAGCATCTTCAACAACTCGACGACATACTTGTGAATCGCATCCAGCTTCGCCGGTTGCGAGTTCGCGGCCCCATAACCGGGTGGCATGAAGTGGGCCGTCTTGCAGTAGTTCACCCAGTCGGTCTCACGCTTCTCGTCGATCTCCCCTAAAGACAGGCGATGCTGAGCCAGATCGAGTGCCCCGGCGGCCGGGCGGGAATACATCGGCGGGAACTGGGCGTCGCGGTAATACGGGAAATGACCGCTGGTCCGATAGAGTTCCAACCGGCCGATGTGCGGGGTGTAGACCGGCGAATAGCCGCGCTGGATCAGTTCATCCTTGATGAACGTTTCCAGCAAACCGCGGATGGTGGCCCCTTTGGGCATCCACAGAATCAAGCCGCTGCCGACGACCGGGCTGATGGTGAAGAGGCTCAGTTGTTTGCCCAGCACCCGATGATCGCGGCGTTTGGCTTCGTTCATCTGGTCGAGATAGGCATCCAGATCCTTCTGCGAAAACCAGGCGGTTCCATATAGCCGCTGCAATTGTTGATTGCTCGAGTCCCCCTTCCAATAGGCCCCGGCGATCGACAACAGTTTGAACGCTTTGATCCGCTTGGCGTCGGGGATATGTGGGCCTCGGCACAGGTCGACGAATTCCCCCTGGCGATAGAAGCTGACCGTCGGATGTTCGGCCAACCCTGTCTCGATGTGTTCGGTCTTGAGCTTCTGCGACATCCCCTGCACGAGTTCGATGGCCTCGTTGCGATCAATGACAAACCGCTCGAATGGCTCGGCTCCCGAAATGATCTTCGCCATCTCGGCTTCGATGCGGGGGAAATCGGCTTCGCTGATCGGTTGCGGGACGGCCATGTCGTAATAGAAACCGTGGCCCGTGGTGGGGCCGAAGGCGAGTTCCACACCGGGATACAACCGCATCACGGCTCGTGCCATGACGTGGGCGCAGGAATGCCGCAGGATGCCGAGCGATTGCGGGTCTTTCTCAGTGAGAATCTGAACGGGGATCGGGCGCTGGTCGGTGATTTCGGCGAGGGGCCGCATCACATCGGAGATCGTCGGCCCCACCTGGATGCCGAGCGCTGCGGAGGCGAGCCGGGGGCTGATTTTCGCCGCGACATCGAGGCCGTTGGCGTGATCGGGAAATTCGTGTTGCGAGCCGTCGGGAAGTTGAATAGTGAGCATGGGAGGTTTGTCAGTGGTCCGTGGCAAAATTTGGTGATGAATCAGTTTGGGTGGCACGTTCCTGAGACTCTGGGAAGGGCATGGTCTTCGCGCGCTCGCCACGCCCGTCGAAGACTCCGGGACGTGCCACCCGAGCAAGTATGCAGACCCGCTCCGGAAGATGGAAGTTCGGAGCGTCTGTTGTCGCGGCGGATGCCATTTTCGATGTAGGGTTTGCCGAGGCGAACCAGATTCCGGTGAAGGTCCGAAATGGTTCGCCTCGATGACTCGGCAAACCCTACTCGGAAAAAGAATCGCCCACGGACAGATGCCGGAGCCGTGAATGCTTCTCTTTTCTTGACAATCTCATCATAGCCACCCCAACTGTTCTTCCTTCACAAAGGAGAATTTTCCCGCCGATTCATCAAACCCTATCGATTTGTCTCGACGAATGCCGAAATTTGAGACAGAATAGGGTGGAGACAAGAGACAAGAGACAATCCGTCAGAAGACATGGTAGTTTCTCGGGCCTTGCTTTTTGTTTCTTGCCTCTCGTCTCTTGCCTCATGCCTCTTGCCTCTTCGTTCTTGATCCCTCCGGAGTTCCTCATGCTCACAATGCTTGGCAGCCCGCGCCGGTGTTGCGATGGCATCACCCGCCGTGAAACCCTCAAAGCCGGCGTCCTGTCGTCGCTGGGCGGTCTCGGCCTGCCGCAACTGCTCGCGGCCAACGAAGCGGGGCTGCTCGGCAACGGCAAAGCCAAGAACGTGATGTTCCTCTTCCTGCTCGGCGGAGCCGCCACGCAGGATATGTACGACCTCAAACCCAACGGGCCGAGCGAAACACGCGGCGAGTTCAAACCGATTCCGTCCAACGTCCCCGGCCTCGATGTTTGCGAACATTTGCCGTTGATGTCGCAATGGATGCACAAGGCCGCCGTCATCCGCTCGCTGAATCACAAGGCCGGCTGTCACAACTGCCTGCCGTGTTACACGGGCGATGAAGTCCCGCCGCTCGATCAGCACCCGCGCGACACCAACCCTCCCAGCATGGGATCGGTGTTGTCGTATCTCAGCCGCGACGAATCCAACTTCCCCGCCTACCATTATCTGCCGAACTGGCTCGGCTGGGGACAGGCGTTTCGCCGGGCCGGGCCATATGGCGGCTTCCTCGGCAAACGTTACGACGCCGTCACCACCGAATGCCTCCCCACGCACGACCCGGATGTCACCCCCGTCATCGGCACCCCGGCCACCGTTCGCGGTGTGCCCCTGCTGTCGCACAGCACCTTGCAGGACGGCGTCACGCTCGACCGGCTCAACTCCCGCAAGTCGCTCCTGTCGCAGTTCGATCAGCAACTCGCCGTCGCGGACACCGCCGGGGTCGATTCCTTCGACCGCAATCAGCGTCAGGCGTTCGATATCCTCACGTCATCCAAACTGCGCGAATCGTTCGATCTCAGTCGAGAAGATCCGAAACTTGTCGCGCGTTACGGCAACACCCTCTTCGGCAACAGCACGCTCATTGGCCGCCGGTTGCTGGAACGGGGCGCGAAGTTCGTCAACGTGACGTTCGACCTGTATTGGGGACCGGTCAAGATCGACTACGACGCCTGGGACACGCATGTCAAGAACTTCAGCATTCTGAAGAACAACAAGCTGCCGATTCTCGATCAGGTCTATTCGACGTTGATGCAGGACCTGACCGACCGGGGCATGCTGGATGAAACGCTCGTCATCATGATGAGCGAGATGGGCCGCACGCCCAAGATCAATGGCAACGCCGGCCGCGACCACTGGACCTTCTGCTATTCCGCCATCCTCGCCGGCGCGGGGATCAAAGGGGGGACCGTTTACGGTTCGTCCGACAGCCAGGCCGCGTATGTGAAAGACAAACCGGTCAGCAATACCGACATTGTGGCGAGCGTGTATCACTGCCTGGGCTTAGACCCCGAACACCGCATCCCCGATCAAGCCGGCCGCCCCATCGGCATCGCCCACGGCGGCGACCCCATCTGGGACATCCTCGCGTAACGCCCGCATCCGCAGAATTCCATTCACGAATCACTCCGCAGTCGCTTGCGCTTCGCGGCGCAAACCGCATTCCTACGCTCATCGCACCCCTCCGCCGCGCGTTCATTTCGCTTCATCCAACTCCGCAAGTTTCTTCCGCGCCTCCTCCCAGAAATCATCCGCAATGCGCAGTTCCCACACTTCGCCTTCAGCGGCATGGTATTCATCGTAGCCACCATTGAATGTGACGGGGCGGTTCATCAGCGGCCGCTCGACCAGCAAAAATGGAATGTCTTTCTCATTCAGCCTGCGGGCGAGGGAATAAGTGAGGACGTATTTTCCTTCGGGCGAATAAGCCAGGCGTTCCTCATCCGGTTTGCCGGCGAAGTCGGTTTGCTTGCCGTAGGCATTCATCTGAATCATTTCGCCCGACTTGGCGTCGAACCGCGCATGGATGGAGGTGCTGCGGCCTTTCCAGCGGCGGCCTTCGTACAGCGTGCCGCCGGGTTCAAACGTCGCCATCAGTTGGAGATTTCCCGCAGCCTGCAAATCTTCCGGCAACGGCGGCGCCTTGATGCGCACGGACACTTTGCGCGGCACGGGCCGGGCAATCACCGACTGAATTTGCTCCTCACCCGGCTTGAGGACGAGCTTAACCGGCAGCGTCTGATCTTCATTGCCGAGCCGAACCGAGAATGTGTATTGACCGGCAGCCAATGGGCCGATCACACAGACACCCGCGTCGTCCGGCACGAACGTCTGCGATTGGATCGACGTTCCATCCGGCCGCTCGATCGCGACGGGCTTCCAGTCGTCATCCCGCAGGTCAATTGTCGCGCTATCCGGCGTCGGCCCGTCTTTCGTTTCGCTGGTCAACTTCACGATCAACCGGCATTTGTCGCCGAGGGGTTTGGCATCTGCTCCCTTTTCGTCATCATCCATTGGCTTCACCGGCTCGTCACCAGCCGGCTTACCTTCCAACTCCGCGAGTTTCTTCCGCGCTTCGGCCCAGAACTCGTCTGCAACATCAATGGTCCAGGCGTTGCTGTCTGGTGTGACTCGATATTGGGCTGCTTTTGCGTCAGCCGGAGTGGGCCATTCGACGAGCATACTCCTGCTGAGCGTCTCTCCACTTTCTGTTTTCTCAACGGTCGTGGTCGTCCAGAGCAGTGAGAGCTGATACGTTCCTTCCGGCAGCAAGATCTCGCTCTCTTCGAGCGGCGTGGGACGCTCGATGCCGTGGCTGATGACGAGTAGCTTGCCCGATTTCCAGTCGAAATTCAGATCATTGGTAGTCTCGGGACGCAGCTTCCATTCGCGGCCATCAACTACGGTCGGTATCGAAGTCAGTCCCGCAATCATCCCAATGCGATGTTGATACAAATCGTCGGGGACGACCGGGGCGTTGATCGCGACCGAGACCAGTTTCACTGGGGGCGGGCAGGCGATCTGCACCGTCGTGAGTCCTTGCTTCACCAACTCAAGCTGGGTCCTGAGGAAGCGGCCGTCCGGGAACTTGACAGTGAACTCATAGTTCCCCGGCTTGGTCGGTTCGGCGATGAACATTTCACCACGCATCCGTCCCCGAACTTTGCGCAGTGGCCCAATAAACTGAGCTTCCGAAGAGTCCTCTGCTGGAACGCCGATCTCAAAGAGGCTGCAACTCATGCCTTGAGGGGCTGGCCCGTCTTTCGTTTCGCTCACCAGCGTCACGACTAACTGGCATTTGTCGCCCACCGGCTTCGCGTTCGCTCCATTTTCGTCGTCATCCATCGGCGAATTCGCCGCCGGCTTAACGGGGGCGTTCGGCCACTTGGCCAATTGCTCCCGTGCTTTCGTGAGCAGGGTTTCGGGTAGTTCGAGTTTCCAGCCGCCGTTATCGGCCTCAAGGGTGCGAAGAGACGGCTGGGATTGCACGCTGCTCGGCCACACGTCTTTGAAATTTTCTGGACGCGGCGGCGGATACAGGATCAATTGCATCTCCACCGGGCCGGACTGAATGAAGACGATGCGGTCGGCAGACTCCGCGTCCGACAGATCGATCTCGCGGTCACGGGCACTCAGTTGCGCGATCTCGCCGGTTTTCGCGTCGAATGTCATCGAATGTTGTGCGACGGACTTTCGCCACAACTGCTTGCCGAGCTTGACATCGGCTTCCTGCAAAAAGCAACCGAGTTTCCAACCGGCGTAACGCAGGTCGTCGGGGAGCGGCGGGGCAGTCACGGCGAGCGAAAGCTTCGTTCGCGGCCCAGGACAAATCACGGTCAATTCACGCGGTTTGTCGTCGCGGATTAAGACCGACTGCGTAGACTCCTGACCGTCGGCCAGCCGAATCTGGAGTTCGTAGCGATCGGACACGACGGCATGGAAGGAGAACCGACCTGTCGCGCTCGTGGTGTCGCGCGGTGAAGAAAACCTTAACAGCGGCTTCGCCAGATTCGGCTCACCCGACTCTTCGATCGGCGGAGATTCCGGCCTGCCATACTGCGTCTGTTGTGGGGCGATCAAAGCGATGAAGTCAATCGTCTCCGTGACCGGCAGTCCGTTTGCGGTTTGATGGACAAGCTTGACGATTAGCGTCGGCGGCGTTTCAGGCTGCAGTACGGTATTCGATTCCCGCAGGCGGTCCGCATCAAGTTCGGATTTCGCCGCGCTGGTGCCGGAATCGGCCAGCCGTTGGCGGACCGCCGCGAGCAACGTCTCCGGCAGTTCCAGTTCCCAGCGGTTCTCGCCGGGGTTGACGGTGCGCGGGTGCGTTGGAGGCGGATATTCTCCCAACCCGTGCGGCGGATCGGTGAGAGTGGCTATTCCATCGCTTCCCATTCCACCCATTCTGGGGATTGTTTCCTGTAGGGCACCCCCCGCGACATTTTGGAGTTGAATCTGATAGCGCACGCCCACCGGGCCGCTTGCTAAGAAGACGATACGTTCCTCTTCTGGTTTGTTTCGGAAGTCGAACTGTACCATGCGTAATTGCGCGTCGGTGACGTTTAGCCCATCGGACTTCAGCGGCATCAAAAGAGCGGCTTGCCCAGTCTGCGTATCGAGCGATACAAGCTGTCGCTGCGGAGACAGCAACGTCCACTCGATTTCGTTCAACATGAGCGGCCGCTCATCGATGTAGTAATTCACGTGCTTGATGTGTTCTTGCAAATCCGCTGGCAATGGAGCAAGAGTTATTGTGACCGGCATCTTCTTGCGTGCAGCAGGACAAACGACCATCAATTCCTGCGGCGTGTCACCCCGAATCAGCACCGGCCGCGTGCTGTGCTGGCCGTCCGCGAGCGTGATCTTCAATTCATAACGGTCGGGGGGCACCTGTATGAAGTTGAACCGACCGTTTGTGCTTACACCGGGAGATACCGGTAAGCCGGCGACCATGCCATCCTCTCTAAGAGTCTATCCGGAAACTGATCTGGTCGTAATTCCTGATTTCGGCGATGGTTGGCGTTTTCCTCTCACGCAAAGGAGTGCGCTGGATGTCGACCACCACGAACCCTCGGAAGGCCT
>Ga0335397_10008435_pt1 | contig 12977 bp, 21 predicted proteins | sample MAT04_FD_205740 | JGI IMG/M metagenome (GOLD analysis project Ga0335397, IMG submission 205740) | Freshwater microbial communities from Lake Fryxell liftoff mats and glacier meltwater in Antarctica - MAT-04 (spades assembly) (version 2) ...
AGGCTCAGTGGGCCCCGCGAGGGGAAGCCATATGCGACTGCTGTGAGGAGCACAACGTTCGCGACGGTGCCCACACCGTCATCCCTTGAGGAGGAGAGAATGGCCGCCTGTGAGGTCGCCACGGCACCGGCGCCGACGACCCACCACCACCGGGATGCGAAATGGGTTGCACAAGTTGGGGGATTTCCACGAGCTCGAAGGCCCTGGCGAAGCCGAAAAAGTGAATCAGACCGTGCACCATAGACATCGCGGCGATGATGATGCGGGTCATGGTCGTGGCTCCCTCTCGAACTGATGTCGTAGCGCATCCGCGCATCCGCGCATCCGCGCATCAGTCTTCATTGGCGGCGTCGGAGATGCCAGAGAAGGAAGTCCCGGCCAATGAGGCTCTCGTGAGTGTCGAGGGCGGGGGCCGATGCCTTAGGCAGCGACGATCTGAAGAGGGTTAGCGCGCAGGAGTGCCCTCAACGGGGGCCCCATCCACGTCACGCGTACCTGGGCTGTGAAGCCAGTCGCGGAGAACGCCGACTACCGCGTCGCTTCGTGTCTGCTCGGTGTCTCCCGCACCATCGCGGGCGGCAACCGGCGCGAAGGAGTGACGCGAGCCTCGAACTGTGGTCATAGTGGCGACCGGGGCCGGTCGACGCCACACATCGCGCCGGCACCAATGAGGAGTATGTGCTCGAGGGATATCGTCATTGCTTCTCCTGGCCAGAAAACGGACATGATCCGCTGCCAGGGTCTAGAGCAACATGATGACCCTACCCCGCCCAGGGGCGTCTGTCATCACGTCGCCGTGCGAGAGCTATTTCCGCATCAATTTCACCGTCGATGCAGCGCCACTGTTAGTGATTTCAAGGGTGCGGTCCATTACTCCCTCGCAGACTCCACTCAGGGTGACGTTGTTGTCTCGCGCGAACTTCCGCATCATGGCGAATGCGCTCTCGGGACTAATGTTTCCCGTTTGGGCTACAGCACCCTTGGCTTGTTCGATCAGCACACGGCTTTGGAGGGCTCGCTGCAACTGCTCAGCCACAATGCCGGAATCGCGAACGATTCGCTCCTGAATGATGCCAATCGTGGCCACATCGGCGAGAGCCTGTGCGACGGCGATATCCGCGTCATTGAGCTCGCCGACCGTGGAGCTGAAAAGGTTCATCGCTCCCAGCACCGTGCCACGAAGCCGCAACGGCGTTGCGTGCACTGACTGAAAACCTTGTCCCAAAGCTGCCTCCCGAAATACGGGCCAGCGACTTCCGGAACCGGCGATATCCCCGACGGTGACGGGCTTGCCAGTCGTGAAGCAGTCGACGCAGGGACCTACGCCAGCGTCAAGTTGAAGGATCTCGACCAAGTCGGCACTTTCGCTGGTGGAGGCCACCAACTGCAATTGCCCTGCAGCATTCGCGAGGAGCAGACCGCCGGCATCCGTTGCCAAGATGTCAGCACACACTTCAACGAGTGTCTGGAGAAGTGTCACCGTGTCGTAGTCGTCGATGAGGGTGTCGGCGACTGTCACAAACGCCGCACTCACCTTCTGCTCTCGGGATTGTTGTTCCACTTCGGATCTCCTGTCCACTGCGCAAGATAAGTTACTGCGAATACTCGTCGGGGTCGCTGAAGTCCAGTTTTCGCTGAACCACATCAAGCGCAACCTCGGCTAATGGGCGGCCATCCGCGAATGCGCGTGCCTGAAGCCTGGTGAACGCTTCTGTCGCTGAGACGCCGAGTTGGACGAAAATCATCCCGGTGGCTTGGTGAATTTCACGTCGCATTGCGGGTGATAGCGAGGTTTCCGCTCCCGCGTCATCGTCGGCCGACACCACAGCGTGTCGGAGGGCCTGCGAAGAAAGAGACTGCGCAAGGTCCATCCCCGCTGAAAGGTCTGGCGGCCGAAGCGGCCCTGGCGTTGAGCGGTATAGGTCGACAACGCCCACGGTGACGGCCCCCATTTTCAACGGCAGCGCGAATATTGCCCCCACATCCAGCCCCGCGATGGCGGACCTGAACATCGGCCACATCGTTGCATCAATTTCGTCAACGTCGGAAACGAGCGCAGGCCGCCCTGTCTGCAGCGCCTCCCAGTGGGGCCCCTCGCCCAGCTCGAACTGCAGTTGCTCTAAGCGGGCGGCGATCGAATCGCTGATTCCGATGGTCGATTGTCCGCCGAGCGCGCTCGTTATCGAGATGGAAGCGCCGCTGATCGGGAGCAGTGCGACAAATCGGTTGCACAGCTCCTGAGAAGCCGCAGCCATTTCCGACGACCGCGTTCCGAGTTCGTTTTCCATTTAGACCTACGTCTTCGGCCAGTGTTATCTCTTGATTTGCTCCGCAACGCGACCAGAAGGTCGCTCGATGAGGCGTTCGGAAAGTACGAACTCAACGCCGCACACAAAATTATATGCGGCCCCGCAGTGCTGAACCACTTCTGGCGACGGCAACTTGACCCCTCGATTCAGGCGTCTTGCCGGGCTCGTACCTTCGACCGTCATTCGAGCCCAATTTCATTGGGACCGCCTGAGTGCGGATCACTTCGATCATCGGTAAGCATCGTGTGCCGGAGGTTTAGGTTGCCTCAACGGAACGTCAGCCGAATGCTTCTGGCGCTGCAACGACATTTCCGCAGGCCCACAGTTGATTCATGACCGGAGAGTGCGAAGCCGGGCGATGTCGTCGGGATCGATTTCGTCTTGCCCCAATGTCCACTTTCGGACAACTGCTGGATGGGTGCGAGCGACGGCGGCAACGAGGTGCATTCCGTGGCGTTCGATTAGAAGCGAGACGAACACATTCGGTGGCATTGCTTCTCCTGGGCAGAAAGCGGACCTGATCCGCTGCCGGGGTCTAGAGCAACAAGATGACCCTACCCCGCCTTTGAGGACGCTGGCACAACCTGCCTGCCTGTTGACTTCTGCACGGCGAAGAGGGACGATTCGACTAGTCACCCCGGACCCCGGTGCATCCAACATTCGGAGAATCGGGAACCCATGACTGTTGCGTCGCCCAGAGCACTTCCCTTCGCCACGTCGAACTCCGCGCGTGCGCGCCAACAGCTCGATCAACTTGACGACGCGCTCGTGCTCGAACCGGCTGGACCGTCGTCGTGGCGCGTGTGCGACGGGCGCATCGCTCGCGGTCAGGGTCGGTTCCTCGCATTCGTGGACCGAAAAGGCGAAGCTTTCGAGGTCATGCAAATTGCCGACGACTTCGTGTGGGCATCGTTTCCCACGATGAGAGCCGCACTGGAGCACGTTGTCGAAACGTACAACGCATACCTGACAGAGCGATCTGCCGGGCAACTGGATTGGCTTTCGTGAGTTAGGTTCAATCGTCCAGCGGCTGGTGCCGCGTTGACCATGTGGCGACCCGATCTACCGCGGCAGTTCCCGGTCGCGGAGTGCGAGCACGATCGACGGGATGCTCAGTGCCGCGGCTTCGATCATCCAGAAGATCCCCATCAGGGCGTTGTAGCTGAGTGTGATGTTCCAGGAGTCGGGGTCTTCGCCTAACACGACGAAGGCCCGCGACGACGCCGGCGATGGAGCCCAGCAGGATCCACGCCGCAGGGATCACGACGAAAAGGGCAATCATGGCGACCGCGAGTGCGATTCGGGCGCGAGGGGTGCGCAGGGCTTGGAATCGGGTGTCCGTCATGAGCCGCTCGGTGCGCGCGGCGACCAACTGCTCGTTCTTCGTTCTACGCGACGTGCTCATCGGATCCTCCCGGTCCTGTGAATGGTGTGAGTGAGAACAATTCCCCGACCGGAGAGTCAAGCTCCGCGCGATGCAGAGCGCCAGCGCGAGGCTGGGGCTGTACTCGCCGCGTTCGAGATACCCGACCGTCTGATAGTGCACTTCAACTGCGTCCGCGAGCTGTTGCCGCGTGATGCCGCGATCGGTGCGCATGCTCTCGAGGCGGCGGTAGACCGGCTCCTCCGACTTCGGTGTGCGTCCCATGGCGGATCGCACAAATACTATGTTGCATTATGGCAACATCGGAATGATGGTTGGGGTGCTGGCAGCGATCAGGCTGACCCACAGGAGACGGCGGATCAGCCATCTTCGCGGATGCTCAGTTGTCGCCTGCGGTCGAATAGATGCCGCCGTCTCCGCTGCCAAGCACGGTGAAACGCGTTCCTGCGGGCTCGCACACCAGAGCGTGAACCAGTTGCTGGAAGTCCATGCCGGTCGCACGTTCGGCGAGCAAGGCGAGCGCGACGTAGCCGCCGTTGTTGTACTGGAACCGCTCGCCGGCGGGGAAGACGGTCTTGTGTCCGCTCAGGACCGGTAGGAACTGCTCGATCGTCACGTCGTCCGAGATCAGGGGGAGGTTGTCCGCGAACAGTAAACCGGCGGGGGTGGCCAGTTCGAACATCACACGCTCGAGGAGCCCCATGACCACCAATGTCCCTATCCGCGACCGTCGTTCGTTCATAGGGTAGAGCCAGCCACGCGACTGGCCCCCGATGAAGGCGACAATTGTGCCCTGTCGACCGGAGCTCACCGGAGCACGAGGCCGAGACAGCCCATTACTCCGAGTACGGGGGGCGACGGGAAGCGGCTTGTGATTTCAGTCGCGGTCGGATGTCAACGAAGGGACGAATCGATGGCCACGAACGAGCACGAACAGGCAGGTTTCAGCGGGGCCGAGCGCGCGGCGATGACGCAGCGTGCCGCCGAACTGCGCGAGCAGGACAAGGGCGGCACGGGTTCGGCGAGGAAGCAGCGCGAGGCGCAGGCGTGCATCGATGCGATCGAGGGGCTTGACGGTTCCGATCGCGCCGTCGCTGAACTGCTGCACGTCATCGTCGCCGAGGAAGCCCCGCGCCTCGACGCGAAGACCTGGTATGGCTTTCCGTCGTACGCGCGGGACGGCAAAGTCGTGGTCTTCTTCCAGCCGAAGTCGAAGTTCGACACCCGCTACGGCTCGATCGGCTTCACCGAGGATGCTCTCCTCGACGACGGTGTCCTCTGGCCCACCTCCTTCGCCGTGATGGAGGTGACGGATGCCGTCGACACGCACTTGCGGGCGCTGGTGAAGAAGGCGGCCGGCTAACAGGTCTTCGGTGACCGGCACGGCGATCCCTTGTGCGCTCAGAGCACGGCCAGGCAGAATCGGGTGCATGACTGGTGCCGCGACTACTCCCGGTGACATCGACGCCAGTTTCACCGGGCCGATCATCGCCGAGAAGAATAGCGGCTGGCTCTGCGTCGTGATGTCACATTCAGGCGACTTCTTCGGCACGCGTAAGGCGGTGAAGGTCAGCGGCGAGGCCGACGGCATCCCTTTCGAAGCCACCATGATGCCGATGGGCGATGGCACCCATATGGTTCCTCTGAAGGCCGCACTCCGCAAGGCATTGGCGAAGGGTCTTGGCGACGAGGTCACGGTGCACCTCGCCCAGCGTCGGAGCTGACGACCGAGCCTGTCGGCCGCTCTCGCGGGCGTGGATCAGCCGGGGAACGCCGCGTCGTAGACGGCGCGGAGCTCGGCGCTGTCGGCCCCGGTGACGCCGCAGCTCGTGATCGTTCCGTCCAGTGCGCCGACGAGATAGCTTTCGCCGACCTCGAAGGACACGCCTGAGAAGTCGGAGGTGATCGCGTCGACCTGCGTCACCTCGACGCGGTCGGCGACCTCGCCGGCGAACCGCTCCGTGACCTCCAGCACGACGGTGTCGCCCTGGATGTTCACCACAGTCGCGGCGAACGCCTGCTCCTGCGCGGCGACGGTCTCCGGCTGGAGCGCGAGGCAACTGCCGCTCGCGAGGTCTCCGCCCGCGGGAGGCTGTAGCGCCTCGACGGTGGGTTCCGGGCCGCCGAGGGTGAGCGGCACGACGATTGCGGCGGCGATGGCGAGGCCAGCGGCGACGCCGACCACCGGCATCCACCGTCGGATTGCGGGTCGCGGCTCCTCGGGTGTGACGGCCGTGGTGGTGGGGGACTGGCCTGTCATGATCTGCTCCATTCTGTGGTCGAGCCACATCGGCGAGGCAGGGGGCAGCGCGCGGGCCGGATCGGCGGCGCGCAGCTGATCGCGCAGCGCACGGTCATCGTCGTGCATCGGTGCTCCCTTCCTCATGGGATACATGTCCGGTCGGGTTGTCGGATTTCAGCAGCTCCTGCTTGAAGCGCGCCTTCGCACGGTGCAGGCGGATCGCCGCGGCGTTCGCGCTGATGCCGAGCACGACGGCAAGCTGCGGGCTCGTGAGCTCGTCCCACGCCCACAGGCGCAGGATCTCGGCGTCGTCGCGACGCAGGCCAGCGAGGGCGGCGGTCACGCGCGAATCGGCAGTGGTGCCGTCGAGGGTGGATGCTGCAGGGTTGTCGTTCGCTGCGGCCGGCGGCGGGTCGATGGCGATGATGCGGCCGATGAGACGGGTGCGGCGACGTTCGGCGCGCCGGGCGTTGTTGAGGCACTGCCGAGCGACGACGATCGCCCAGGGGAGAGCGTCGGCGGGCACGTCGTCGAGGCGGCGCCAGCACACCAGCAGTGTGTCGCCAAGCACGTCATCGGCCGTTGCGGCGTCAGTGCGGCGGTGTAGGTAGCGGCGCACGGGATCGGCGACGAGCACGACGAGGTTGCGCATCCGCTTCTCGCGCTCGGTGTCGGTCACAGATCTCATACTGAGCCATGTCCGGCAGGGGAGCGGGGATTTCATGCCCCGGCGTCGAGACGCCCGTCAACGCTGTGTGTCAGGCTCCTGCTCCAGCTTGTGTTGCTCGAGCCAGCGTTCGAGTCCATCGAGGATGAGGTCGAGGCCGAGCGGGAATTCGTCGCTGTAGTTGTATCCGGGTTTGAGAACATAGTCTGCGGTGAGCTCGGCAAGGTAGGGATACTCGTTGGCTGGAAGCTGGGCGAGCAGGATGTGCGCCATCGCGGCAGTCTCTTCTTCTGTCGTGATTGGCAGGTTTTTCTCTTGCATGGCAAAGCCGTAGATGTAGCTGTCGAGTGCTGAGACCGCGTGGGCCGTCATTGCGATCGAGAATCCTGCGCTTCGAAGAGTGCCGATGACGCGGTCGTGATGTCGCAGCGTGGCTGGGCCAGGATTCGTTCCGGAGTCCTTCAGTCCTGTGGCCCAGGGATGGCGAGCAAGGGCGGCGCGAAAGGAAACCGACCGCTTGCGCATCGCCGTTTTCCAGTCGTCGTTGTGCGAGGGCAGCTCGATCTCGTTGAACACCGAGTCGACCATGCCATTGAGCAGGTCTTCCTTGTTCGCCACGTGGTTATAGAGTGACATTGCCTCTACGCCGAGCTCCTCGCCGAGCTTCCGCATCGTGAGCGACTCAATGCCCGTGCGGTCGGCAAGCGCAATCGACACGCTGAGCACTCGCTCTCGGTTCAGCCGCCCTCGCGACCTCGCATCCGCCGTGTCCGATGGCTTTGCCATGGTTCCCCAATCCGGTCTATTGACAACCTTACCATGTAGCCGTATTTTACTTACACTGTAAACTTACAACGTAAGGAAATGAATGATTCAGTCCAAACTCGGCTCACACGAGCCGGACTCGACCAGGGCCGCATTCCCGCGCGCCCGGGTGGGTTTCACTGTGTGGCCGCCGCACACCGCGGCGCTGGTCGCGGGGGTCGCACTCGCAGTCATGGCGGTGCTGGCCGGCTTCGGCAATTTTGGTGCGCTGGTGCCCCTCATCGTCCCGGGAGACGCCGTGCAGAGCGCACATAACATCTCTGGCGCTCCGCTCCTCTTCTTCTCCGGCGTAGCGAGCTTCGTCGTCATCGCTCTCCTCGACATCATCGTGGCGGGAGCCCTGTACACACTGTTCAAGCCGGTGAGCCGCCGCCTCTCCGCGGCAGCCGCCTGGATGAGAACCGTGTATGCCGTGCTGTTACTGGTGGCCATCAGCCAGCTGGTGATCGGCTTCTCGATGCTCCGCGATCCGGAAACCGCGCTGCCGGTCCTGGAGTCGTTCACCACCATCTGGGTCATCAGTCTCGGCTTGTTTGGCGCCTCCCTCCTGCTCGTCGGCTATCTGGCATTCCGATCTGGCTTCATGGCGAGGGTCTTCGGCATCCTGCTCGCCATCGCCGGCGTCGGATATCTTGCGGATGCTGTCGGCATGGCCTTCGTCCCCGACTTCACCGCTGTCTTCGCCCAGTTTCTGTTTGTGGGTGAAGTCGCGATTATTTTCTGGCTGCTCACAAAGGGCCGCCGTCTTCCCGCGAACTGATCTGCCGTAACCGACACGATGCATCAGCCCGCCATTTCCGCTAGCCGCATCCAGCCGGCTGTCAGCATTGCCTTCTAATGTACATCTTGTCCAGAACTCACCGGCGCGTCGACGCGCCTCTGCCCAGAGGAATCCCTCATGACCGAAGCGTCCCAGCTCACCAGCTTCACTGCCGAGGCGGCGGACTTCCTCACCGGACTCGCCGCCGACAACAGCAAGTCCTTCTTCGAAGCGCACCGAGACCAGTACGCACGCGCCATCCGCCAGCCGCTCGAAGACCTGCTCGGGGCAGCCGAACCCGTGTACGGCCCGGGCAAGGTGATGCGACCGAACAGGGATGTGCGCTTCAGCGCGAACAAGGAGCCATACCGCACCGAGGCGAGCATGTGGGCCGGGACCGTCGGCGGCGTCTACCTCAATCTCAACCGGGAGCGACTGGAGGTCGGCGGCGGGCTCTACGACCCCTCGCGCGACCAGCTCGAGCGCGCTCGAACCGCGATCGCCGAGCGCCCCGACATCGCCGCCGAGCTCGAGTCGATCATCCGAGCTCTCGAGGGCGACGGCTTCACGCTGGCGGGACCGTCGCTCAAGACGGCGCCGCGTGGCACGGACCCCTCGCACCCCGCGATCCAGCTGCTGCGACTGAAGCACTACGCCGCTCTGCGGGGCCTGCCGATCGATACGCCTCCGACCGACGTGCTGAGCAGCTGGCGCGCGATGGAGCCGCTCATCGCGTGGGTCGACACGCACGTTGGACCGGCTCTCACCACGCGCGGGCACTGACGTGATGCGCGGTCCGGTCAGCCGTTGCTTTTCACGCGGCGACCGGCCTGAGCTTCGGCGACCGTGAGCCCGATGCGCTTCGTGCGTGTCGGCTCAGTCTTGGCGCTTGCGATCCAGCGGAGGATGTTCCGCCTCGCCGAGGGTGGGAAGGACTGAAACTCCGCCCAGGCCGGATCGACTCTCATCAGCTCGCGTTGCAGATCGGCGGGGATGACGAGCGCATCCACGTCGCCCAGTGCCTCCCACGCGCCTGTGGTCATCGCGAGGTCGACCGAGGCCAGCCCGGCAGGTTGCATCCGCCCCTCCTCGATGAGTCGCTCTGCACGATCTCGGTAGGTCTTCGCCCACGGCTGAGTGCGGCGCGGGCTGATCAGCTGCATCGTGCGCTCGTCGTCGACCGCCCGGCGAATGCCATCGATCCACCCCGAGGCGACGAGCTCGTCGAGCACGTGGGCGGTCGTCAGATACTTGTGCGGCACGACCTTCTTGAACGTCACGAGCCACACCGCCTCGGCCTGCCGGTGATGCGCTTCGAGCCAGGCGTGGAGCTCCGCGACCGAGGCCACCTCGACCTTGACGAATCGATCGGTCTCAATCACGATGCGCCAACCCACGCACGACGATGTCGACCGCCGCGTCGAGCACCTCATCGGAAGGAGGTGTGCCGTGCATGAGCACCGAGTGCGTCACCATTCCGGTCAGCATCAGGAGGGCGGCCTCGGCCGTCGGATCCTCAGCGAGCGCACGGAGTGTGTATCGCATAGGCCGCTCGCCGTCGGCGACGAAAGCGTTGCGAATCGGCGCAATCTCGGGGTTGGTCTGAGCCCGCTCCGCAAGAGTGGCGAGAGCACGATCGAGCCGGTGCTCCACCATCGCGCGGCAGAAGCTCGCGAGCTCGCCGCGAAGATCCCGCTCAGCGTCGCCGCTCGCCTCGTGATGGGGCATCTCGCTGAACTGGGAGAAAGCGTCGCGTAAGAGATCGATGCGCTCGGGCCAGTGGGTGTAGATAGTCGCGCGCGAGTAGCCCGCCTCTGTCGCCACTCGGGCGGGCGTCACCGCCTCCCACCCCTCATCAAGGAGCAGCCTCAGCGCGACCGCTGGCACGTCGTTATGGGTGCGAACGACGCGTGGGTCGCGCTTATCTGTCGTGGCCATCGTGCGTTCCTCCGATACCGACCGCGGGCGACTCTTGGTCGCTCTGTCGAGAAAGCGACACCGAGACCATTGCGTTAGTGTACGAGGTGCGACTGACGGCCATGTCGGGCATTTTGATTTTCCGAGGTTTTCCGCGTGTGCCGGGCGGTCAACCCTGTTCGTCGGCCGGATCTGGTTCCCCGGGCTTGGGGTGCCCGGGGATCGAATCACCCGACAGATTCAGTTCAGCGGGGTCGACCTCGACGTCACCCACATCATCCGGCCCGCCCGTACCGGGGAGAACCTGGACTTGAGCTTCGGTGTCGGCGTCGACAGCCTCGCTGTCCGCAACGGGAGTCGACTGCTTCGCCTCGGTGTCGCGCTCGCTGGTGGGACTCGTCACGCCGGTCGCGCCGTCGGGCAGGCCACTGGATTCAGGGGCGTCGCTCATATTGATCCTCTGTTCGCCATCCGGGTCAGCCGATCGGCTGACGGTGTGCTCTGATGCTACGTGCACCGCCTGGCTCCGACGAGGGTTGACCGCTGTCGTCGTGGTTGCCCGGTCGAATACGGAGATCGTTCACTCTACAAACGTGCCATACCGGGAATGCACGGACAACAGTCGGTGGGTCGTTCTACGATCGGAACTGCGTGGCCGGACGCCCCGAATTGTGGAGCGCAGTGGGCAGGAGCAAGCGGTATGCCTGCCGGGTCGATCGACGCAGGGGCGAGCGCGCAGACGAGGCGGCCACCCGCGGCGTCGACCCGACCTCGCTGACCAACGCCGAGCTCGAACTCGACACTCTTCCGCTGACACAGACACCCCGACCGCCAGCCGTGAGAGCGTGGCTAAGCTACGGCGCCGTCGCGATACGCGCCGTGGCCTGGACGCCGAGGGCCGTCGCCCTCGAATGGACCACCACGGGGGGAGAGGTGCAGCGGGCGTGGGTGTGGGCCAGCGCGGTGGATGCGAATCCGGCGCCCGGGGCTCAGGCATGAGACATGGTGCTCCTTCGGTGTCAGGCGACGTCGATCACGACGTTGCCGCGCTTGCGGCCGGTGTCCACGTACCGATGTGCCTCGGCGATCTGATCGAGTGCGTAGATGCGGTCGATCACGGGCCGCAACCGGCCGTTCTCGGCCAGGTCGACGAGGTACGCGAGGTCGCCCGCGAGGTATCGCCCCGGCGTGGTCGCCACGGTGAGCCCATGTTTCCGGCCCTGCCCGGACGCAGCGAGAACGGAGTGCAGGTCGCTCGCGACGAGCAGCACCGCGCCACTGGGCGCGACGATCGGACGCACGCGAGAGAAGGGCGCATTGCCGACGCAGTCCATGACGATGTCGTAGCTGGTGTCGCCCTCCGCGAAATCCATATTGCGGTAGTCGACGATGTCGTCTGCCCCGAGCGCAATGGCAAAGGATGCGTTGCGGGCGCCACACACCGCCGTGACGTGAGCGCCAGCGGCCTTGGCGAGCTGCACCGCCGCTGACCCTACCGCCCCGGATGCGCCGTTCACGAGCACCCGACTTCCCCCCTCGAGACGGGCGTGGTTGAAAAACGCTCGAGCGGTGATGCCGCCGAAGACAAGTGCAGCCGCCTCGGCAAAGGAGGCAGAGGTGGGTTTGAGGGCGAGAGCGCTCGACTCGTCGGCGACGGCGTACTGGGCGTGCCCGCCGAACCGGCTGCCGAGCATCCCGACGACCTCGTCACCGGGTCGGAAGCGGGTGACGTGTGCACCAGCTTCTTCGACGACTCCGGCCGCGTCCATTCCGAGGATCGGACGGCGCGGTCGCACGAAGCCAAGCACCAGCGATGACGGGAGGCTGAGACCGGCGGGTACATCCTTGCTGCGCGCGCGGCGGTCGGCGGTACTGACCGTCGTCGCGTGTATTCGGATGAGCACCTCGGTGGGTCGCGGCACCGGTCGAGGGACCTCCTCGATTTCCACCACCTCAGGCCCGCCGAAACGGCGGTAGACGGCGGCCCTCATCGGGTCACCCCGCGAACGGCGACTCGGCGACGGATGACAAATTCCGCTACCGCGAGATTGATCACCCAGGCAGCCCCCATTCCCACCGCGCGAGACACTTCGTTGGCTGATCCGAAGATAATCGACTCGGGGATCAGCACGAGGGCCTGGGTGCCGGCGGCCACCGCGATGGCGTATGCCCGGGTCATCCATTCGCTGTGAACCACGAAGTCGCGCTGCATGATTGCGCGGATGCCGAGCGCGATGCACCCGACCATGGCGCCTCCGAAGATGAGCCGAAGAACGATCAACGCATCGCCGTCACCGGTCGGATGGGCGTAAAACACAGCCATCCACATTCCGGAGAGCGCGGTCAGCAGGCCGGCCGGAATCAGGATGCGCCCCATGATGCGATGCCAGCCGCCTCGGCGTCGTCGCAGCGCGGGAACGAACTGGAACGCTCCCAGAATCGCAAAGATGGTGGCGCTCACGATGTGCGTGACGACGGGGAGCGGCGAGTCGAGGAACCGCGCGTTCTGCGCAGTCTCAACTACCCCTCCCGTCAACTGCGTTATGCGAGCAACACCCGCGATGGTCGGGATGAGACTCAGAAGGATCAGCCCCGCGGGGGCGAGCCACTGGGGCGCGTTGCGCCGCAGTGTGCCGGTCACGGCTGTCATGCGTTTTCCTTGTCGAAGTTGTTCACTGAAATCACTGTCGCGCCGAGATCCCAGACTCGTCGGAGCAGTCCGTGAAGGGCAGCCTGGTCGGTGGCTGGACCGGTGAGCGTGGTGGTGCCATCGCTCTCGTTGTACAGCGTGAATCCCTCGAACCAGTCGCTCCACTGCTGGTCGAGCTGCCCTTGCAGGCGTATCTCATACATGAGGGCCGCGCGGGTGCGGG
>Ga0335397_10008437_pt1 | contig 12975 bp, 14 predicted proteins | sample MAT04_FD_205740 | JGI IMG/M metagenome (GOLD analysis project Ga0335397, IMG submission 205740) | Freshwater microbial communities from Lake Fryxell liftoff mats and glacier meltwater in Antarctica - MAT-04 (spades assembly) (version 2) ...
TCGTCTTGCTGTCCGCGCGATCCGCGAGGCCGACGCGATCGAGCAGGCCGATCGCCTTCTCACGCATGCCGGGCCGCGAGCGACCACGCGCGATGATCATCGGCAACATGATGTTCTCGACCGCGCTGAACTCGGGCAGCAGGTGATGGAACTGAAACACGAAGCCGATCTTCGATCCGCGGAGGCGCGTGAGCCCAGCATCATCGAGCGCGCTCGCCTCTTCGCCGGCGACGAAGACCTTTCCCGCCGTCGGCCGATCGAGGAGCCCGATCAGGTTGAGCATCGTGCTCTTGCCGGAGCCAGACGGGCCGGTGAGCGCAGTGAGCTCGCCCGCGACCACGCGTAGATCGACGCCGTGCAGGACCTCGGTGACGACCTTCGTGCCGAAGCTCTTGTGCACCCCGTCGAGCACGAGGACCGGCGCGCCGCGCTCCGCGTCGGTCGGCTCAGCCATTGCGGATCGCGACCGCCGGATCGAGACGCGCCGCGCGGCGTGCGGGGATGACCGCCGCGAGTAGACCCGTGACGACGGCCACCAGCGTCGCACGCGCGATGAGCGCCGCGCTGATCGTCGCTGGGAAAAGCGGCGTGCCATCGGCGGCCTGCGCCAGCGAAGCGAAGCCGATGCCAAGGCCCGCGCCGAGCGCGCTGCCGACGAGCGAGCCGCTGAGCCCGACGAGCCCGCCTTGCAACAGGAACACGATCAGCACGCTGCGCCGCGTCGTGCCCATCGCACGCAAGATCCCGATCTCTTTGCCCTTCTGCACGACGGACACGATCAGCACGCTGGCGATTCCCATCGCGACGGCGAGAACGACGAACACCTGAATGAGACTCGACGAGCTGTTCTGCGACCCGAGCGCGACCATCAGTTGTGCGTTCGTCTCCATCCAGCTGTCGGCGTTCAGCCCGGTGCGGCCCGACACCACGCGTGCGACCTCGGTCGCGTCGAACACATCGTCGACGGTGACGTCGAGGCTGGACACGCCGCCGACCAAGTCGAGCTGTGTCTGCGCAGCGCGCAGGGAGACGATGACCCAGCGTCGGTTCACCTCGCGGTTGCCGAGATCGAAGATGCCGACGGTCGTGAATGTGTCGCTCTCGCCGTCGATCGACGAGAGCCGCACCTTGCCGCCCACGGCGACGCCGAGGTCCGCCGCAAGCTCGGTACCGATCACGCAGCCGTCGCCGACCGGGAGAAACGCGCCGCTGCGCAGCCGCGCGCGCACCGGATAGATCGCGGCGAAGCGCCCCGGATCGACGCCGAGCAACAGCACCGACTTCGACGCATCACCGCGCTGCGCGAACACCGGTCCGGAGACCGTCGGCGAGACCGCGCGGACGCCGGGGGTGCGCTCGACCTCGCGCATCACCTGCTGCCAGCCGACGATGCTGTGCACGCGCTGCGCGGCGCGCTCGACCCGCGCGACGACCACGCGCTCGTCGCTCGAGTGCAAGAGTGGACGCGCCGCTTCGTCGAGCGGACGCACCACGATGTGCGCTTGCGTCCCGAGCGTCTGTGTGACGAGGCTCGTCTGCAGCCCGCTCATCAGCGCGGAGAGAAAGACCATCACCGCGACGCCGATCGCCGCGCCCGCGACGATGAGCAGAGTCTGCACGCGGCCCTCGCGCAAAAACCGAATCGCGACGTACCACTCGAGCGGCATGCTCACTCCTCGCCGCGCGGTGCACGCCGCCGGATGCGTGCGCCCGGCGCGAGCCCAGCGTCATCGACGACCAGCTCGCCGACGCGCAGTCCCGCGCGGATCTCGAGCTGCGCATCGCCGCGTAGCCCAATGCGAACGCTGCGGCGCACGGCGCGCGCGCCTTGCGCGACGAGCACCCACGGCGTCTCGGTGCCCGCGTCGCGCACGACCGACACGGGGAGCGCGATCGCGCGCGCAGCGCGGCCCACCTCGACCTCGACGCTGACGGTCATCTCTGGCCGCAATGCGGCGGGTGGCTGCGAAACCGAGAGGTGAACCTCGATGGTGCCGCGGCGCGCATCCACCGCAGGGGCAATGAAGACGACGCGCGCAGCGAAGCGGTCGTCAGGGAACGCGTCCGCGCTGGCGACCGCCGGCTGCCCTTCACGCAGCAACGCCAGGTTCTGCTCGTCTGGCGTGACGACGAGCTCGGCGGCGCCGTCGCGATTGAGCGCGATCAGCGTCCGCCCCGGCTGCGCGACGTCGCCGGGCTCGACGATACGATCGACGATGACGCCCGCGGCCCGCGCCACCAGCCGCGTCTGCGAGAGGCGTGCTTCTGCTGCGGCGAGCGCTGCCTCGGCCTCCGCGAGCTGTGCAGCGGCGCCACGCGACTCCGCGCCGCTCGCGCCGACGGAGAGTGATTGCACGGCGGCCCCCTGGGCCTGACTGCGCGCCAGCTCGAGCGCACGTCGCGCGTCGTCGAGCGCTGCACGCGTAGTCGCGCCGGCCGCGAAGAGCTGCTGCAGGCGACCAAGCTCGGCCTGCGCGTGCTCGACCCCGAGGCCCGCCTGAATCGACGCTTGTGCGGCGAGCGGCGACTGCACGCGGCGTACGGAACCGGCGCTTGCTCGGGCGCCGCGTACGCGCGCGAGCGCCTGCGCGACCATCGCGCGCGCCTCGGCGTCGTCGAGCTCGAGGAGCAGCTCTCCCTCGAGGACGTGCGCCCCCTCCTCGACGTGGACCGCGCTCACGATCCCTGCGACGAGCAAGCCGAGCTCGATACGCGCGGGAGGCGCGACGCGGCCGCTCGCGACCACGGTCTGCACGATCTCACGCTCGCGGACGCGCACGGTCTCGACCCGTGGTCCAAGCCACCGCAACACGCCCCACGTGGCAGCGGCGGCAATCAGCACGAGCGTTCCTCCGGCGAGGAGGACTCGCTTCTTCGTCCATCGACTGGAGGCTTTCATGAGTCGCAGCGCTCCCGAGAGCGAGCCAAGTACGCGCGCGCTCGTGCGGCGCAAGCACGAATCGGGGCCAACGTCGGTGCGCGATGTGCACTACCTGGTCAAGCGCGGCGATGGCTCGACGCCGGCGTCGCGCTCAGGCGCCGGTCATGAGTCGCGCGCGCACGAGCTCGCCCTCGGCGCGCTGCGACCACGCGAGCACGCCGGTCGCGTCGATGCCGATGGCGCTGAGCAGGTCGATCGGAGCGTGCGAATCGGCGCGGTGCTCGGCGGCGTGCGTGAGCGCATCGGCGGCCGCCACGACGGCCACGAGCTCGCGCGGACTTCCCGCGTGGTGATGCATACAGACGTCGGCGATCTCCGGTGGCAGCTGCCACGCACGCAGCAAGCCATGTCCGGCGGCGGCGTGCAGCGCGTCGACTACGAACAGCGCGTCGTCGTCGCACAGCCCGTTCGCGCGCTTCGCGAAGGAGGCCCAGCAGCGCGCGCGACCGATGTCGTGCAGAAGCCCCGCGAGGAATGCGTCCTCGGGATCGGCGCGCGCGACCCGGGCGAGAGCACGCGCGAGCGCGGCGGTCGCGACGCCATGAACGAAGTCGCGAGAGACCTCCGCCGCGTAGCGCGGCACGTCGAAGACCATCGACGCATACGCGGCCTGATAGAGCACGTCGCGGAGCGCCGACCCGCCAATGTGCGCGATCGCGCGCCTCGGCGAGACGTGACGACCACCGCGAGCAAACAACGCGGAGTTGGCCACCGCGAGCACGCGTGCGGCGAGCGGCGGATCCTTCTCTGCGAGCCGGGCGGCGGCGTCCAGATCGAGCACCGCTGCCCGAGCGATGCGCATCGCCTCCGCAGCGCTCCGCGGCAGCTCAGGGAGCGCCGCGTCGGCGCGCGCGAGGTCGTGGCGGACCAGCCTCGAGATCTCTGACGTTCGGTTCGTGATCACTACGCTCGTGTCTGTACGCATCGCTTGCCCCCTCTTGCCAGTCAGCCAACCGAGTCCGTGTGATGGCGACCCTGCTGATGATCGACGCCGAGCTCGCCGAGGAGCTCCGCCTCTGCTTGCGTCTCGACGCCGGCGGCGACGCTGAGCACGCCGAGATCGGCGCAGACGGAGACGAGCGCGCGAATGATCCCGCGCTTGTCCGCGGAGCGCTCCAGCCCGCGCACGAGCGACGGATCGAGCTTGACGACCTCGGGCTCGAGCGCCGCAAAGCCCGCGAGACCGCCGCAACCAGCGCCGAGTCCCTCGATGGCGAAGCGCGCGCCGGACGACCGCGCCGCGTCGATCTGCACACGCGCCGCGTGAAGCTCCTCGAGGTGATCGCGCTCGCTCAGCACGAGCACGATCTGCGCCGCATGGGGCTCGGCGAAGAGTCGCTCGGTGAGCGACGCGTCGAACAGCGCGCGTGTATGCAGCGCGAAGAACACGCTGACCGACGCGTCGTGACGGTCGAGGGCCCGCGGCGCTTCGCCGAGCAGCCAGCGCGACAGCTCCAGCGTCCGGCCGTGACGCTCGGCGGCGGCGAAGATCGCGAGCGAGCTCTCGAGCGCCGGCTCGCGCGAACAGACCTCCGCTTGCCAACCGACGATGCTGCCGACGCTCACCCGGACGATCGGCTGATAGGCCACGTGTAGCGTATCGAAGGCTCGCGCGAACGCTCCCCGCTCATCGGCGCCGCTGGCGATCAACCGCAAGTTTGGCCGTGCGTGTGCGACGTCGCGACGCGGGACTGCGGCGGCGTCACGATGCGCACTGCTCGGGCGGACGATGGACAAACGGGGTCGCATACGGCTCTTGCCTTCCACGCGAGCATGCGGCTGCACGGCGGCGGTGCTTGAGGGGACGCGGCGAGGTCGCGATCGGCGTCGCAGATCGCGACGAGCGAGAACATCGGGTTTGCGCTCAAGCCGCGATCCCCCGCGACCGAAGGAGTGGGTGCGACGACAACGCCGCCCGGACGTCAGGACGACCACCGGCACCCTCACGGAAGAGATCAACACCATGGCACTCAGCATCAAGACGAACGTCGAATCCCTCGGCGCACAGCGCAACCTCGCACAGACCTCGAAGGCGCTCGCGAGCAACTTCGGTCGCCTGTCGAGCGGTCTGCGCATCAACACGGCGGCGGACGACGCAGCCGGCCTGGCCATCAGCGAAAAGATGAAGTCGCAGATCCGCTCGATGGCGCAGGCCGAGCGCAACGCGAACGACGGCATCAGCCTCCTGCAAACCGCAGAAGGTGCGCTGAACGAGAACAGCGGCGTCCTCATCCGCATGCGCGAGCTCGCGATGCAGTCGTCGACCGACACGGTCGGCACGGCGGAGAAGGCGCTGCTCCAGACGGAGTTCGGCCAGCTGACCAGCGAGATCAACCGCATCGCGCAGGTCACGCAGTTCAACGGCACGAACCTCTTCGCAGCCGATGGCGCCACCGGCTTCGACTTCCAGGTCGGCATCGGGACGACGGCGAGCGACGTCATCAACACGGGCGCGGTCGACTCGATGGCGTCCGCGACGTACGGCGCGAGCAACACCGATCTCACGGCTCTCGACATCAGCACCAAGGCGGGCGCGCTGACCGCGCTCACCGGCCTCGACACCGCGATCGCCGACACCTCGAAGGCACGCGCGACTTACGGCTCGGTGCAGAACCGCCTCCAGGTCACTACCGCCAACCTCATGAGCGCACGTGAGAACCTCAGCGCCGCCAACTCGCGTATCCGCGACGTCGACGTCGCCGAAGAGAGCGCGTCGATGACCCGCAACAACATCCTGATGCAGGCCGGCGTCGCCGTCCTCTCGCAGGCGAACCAGGCCCCGCAGGCAGCGCTCTCGCTGCTTCGCTGATTCAACGCGCGACGAGGTCGGGCGCGCTCGCCCGATCCCCTTTTTCCGGGCTGAGCCACCCGACCTCGGCGCGCACGCTCTCTCGCTCTGATCGCTCCGCTCCCCGCTCTCGCGCTGTTCGCTCTGCTCTTGCTCTCTGCTCGCTCCTCCTCTCTCCGACGGAGGCCTCCAGTGCCGATTGCTTCGTTCAGCGGCCTCGCGTCGGGCATCGACTCGTCCGCGCTCATCACCGGACTCGTCGGCATCGCGCGGCAGCCGATCACGCGCCTGCAGAAGGATCAGTCGACGCTCAAGCAGCAAGCTGCGCGCGTCGATGACCTGAGCACCAAGCTGTCGGCGCTCGGCGCCGCGGCGCGCGCTCTCGACACCAGCGACGAGGTGCTCTCGACCAAGGCGACCTCTGCCGACGACGCGATCGTCAAGGTCAGCTCAGGCTCCGGCGCCGCGCCCGGCTCTTACGACATTCACATCACCTCGCTCGCGCAAGCGACGCGCGTCTACGCCAACCCGGTCGCCGCGAAGGATCAAGCAGGGCTGTTCGGCGCGGGCACGCTGTCGATCACGATCGGTACGACGAGCACCGACATCGACGTGACCGCTGCCGACACGCTCGCGTCGGTGGCCGGAAAGATCAACGACGCAGGGATCGACGCGACCGCAGGTCTGTTCTTCGATGGCAGCAACTGGCGCCTCTCCGTCTCGGGTAACGATACTGGCGTGACCAACGCCGTCACGTTCGGCGAGACGCCGGGCCTCACGCTCGGTCTCGCAAATCCTGCGAACGTCGTGCAACCGGCGCAAGACGCCGTGTTCTCGGTCGACGGATTTCCGGTGACGAGCGGCTCCAACACCATCACCGACGCCATCGACGGCGTGACGCTCGCGCTGGTGAAGCCCTCGGTCGGCGCAACGAAGACCGCCGTACGCCTCGAGCGCGATCCCGCGGCGCTCGAGACCAAGGTCAACACCTTCGTCAAAGCCTACAACGACATCATGGCGGCGATCGACGCCGAGACGCCGAGGAATGGCACCGTCAAAGCCGGAGCTCTCGCCGGAGACGTGACGTTGCGAGGCGCACAGTCGCGGCTGCGCAACGTCATCGGCGCCGAGGTCACAGGCCTTTCAGGCAACTACCGGACGCTCGCGTCGGTCGGCATCTCGCTCGATCGCGCCGGCACGATGTCGGTCGACGCGAAGAAGCTCTCGGCGGCGGCTGCCAAAGACCCAGCCGGCGTGGCGAGCCTCTTCGGCGCGCAAGGCAGCGCCACCGGTGTGATGCGAACACTCGACACCACAATCACCAGCTACGTCACCGCGGGCACGGGCCTGCTCTCGGCGAAGTCGGGCACGATGCGCGATCGCGCAAACGCCTACGACGCCCGTATCGATGGGATGGAGCTGCGCCTCACGAAGTACGAAGAGGGGCTGAAGAGACAATACGCGTCCCTCGAGCAGCTCATCTCTGGAATCAACTCTCAGAGCAGTCAGCTCGCCAGCCTGGTGGGCCGCGGGTGACGTCGCCCGACCGCTCTTCCACATGTCCGACCCATAACCGCTCCACGCTCCGCGAGGTAAGGCGATGTCGTTCGCAGTAGCTCAATACCAAAGCAGTCGCATCGAGACGTCGTCGCCCGTACAGGTCGTCGTCGCGCTCTACGATGGTGCGCTCCGCTTCCTCCGAACCGCCGCGGTCGCGCTCGAGAGCGGCGAGATGGCCGCGAAGGGCGTCGCGCTGAGCAAGGCGCACGCGATCGTCACCGAGCTGATGGTGACGCTCGATCACGAGCGCGCGCCGGAGCTCTCCGGGCAGCTCGAAGCGCTCTACGCGTTCGTGCTCGAGCGCATCGTCACCGCCAACGCCGAGTGCAACGTCGAGAAGATCGACGACGCGGTGCGCGCGCTGCTTCCGCTGCGCGACGCCTGGGTGCAGCTCTCGCGGGCAGGTCGGCCATGAGCGCGATCATCGCCAACGAGGCCCACCTCACCGCGCTCGTCGAGGCGCTCGAGGCCGAGCCCTTCGACGTCGGCTGTGCCGAACTCGACCTGCTCGTCGATGGACTGGCGCGCCGTCAAACGATCCTCGATCGGCTCCAAGAAGCTGACACCTCGTCGCTCGATCCCAACGCGAGACGTCTGCTCCGTGCCCGGCTCGCGTCGGTGCAGACGCGCGACGCCGAGCTGCTCGCGGCGCTCGTCGGTCAACACGCCGAGATCGCGGAAGCGCTTGGGGAATCTGGGCGCGCACGGTTCGCCGCGCGCGGCTACCGCGCGACGGTCGAGGCCGCGGAGAGCGCCACCCGGCGTACCGCCTGAGCCGTCGCCGAGCGACTGGGCACGCCAGTTGCTTTGAGCCGGCTGATGCCCACCACAAACGTCGACTTTCCCGCCGCAGAACCCGACCGGAACGCAGCTCACGCGGAGCGCGATGTGCGCGATCCGCAGGCACGCATCGCGCGCACTCTCGAGCGCACCCGCGCCGAGCTCGAGGTGGTGCTCGGCGAGGTGCACAACGCGCACTCGGTGGGTCTGCGGCTCGAGCTGGTCGATCGCGCGCTGCGCCTGCATTTTCTCGGCTCGCGGCTGAGTCGGCGCTTGTCGATGTTGGGTGAGGGCGGGCTGCTCGCGCTGTCGGCGATCCGCGAGACGGACATCGGCGCCGTCGTGCGCGACTGCGCGGCGGAGGTCGCGCCGGAGTGTCGCCGCCGCCAGATCTCGCTCGAGGTGCAGCTCGACGCGCGCCTCGGCCCGAGCTGGCTCGACGCGGAGCAGCTCTGCGAGACGGTGCGCTGCCTGATCGACGACGCGATCGAGGCGCTTCCACAGCAGGGCACGCTGATAATCGAAGCGCGCCACGACATTCACGGCGTGGCCATCTCGGTGCGCGACGACCGTCCACAGAGCACGGCGACCAGGTTCGCGAGCGACCTGTTCGTCGCGGCGCGCTTCGCCGACGCACTCGCCGGCGAGCTCGAGCGGCGCGCGGTGGGATCGCCCGCCAGCACGATCACCGAGACCACGCTGCGCATCCCCGAAATGCGCGCGACCGAGCTCTGCGAAGAGCACGTGCCGCGCTCGAACGCAGCATGAGCGTGGCTGTCTTCATCGCGCGGGCAGTCGACACGGAGCGCATCGCGCGGGCAGTCGGCACGCAGCGCATCGCGAGTGCATTTGCGCTCGGAGCGACCGTCGCACTTCTCCTCGTCACGATCGCGCCCGACAGTGCGGCTGCGCAGTCGCGCTCGTACGCGGTAGCGCTGACGGGAGGCAGCGGACTCTCGTTCGGCACGGGCGCGCAGTCGACGGTGATCGCGCGCACGCCAGTCTTCGTCGACGTGGCGTTCCGTACGACGCGCAGCGATGAGCCGACGCTCGCGTACGGCGGCTCGCTGCGCGTCGAGATCGATGGCCGCGTCGGCATCGGCGGCGTCGTGCGCGCGGAGCTGGTCGTGCCACTCGGTCCGCTCGCGCTGCGCGCTGGCGCCGGCGTCCCGTTCTTCTTCGCGCCCTACGTGCTCGTCGGCGTCGAGGGCTCGCTCACAGTGCGCTGGCCGGCGTCCGCGCCGTTCGCGGTGACGGCCTCGATCCTGCTCGACGCGTATTTCGCCGGCAGCGATCTCCCGCGTGACAGCGCGCTCTTCATGACGAACGGAGCTCTCGGTGTCGACCTTCTCTTCTGATCTCGGCGCGCAAGCGCTGCGCCTTTTCGGCGTCGCAGCGCTCGGTGGCGCGCTGCTCGGCGTCGCGTCGGCGTGCACGCCGGACGCGTGTCTGCGCCAGAGTGACTGCGCGCCGACGTTCACGTGTTCGGCGGGTACGTGTGTGCCCGAGGCGGTCGACGGCGGAGCAAGCGCTGACGCATCCATGCGCGACGCAGGGCGCGTCGACGCGGGGAGCGACGCGGCAGTGGCCGATCTCGGCATGGCCGACGGCAGCGCGGTCGACGCGGCGATGAGTGACGCCGGCATGGTCGACGCTGGGGTCGACGCCGCGCCGTAACAGCCCGTTGAAAAATTCGACGCGCTGTTGGCGCCGAGTCGCCTGGCTACGCGCCGACGAGGAGCGCCGCGTCAGCGACGTCGGCCAGCCGTGCGCGCGGCGAGAGCCCGGACTCGTCGAGCACGACCTGCACGCCAGTGCGCGACTGCGTCGAGAGGACGAGCGGCGCGAGCAGATTGGCGCTCGGCTCGCTGCCGTCACCTGGGAGCGAGAGCACGATGGCGACGATCGCGTCGGCCATCTCGATACCCGCTGCGACGCACGCCGCTTCGAGCGGGTAGTCCGGAAACCAGGTCACCGCATCGGCGATCACGAGGCGCACGGTGGGGTCTTCCTCGGAGACGAGGATGCGCAGCGACGGCGCGCCGTCGACGTCGCAGGGGATGAAGCGCGTGTGCGCGCGCAGGCCGAACAGCCCGTTGCGGAAGATGACGGCGGGATCGCCCTCGGGAGCCGGGCCCGGAGTCGCCTGAATCGCGCGTCGGTTCTCCGCCTCGATGCGATCGACGACCTCGCCGCGATGAATCGGGATCGCGCGCGGCGCGCTCACGCCGATGCGGACACGCCCGCCGCCGACGTCGATCACCGTGACCTCGACGTCGCTGCCGACGACGATGCGCTCTCCCGCGCGGCGCGTGAACGTCAGCATCAGCGTGCTCCGAGAAGGCCGGCGAACGGCAGGCGCGCAGCGACCGCGACCGACGCCTCGAGCGCGCGCTCCGCGTTCGCGAGATCGGAGAACGCGCGATACGGGTCGATTTCCACCAGCTGTGCGCGCGTCGCTGCGCCGCGATCCTGCGCGATCTGCGCCGCGGATCGCGCGCCCTCGAAGCCGCGCATCTGCGAGCCGAGCTCCGCACGCGCATCGAGGATCTGCGTCGCGGACGCGTCGAGACCGTCGAGGCTGGCGCGCACTCCAGCGACGTCGTTCGTGTCGAGCGCGGTGGCCATCGCGTCGAGCGTCGCGAACACATCGGTGCCGGTGCCGGCGCCGAACGTCGTGGCGCCCGAGACGCCGACTGGAAAGCGGAGATACGGCGCGACCTCGAGCTGACGAACCGCGCCGTCACCGCTGTACGCGCCGGTCACCTCGTCGAACGGTGGCGCTGCGTCGCGGTAGCCAGCGAACACGTGCACGCCTTCGACCTCGGTGTTGGCGAGACTAGCGACTTCCTTGCGAAGCTCGCGAACTTCGTACGCGGCGGCGGCGCGGTCCTCGGCGGTGAACGTGCCGTTGGCGAGCTGCACGCCGAGCTCACGCGCGCGCGCCAGCGCATCGGTGACGCCCGCGAGTGCTCCCTCGGCACCGGCGGTTAGCGAGAGCCCGTGGTCCGCCGTGCGCTCGCTCGATCGTGCGGTGCTCTCGCGCGCGCTCTCGCGACGTGCGAGCGCATGTGCCACCGGATCGTCCGACGGCTTCTGCACGCGCAGGCCGGTCGATGCGGCCGCGCTGGCGCTGGCGGCCTTCTCACGCGCGCGTTCGATCCCGCGCTGGGCCATGTCGTGGAGCATTCCGTCGGAAACGCGCATGACTACCTCCGGAGAGCGAGCAGACTGCCGAGCATCTCGTCGGCGACGCGAACGACCTCGAGCGAGGCCTGGTAGGCGCGCTGATAGCGCGTCAGGTTCATCATCTCTTCGTCGAGCGACACGCCGGAGATCGAGGCGCGCAGCGACTCGACCTGCACTTTGGCGTCGTCGGTGTGCGCGCGATCGCTGGTCGCGGTCATGACGGCGGTGCCGATCTCTGCACCCGCATCGGCAAACGCCTCGTTGGCGGTGCGCGTACCGGCGGACGCAAAGCGCGTCGTCGCGAGGGCGCGCAGCGCGAGCGCGTTGCGGTTGTCACCGGGAAGCGAGACCGCGTCTTGCGCAGCTGCGATCTTGCGCGGCTGACCGGCGATCGACGCTGAGAGCTTGATCGACTGGGCAGCTCCGGCCGCGGTCGCCGAGACGTCGAACAGCGGCGTTCCGGTGCCGCCATCGAGGTCCGTGCCGGCGCCGTGCGCCGCGTTGTAGGCAGTCGCGATGTCGAACGCGAGCTGATCGATGCGCTTTGCGGCGGTCGTGATCGCGCCATCGCGCGCGGCGACCAGCCCGCCGACGGTGCCACCCTGCGCGTAGCGGGTGATGTCGACCGTGGCGCCGGCCTCGATCGCGGTGATGCGCGTGTCGCCGGTCGCCGGATCGGGCGAGGCGGTGAGCAGATGCGCCTTGCCATCGCGCGAGACGAGCTCGGTGCGGCCATTGAAGATCAGCGAGATCTGCCCGTCGCTCTGCTGCACGGCGGTGACCGGAATCTGCGTCGCGACGTCGCGCACCAGCTGATCTCGGCGGTCGCGCAGATCGCTCGCCTCGCGGCCGTCGACCTCGGAGCGCGCGATCTCTTGGCCGAGCTGCGCGATCTGCGTGATCCGCTGGTTGATCGTGCCCACCTCGGCGCGAATGCGACCGTTGGCATCACTCCGCGCCTCGGCCACGCGCGAGCCTGCGTCCGCGAGCGAACGCGCGAGCGAGTCGGCAGCGGAGAGCGCGACGGTGCGCGCGGCGATCTCACCTGGGCGCGCGGCGACGTCCGCGACTGCTGCCTCGAGCTCGTCGAGCTGCGTGCCGATGCCGGAGTCGGCGAAGATGTCGTCGAGCGTGACCAACGCATCCGCGCGCGCCGCCGCTTCACCAGCAGAAGTGCGGACGCCGAGCAGGCGCTTCTCGACGAACGGGTCGATCGACCGCTTCATCCCGGTCGCCTGCGCGCCGTTGCCGCCCGCAGGCGCCGGGCCGAGCGGGACCTGCGTCGCGACGCGGCGCGTGTAGCCCTCGGTCGCGACGTTCGACGCTCCGTGCGACGCGACGTTCGCGCCAAAGGTGCCGGCCGCCATGCCGTTGGCGCCGACGTTGAGCAGGCTCATGACGCTCACAGCGCACCTCGGCGCTTCGGCGCGACGGTGGGTGCGCGGCGGCCCGCGCTGCTGTACATCGGCTCTTCTTCGCCGACGAGCGAGCGCAGGCAGGTGACGAGGTGGCGGAGCAGCAGCAGGTTCTCCCGCGCCGTATCGGCGAGCCGGCCTGCGCTCTGCGGAAACGTGCCGCCGTGCGCGCCGAGCACGGAGCTCATCGCGCGCTGCTTCTCTGCTTGGATCGCGAGCAGCTGATCGACGTCAGCCGCGAGCGCCGCTGCACGCTCCGCGTCGAGCAGACCCGCGAGCCGAGCGATCGCGTCAGCGCGATC
>Ga0335397_10008438_pt1 | contig 12975 bp, 10 predicted proteins | sample MAT04_FD_205740 | JGI IMG/M metagenome (GOLD analysis project Ga0335397, IMG submission 205740) | Freshwater microbial communities from Lake Fryxell liftoff mats and glacier meltwater in Antarctica - MAT-04 (spades assembly) (version 2) ...
GCACATGCTCGGCAAATTAGGGATGATCCCGCCATGATGGTCCCAATGCTGGTTGCCGGTATGAATCTGCACGAACCGGACGCCGCGTTCGACCAGGCGGCGGGCGATGAGGCAGCGTTTGCCGTAGTCGGCACATTTCGGATCATCGAGGCCGTAGAGCGTCTGCGTTTCGGCGGTTTCCTGCGAGAGATCGAGGGCTTCCTTGGCGGCGGTCTGCATCCGCGCGGCGAGTTCATAACTGGCGATGCGGGCCGCGAGATCGTTCTCGCCGGGATGCTGCGTGAGATGTTCCTGATTGAGTTGCTGCAAATAGCCGAGGAATTTCTGCTGAACGGAACCGGCGAGCTTCGGCGGCGGATCGAGATTCAGAATCCGCGGCTCTTTCGGGCGGATGACGGTCCCCTGATACAGCGACGGCAGCCAGCCGTTGTTCCAGTTCTCGACCCCGAGCACCGGTAGCCCCTGCGGATCGGTGAGGACCACGAAGGCCGGCAGGTTGCGGCTGGCGTTGCCCAGGCCGTACGTCAGCCAGGAGCCGAGCGCCGGGCGGCCGGCCTGATTGCGGCCGTTGTTCAGGGCATTGATCGATTGGCCGTGATTATCGACGCCGGTGCGCATTGAGCGGATGAGGCAGATGTCGTCGACGATCTGGGCCAGCGCCGGCAGCAGTTCGCTGACTTCGGTGCCGCACTGGCCATGCTTGGCGAATTTCCACGGCGAGGCGAAGAGTTTCGCACTGGCTTCGGCGGCGTTGTCGTACTTGATGGTGCCCGAATAGTTCTGCATGTGATGCTTCACCAGTTCGGGCTTCGGGTCGAACATGTCGAGATGGCTCGGCCCCCCCTGCATGAACATCGAAATCATCGCAGTCGCTTGCGGCGGCTTCGGCGTCTGCTTCGGCAAAAGATCGAAGGTGGGACGTTCCAGCGCCGGTTTCGCCGGCGCGGCCTGGGCGTCTTCAGACAGAAGTTGCGTCAGCGCTAAGGCGGATAATCCGAACGTGGACTGAGCGAGAAAATGGCGGCGCGAGTGATCGGTGGGAAACATCATCGTGTTTTGTTTTTCCCGTCTTAGCCCCCCGTCAATGACGGGGGGCCGCATGGTGATTGCGGCGTCGATGGCTCATCAACCCCCGGCGACTCGCCGGGGGCTAAGACAAAATTCAGTCCACATACAAAAAGGCGTTCGCGCTAAACAAGGCCTGACACAAATTGGCCAACGCCTGTTCCGCGGCGGGGGGTTGCTTGTCGATCTCGTCGGCCGGGATGCGCGTGGCGATTTGCGGTGTTTGCTCGGCGATAAACGCCAAAGCGCCGGCGGTTTGCTCGCTGGTCGGCGTTTTGCCGAAGGCGGTCGTCCATGCCAGCGTCACCTGGGCCGTCGCATCATCGCCGACGGTGGCTCGCACGCGGTGGGCGAAACGGTCGGCTTCACGCAGCACGAGTTCGTTGTTCATCATGAGCAGCGCCTGCGGCGGCACGGTCGAGGCCCGCCGCAACTCGCAGTTCGGCAGCAGTGTCGCCATGTCGAACGGTTCGAGCATGCCCAGCGGCAGTGACCGGCGAACCTGCACATACACGCTGCGGCGGAATTCGTCTTCGCCCAGCGATTTTCGCACCCCTTCCGGCCGCCCGGCCGAATCGCGATTATCATTCCCGACAATGTTCTGGCCGTCGTCATCCACCGTCACGGGCGACGGCGAACCATATTGCTTGTCGCTGAGCGCCCCCGATGCGGCGAGAATCGAATCGCGGATCGCCTCGGCTTCAAGTCGACGGACCGACATGCGTCCCAACAGCCGATTGTCGGCATCGACAGCATCGAGTTCCGGCCGGCGATACGATTGCTGCCGATACGCGGTCGACGACATCACCATCCGATGGAACTTCTTCAACTGCCAGCCGTCGGCGACGAATCGCGTCGCGAGCCAGTCGAGCAATTCGGGATGGCTGGGCTTCTCGCCGAGGTAACCGAAATCGCCCGGCGTGGCGACAATGCCGACGCCGAAATGATGGAGCCAGAAGCGGTTGACCAGCACGCGTGTCAGCAGTGGATGCTTGCCGTCGGTGAGCTGTTTTGCATAGGCGAGCCGGCGGCCGCTGGTGGGCAACGCCGGGTCATCGACAGGAATGGCGCTGGCATGCGCGGCGGCGAGAACGGTCAGATCGCCCGGCTGCACTTCCTGCTTCGGCTGGCTGATCTCGCCACGATAGAACAAGAAGGTCGGCGGGATCTGGCCGGGGACTTCCGATAGGAACGGGATGAAATCGGCTGGCGGCCGCAGCTTGCCGACTTCTTCTACGCGGGCATCCCACTGCCGATTGAACTCCGCGATCCGCGCCTGTTCATAGAGATAGACGCTGCCACGGTCGACATTCAAACTGGGATGATCTTTCAGAATCTGCAGTTGTTCCGGGGTTCGTGTTTCCGCCGGCGCCGCGCGGGCTGCCCGGGCCAACGGCTGTTGTGCTTCGGGTAGTTTTGCGACTTCCTTATTGAAAACTTCCAGGACAATGGCGTCGAGTTCACGCCCGCGCTGATCGTTCAAGATGCGCTGCGCGTCGGCGAGCGCGATATCTCGTAAGGTCAAATCACGATCCCACGTCGACACCAACCGCTGCGGCGGGGTCCGCCAGTTCTGCCAGTTATATGCCGGCTCGAACAGCGCGCGGAAGCGATAGTAATCGGCCTGGCTGATCGGGTCGTAACGGTGATTGTGACATTGAGCGCAGCCAACACTCATTCCCAGCAGCGATGTCGACACGATCTTGATCGTCTCGGCGAGGACATCGTTCTTGGCGAGATTCACGTCGGTCGCGCCGCTCGCCGTGCCGTCGGGGGCCATGCGTAGAAAACCGGTGGCGGCTAATACGTCGGCCTGATGGGGCGACGGGTACTGATGCGGTTGTGGGATGAGTTCATCGCCCGCGAGTTGTTCGACGATGAACCGGTCGAAGGGAATGTCGGTATTCAGCGAGCGGATCACATAATCGCGATACTTGAACGCATACAAGCGAACCGCGTCGTATTCCGTGTAGCCTTCGCTGTCGGCATACCCGGCGACATCGAGCCAATGCCGGCCCCAGCGCTCGCCATATCGCGGCGATGTCAGCAGCCGATCCAGCAACCGTTCGAATGCATCCGGCGCGGTGTCGGCCAGAAACTCTGCGAGATCATCGGGCGTCGGCGGCAGTCCGACGAGATCAAAATAAACCCTCCGCAACTGCGTCGCCCGATCCGCCTCCGCCGAGAACCCCAAACCGCGGGCCTGCAATCTCGCAGCGAGAAATGCATCAATGGGCGATTTCACGGAAGCAACATCATTGACCGCCGGCACCGCGGGATTCTGAATCGGTTGGAACGACCAGAAGGCCCGCTCTTCCTCGGTGAAATCGCCTTCCGGCGGTTTGTCGGGTTCGGGCCGCGCTGTCTTCGCACCGCTCGCCACCCAGCGGCGGATGAGATCGACTTGCGCGGGGGTCAGCTTTTTCTCACCCGGCGGCATCTCACCCGCTTCAATCCGTTTGAGCAGCAGACTTTGGTCCGGTTGCCCAGCGACCAAACCCGGCCCGCTATCGCCGCCGGCGGTGATCAAGCGGGCCAGCCGAAGATCGAGTTTGCCTTCGACAGTCTCTTCTTCGCCGTGACAATGAAAACAGTTCGCTTTGAGAATCGGCCGGACATGCGTTTCAAAAACGGGATCATCTGCACGCACGACCACGCTGGTCATCATCAGCAGAGAACAAACTGTTGAAACGGTCAAGTTTTTGGGCATGGCAGGCAACATCTGGCGGGAAGAAAAAGCAGACGCTTCATTATGTCGGCTGAGTTTCGCAGTGGCAATTGGAAAATCGGCCATTTGCTAAGTCTTAGCCCCCCGTCAATGACGGGGGGCCATCGTTCACGGACCGAATGTAATACAGAATGTAGAGCACTTGCTCCGCAAGTGCAAAAAACACTTGCGGAGCAAGTGTCCTACATTCTCGAACAATACCGATACCCACGGAACCTCATTTGACGTGGGACGCCACACGGCCATAGGCCCCCGGTCATTGACCGGGGGCTAAGACGGTTCGTCAGACAACTTCGTCGATCACGGGGTTCGTCAGTTGGCCGATGTTTTCGATCTCGATGGTGCAGGTGTCGCCGTGCTTGAACAGGACCGGGGGTTTGCGGGCCATGCCGACGCCGTGGGGAGTGCCGGTCATGATGACGGTGCCGGGGGTGAGTTCCGTGCTGCCGGAGAGGAATTCGATCAGCGTGGGGACATCGAAGATCATGTCGTTCGTGTTCCAGTCCTGCATCGTTTCCCCGTTGAGGACCGTCTTGATGCCCAGGGCATTCGGGTTGGCAATCTCGTCGGCGGTGACGATGCACGGGCCGAGCGGGGCGAAGGTGGCGAATGTCTTCCCACGGCACCACTGACTGCCGCCGTAATCTTTCTGCCAATCGCGGGCGGAAACATCGTTCGCGCAGGTGTAACCGAAGACATACTGCAGGGCATCGGCCTTCGACACATTTTTGCAGGTCTTGCCGATAATCACGGCGAGTTCACATTCGTAATCGACCTTCTCGCTGAGGAGTTTTCGCGGCAGCACGATCGGATCGCCCGGGTTCTGCACGCAACTGGCGAGCTTCATGAACAGCACGGGGAACTTCGGGATCGGCGAGTTGCCTTCTTCCGCATGTTTGCGATAGTTGAGACCGATGCACAGGATGTTCGCCGGTTGCAACGGGGCCAGCAGCTTCGTGATCTGAGCCGGTTCTTTCGTCGTCTGGAAGCCGGCGAACAGTTCACCGGTGAGCCGCGTCGCCTGCCCGTCGGCATGCTGTTGACCGTAGTGAATTTTCCCGGCGGCATCGGCGTAACGAATGATCTTCATGGGCGCATCTTCTGCAAAAGTGGGTGAATTGAGATGCGGCCAGTTTACCGGAGATGCCAGCGTGACAACATCCTGTCGATGGAATCCTTCGTGCCACGACTTGTCCCCAAGTCGTGCCGCGATGAAGCACACGACTTGAGGACAAGTCGTGGCACACATGCATTCCTGTCCCCTCGCTGCCGTGGGGGAGTGCGATTGGGAGAGCAGGTCGATGAACAACGGATGTGGAATGAATAGAGTGAGGGAGCTCGCAGCGCGAGCGAGAATACGAAAATTCGGCAGTGGGTCAGTTTGAGTTTTTTCCGGTGCCACGCCCACGCGCTTCGCGCGAGCGTGCGGATTGCCCTGCGAAAACACGCCCGCGCGAAGCGCGTGGGCGTGGCACGAACGAAACTGAGCCACTACCGAAAATTCTTTTCCTCGCTCGCGCTGCGGGCTCCCTAAAATTCAGCCGCGTGCGCGGATGGTGGTGATGTCGTGGTGCAATTGGGTCTGCAACGCATCGACGGAGGCGAACTTGCGGATGTCGCGCACGCGGAACAGCAAATCGACGGCCAGTTCCTGGCCGTAGAGATCGCCTTGAAAATCGAGGATATGGACTTCGATTTTCGCGGCTTGTTCTTCAAACGTCGGGTTGGGGCCGATGTTGATCGCGGCGAGATGTCGTCGGCCGGCGATCGTCACGCTGCCGCCGTAGACACCGTGGCCGGGAATGACGGTGGGGATCGCGGTGAGGTTTGCGGTCGGGAAACCAATGAGCCGGCCGCGCTGCGCGCCGGTTATTACGGTCCCGGCCAGTCGATACGGATGGCCCAGCAATTCGGTGGCGTCATCGAGGTCGCCGTCGGTCAACAGGGAACGGATCACGCTGGAGGAGACGAGTTGCTCGTCGACCGTCACCGGCGAAACGACATCGAGCGTTAATCCGGCCGTGTGACAGAAGTGTTTCAGCACGGTGACATTGCCGCCGCGGTTGTGGCCGAAAAAGAAGTTCGGGCCTTCGACCAGTCCTTTTGCGGCGAGTGCCGTCTGCACAATGTCGTGAAAAAACTGTTCGGCGGAGAGTTGCAGGAACGGCAGATTCACGGGCAGTGCGAGCACGCAATCGGCCCCGTACTCCGCCAGTTTGTTCGCGCGTTCCGTCAAAGTGGTGATCAAAGGCGGCGCGGCCGAGGGGCGCAGCAGGACCGACGGATGAGGATCGAACGTCACTACGACGGCGGGTGCGCCGGCGGCATCGGCCCGCTGACGAAGTTGCGACAACATCGCCTGATGCCCGCGATGGACGCCGTCGAAATTGCCGAAGGAGACGTAGCCCCCTTGCCCATCCGACTTCGGTTCACGTCCTCCCAGCCAGTGCATAACGGATCGTCGCCCTGTTAAACTTCGTTTGACACAATCGAATGTGCGCATCGCGGGATTTGACAATTTCCGGCACGTTGGAAACGTGCCGCCACGTCAGTCAGGCCTCGTCGAACAATGCCAGGCTGGCGGTGAAACCGTGAACGTAATTGTGGCCCCCCACCGGGCCGAGTTCGCCCTGCGCGAAGAAACCGGCGAGTGGTATCGGGCCAATCAGTCGTTGGACCGTCGCCGCGTCGTGATGGGGTTCCGGGAACATGCGTGTGCCGCGACCATTGCAACTGAACAGCAGCGCGGCCGCGGGTGAGGTCGTCTGGTTCGATTTATCCCGTTCGAGCAACTGCACGAAATCTTCATCCGCCGCCGCGGCATCCCGCAGATGAAACTGCACCGTCTGACCGGTTCGCACGGCATTGTTGATCGCCACGGCTCCGGTCCGCTGATCGGCACCGAGGACATTGGTGATCAGAAAATCGCCCCGATCAAAATGGTCCTGGTACTCGTTCATGGCGATGCCGAGGAACAGCCCCAGTTCCGCCAGCTCCTGATCGCGTGCCGAGAGAGACTGGAACAATTCTTCCAGGCGTTTCAGCGAAGGGATGCCGCCGAGCGCGAGGACGACGTTCTTGTCGGACTTCGTGACAATCCACGGCGTGCCGATGGGTTTGCAGCCCTGCGAGACAATGGTGCGCACCGGCGGGCCGCCGCGCAGCACCGCCCCGATGGCCCCCTGCTCCACGCAGCGATCTTGAAAGAATAAGAGGTTTTGCCCCGGACCGCCGCCGCTCGCCATTCCGCCGATGATTGGCACGCCCGGCAGTTCCCCGTCGAAACATTCGATGAGGGCTTTCGGCAGAGTCGAGAAGGGATCGCCCAATGCGAAAATCGCCTGAGCCGGCAGCGACGAGGAATCCGCATCGCCCGGCAAACCGTCGCACACCACACCATCGGGCGTTTTGCGAAACGTCACCTGCCACGGAATGATTTCCGCGTTCGGCAGAATCGCCGACCACAGGCACAACGTTGGCTCGCTTTCGTGTTCCCGCTGCTGGGCGATAACCGCTTCGCCGGTGCAACCCAGCAGATTGCGCGAGGGGAGCGCCGCTTGAACCAACTTGGGGACCGAGGAGAATTCATCCTCGTAATGATGCGTGATAAATAAGAACGTCAGGTCGGGTGAGCGATCACCGAGCACGCCGCGCACTTGAGACACCGCGTCCGCGATGGCCTCGGAGAGATCGGCTCGATGGGAAACGCCGACGACAAATGGCATGCAGGCTTCCTTTCCGAACAATCGTGTTCCCCCGAATTCACCCGGCGGAACACCGCAGCTCATACGGTGGCCGACGTTACCCGGAAAGGGAAGCCGACTGCAAGTCAGCACGGGGGATGGTTGTCGTACGTTGATGGTGATCTAAGATTCACGCTTTAGCCCGGAGGGCGTTAGATCATAGCCCAGGACGTAAGTCCTGGGATGGCAGTTGTTCGAGGCATGAAGCCCGGAGGGCGACAGAAACTTCTGCCGCCCTCCGGGCTGAATTCAAACTTGGAAGCTGTTTTCCCAGGACTGACGTCCTGGGCTATGTTCTGACGCCCTGGCGGGCTAAAACGACTGCAGCCATCACGCCGAGTGACCAAACGTCGTCCATCAATCGGCGACTACGCCTCTCACCCGGATCGCGCACAGATGACAACCGGTTCTGCTGCGAACTACAATGCAATTTGCATCGCACGACGAAACACATCACGATTCATCAGGACATTTTGATCATGCTCGCAATTCGCAATCTGGCTCTCCCGTTCGCGCTGGCACTCGGCATGTTGTTATCTCACAGCACCGATGCCGCCGAGTTTTCCTGGAAGACCGACGAGGCCGCGGGAACTGCCGATTTGAACTACGACGGCAAGCCGGTGCTGCGGTATCAGTTCGGGTTCGACACTTCAACGCCGGAACGAGCCGTTGAAACGTTTAAGGTGTTTCATCACGTCTTCGGTCCCGACGGCACGCAAATCACCAAAGGGGACGGCGGGCATTTTCCGCATCATCGCGGCTTATACGTCGGCTGGAACAAAACCAGTTGGGATGGGGGCGCGGGGGATTTCTGGCATTGCACGAACGGGGCGCATCAGCGACATGTCGAGTTCGTCAAGCAGGAGGCCGATGCCGACCACGGGATGATGACTTCCCTCATTCATTGGAATGCCGCCGACGGCAAACCGGCGATTGTCGAAACACGGACTGTGACCGCGAAACCCTTTCCGATTGAAGTGGCTCCCGGTTATGGCTGGCAGATCGACTGGACCAGTCGACTGGAAAGCCAGCGAGGGGAGATCACGCTGGACGGTGATCGGCAGCATGCGGGATTTCAGTTTCGAGCCGCCAATGTCGTCGCTGAGAAGAACAACGCCACCTATCTCCGCCCCGACACGTTCCCCGAACAACCGGCGGCGTTTGAAGTGAATGATGCGACCGATCCGGACAAGCACATCAACCTGGGCTGGCTGGCGATGCAATATCCTGTGGAGGAAACGCTGTACACCGTGGGTTATCTGGAAGACCCGTCGCTGCCGAAGCCGTCGCGGTATTCGGAACGCCCCTACGGCCGGTTCGGCGCGTTTTTCAAGACAACGTTGAAGCCTGATGAACCGCTGACGCTGCGGTATCGTGTGATTGTCACGACGGAAGACAAGCCGACGCGCGCCGTCTGGCAAAAGCGGCATGATGCCTTCGTGCAGGATTTGAAAATGGCGAAATGATCGTCTACAAAGCCCGCCGTCGGCGACGGCGGGACCGGTCCCGGCGATGCCATCGCCGGGCTTTGAGTGTCGCAACGGGATTCGATTCATGAGCAACAAACCCACCGTCGCCATTCTCGGCGCGAGTTCGCAGCGTCACAAATATGGGAACAAATCGGTCCGCGCGCATCTGCAGCAGGGGTACGAAGTTTATCCGATCAACCTGACCGTAACGGAGATAGAAGGCTTAAAGGCGTATCCCGATCTCGCTTCGCTCCCCGTGGCGACGGTGGACCGCATCAGCGTGTATCTGGCCCCGTGGATCGGCATCCACCTGCTGGAGGCGATGGCGGCCAAGCAGCCGAAGGAAGTCTGGTTTAATCCCGGCTCGGAAAGTCCCGCGCTAATGGCGAAAGCGGAGGCGCTGGGGCTGCCGACGATTTACGCGTGCAGTATTGTCGATGTCGGTTCACGGCCGAGCGATTTTGCGGATGGATGAGTCAACCGGGATCGGGATATTCAACTGTCTGCCAATGTAGAGCACTTGCTCCGCAAGTGCAAAACTGGCACTTGCGGAGCAAGTGCTCTACATTCAAAGGCTCTACCGTCGGAACATCCAGCCTCAGCCCATCATGGGACGTGGAGCGGGGCTGCCGGTGGGGAGTGGGGCGGTGCGGCCGTTGGTGCGGTTGGCGACCGTGACCACCCCTGCCCCCTCGTCATTCGCAGGCAGATGCGACAGCCGCGGGCGGAACATGATCAGCAGCAGCAGCGGGAGGTACCACAAAATGTACATGCCGCCGGAATGGGGATACCAGAATTGCGTTCCCACAATCACGGCCGCGGTGTGCGAGAGGAGATGCTCCAAGTTCTTCTTCAGCGGCCAGATCGAGAGCATGGTCAGCATGACGAGGAACGTCGAGAAGACCGGAATGCGGTAGGCCGGACTGTACAAATTCCAAAAGCCCAGACCTTCTTCGGAACGGAAGGCCAGCACGTTCCAGTCGATGGACCCGATCATCTGCTGTTTGAACGACAGCGTGTCGGCCGAGGTGAGCGCCATCGTGCCCAGCAAAACCGCCCCGACACCGATCAACGCCGCCGCGAAGCGGAACGCGCCGCGTTTCCAGTAAAAGGCCAGCCAGATCGGCAGCAGAAAACTGGGGAAGAACAGCGTGCCACAGGAAAGGCCGAGCAGACAACCAGCCACCACGGGTCGCGAGTGGAAGACGATGGCCCAGACGATAAACGCCGCCGGCAGCACATGGTTGACCCGACTGACATCGTACGCCGTGCAAGGCAGCAGCAAATAGAGGGTGGCCATCGCCAGGCCCATGTTGGTGTCGCGGAAATGCCAGCGGCCCATGAAGATCAGGCCGAGCAGCACGGCAGCGTGTGCGACCACGGCGAGCCAGCGGGCGGCGACACGTCCCACGCCCCCGGCGAGCGGCACTACCGGCGCGGCCACCAGCGTGCCGGTCGGTCCGGCTTCCGACGGCGGCACCTGCTCTCCGCTGATCCCTTCCCGGAGTGATGTATCCTGGCGATGCAGCAGATCATCGGCCCGGCGAACGGTCGCCATCGCCGAGGCGTGCGGCTCTTCCGTCACGATTTTCGTGGTCAAGAACGCCGCCGCGGAGAGACATAAAAATGCGAGTCCCGCCGGATTGAGATTCTGCTCCAGGCGGGGACGGCGGGTCAAAATCGGATCGAACCACAGCCGCAGCAGGATCAAGGCGGAGACGACAAATAGCCAGACATAGCCAAACGCGGAATCGGCCGGACGTGCACCAATAAACAGCAGTCCAGGCGACAGACAAAGCATCAGGCCCAGATCGATATTCCGAATCGACCAGATGCGGTTGAAGCGGAAGAACACGGCGAGAATCAACAGACTCGACAGGTAAAACCATGTCGGCGGGTTGACTTCATATCCGGTGAGAATCGCTTCCATAGCCCGACTCAAATTCGTCTGCGAACCACATCAGCCTAACCGGCTGTGCATGGCTCATACTTCGGGATCGAGTTCTTGCTGGCCTCGGCGCTTCGGACTGGCTCCAGCATAAGCGGTCAGGTCCACCGTTGCCAAGAAGTGAGTGAAGATTCTAAACATTTCTCGACAGCATTTTTCAGACCAATTCGATAAAATCTATAAGCCCCAGGATCTCAGGGCCGTTCTTCGATCAAATCAAACCTGACAATCACAAAAACAGGGCAAGTCAGGCGTGAAATTCAGGAGAGTTCGATGTTGTCCGAAACGCCCCGGTGGATTTGTACGAATCGGCGGTCGGAAGCGGATGTCATGAAAGAACTCGCGGCGACCGATACGCCGGTTGTAATCCTCACGCGCGACGAGCCGACGCGAATGGAGCAAAAACCTTTCTAGCGAAGGCACGAAGTGACAGAGTTCGCCAGGAAGTTTGGGGGTGCCGAGTTTTTAATGTAGAGCACTTGCTCCGCAAGTGCCAGTTTTTGCACTTGCGGAGCAAGTGCTCTACATTCTGAAAACACCCCATGCGGGCGATGTTTGAATCCGCTATCTTGACGCCGACCTGCCTGGTGGTACAATGAAATCAACTGCTCCCACCGGTTTGCTCTCCTGCGAACCTCTCCGAGTGGACCCGCGAGATCTGCGACGGCGATTACATTCGCTGACCGGCTCGTGCCTGCTGTCTGGTTCCCCGGTATGATGTGTGGGTCGCAATTGTTGCTCGTGACTTCCCAACTGTTTCCACCCCCACACGACTTCCGAATTCAGTTCCTGCCTGAAAATTCGGTGGCGAAAGTCGTCATCGCTCGCGATATAATGAATTGTGCGTTGGATTTGCATTGAGTGTGGCCTCGACGTTTTCGCCGTGTCGCGAGAACGGCCGGGGCACCGAGGAGTTGCCGATGACTGACCTGACCTCACTATTGCCGCAGCAACTGGTTTTGGCCATCTGGGGCGTCGGCATGCCGGAAATGATCGTGATTGCGATCATCGTGCTGCTGCTGTTCGGGAATCGGCTCCCCTCTGTGATGAAGTCGCTCGGCCAGAGCATCACGGAATTCAAAAAGGGCACGCGCGAAGGCGTCAACGATTCCGATGCGGACAAACCGATCTGAGCCGCGCAGGATTCAGACGCGGGACCTCGGAATCAACAACCGACTGACAATTCGCTTCTCACACTTATCTTGAAGGCAAGGAGTTTATCATGTTGCCAGGCATCGGCGTTCCGGAAATGATCGTGATCGGCATCATCGCATTGCTGCTATTCGGCAAGCGTTTGCCCGAAGTGGCCAAGAGCCTCGGTAAAGGGATCACCGAGTTCAAAAAGGGACTGCGCGATGTCGATACCGACAGCGACCGCTCGTCTTACGCATCGTCGAGCAATTACAGCTCCAGCGCCCGGCCCAGCGCCCCGGAAGAACGGATCGAAACCACAGCCCCGAAGTTCGAGCCGCCGACCTCGGAACCGACCACCTCGGCATAACTTTTTGCGAGCGGGGGACATCAGCTTGGGTGGCACGTCCCTGAGGCTTTGGGAAGGGCGTGGTCTTTGATTCATCGCCACGCTCGTCGAAGACTCCGGGACGTGCCACCCAGAGTCAGCTCCTAGGAAGGCGCGTTCAACTGCTGGCGCAATTCGTCGAGCACATCGAACATTACGATGGCCTGGTTATTCACTTCCCAGGCATCTTCCGGCCGGGCGAACAGGACCGCAGGGGCGGAGGTCAACGCCGCGCCGGTGCCGGGGAAAATGGCGGACCAACGTTCCGTTGTGATCCGCACCGGGCCAGTCGCACTGAGCGTCATCGCGGAACCAGTGCTCAGCGCAGCCCGATAGTTCGTTACTTCTTCTTCTCCGGCAAACCAGGCTGACAGGAGCGGCCCCAAGTCGCGGGTGGACATGATGCCGGTCAACCGCTGGCCTTGGTGCGCCGCATTCGGCTCGCAGCCGCGGAACTGCATGAGCCAGGGGACATGAGCCGCCTGACTGCGGAGGGTATCTAA
>Ga0335397_10008445_pt1 | contig 12970 bp, 12 predicted proteins | sample MAT04_FD_205740 | JGI IMG/M metagenome (GOLD analysis project Ga0335397, IMG submission 205740) | Freshwater microbial communities from Lake Fryxell liftoff mats and glacier meltwater in Antarctica - MAT-04 (spades assembly) (version 2) ...
ACAAGAGTGCATGGATCCGTTTGACCAACCGCAGTTGTCCCATGACATATGCCTTCTGCAAATGTTCGTACAGACTGTTGAGAACTCGATTACTCACTTGAAGGCGGACGGCAATGGACATGTGATTGTTTCTCCTGCTGATACCTGACGGTTTAATTTTGATCAAGCAAAGACAAGTGTCTTAGCTTGTCACATTCCCACCGTTTTGTCCAGCCCAACTTCTCCATTTTTTCCAATTCTTTTTCTGAAGGTCTATATAATCATGGCATCCCTTCGGGATTTTTCATCCATCATCGCAGGTTATGTTTGAAGCGTGATAACTTGAACAGTCAAAATTTTTGACTCGCATTCCCCCCAATCCCGAAGGGATGAAACGATGATAAATTCAAAACAAAAAGCAGAATCAACCCCGAAGGGGTGTCATAGTTTTTTTAGGACAAAAAATGCAAAAGCGTAGTTCGATGCTTGAAACGCCGCACCAGCCCAACGGTTGGGAATGAAGCGCGAAGGCATTGAATCAAATTATTTGAACATCTGCTTGAAATTAAGGTAAAATACATCCACCGGGGCGATGGCGGAATCGGCAGACGCAACGGACTTAAAATCCGTCGGTAGTGATACTGTGAGGGTTCGACCCCCTCTCGCCCCACAAAATGCCATTGCGAAATACCTTAGATAACTAAAGGCGCAATGGCAGTTTTGTATGAAAGGCTGACTTATGTTTTTTACTCGACAACAATTGGAAGACATCGAAGATAAAAGCCTTGCAAATTATGGGATGCGCAGCAAGGACACCAAGGGACGCGCTTATCTGGACGGCGAGCCTGATTATCGCACGTCTTTTCAACGTGACCGTGACCGCATCCTGCACACCACCGCATTTCGCAGATTGGAATATAAGACGCAGGTTTTCATCAACCTCGAAGGCGACTACTTCCGCACGCGCCTGACCCACACGCTGGAGGTTGCCCAGATCGGGCGGACATTAGCCCGCGCTTTGGGTGCGAACGAAGACTTAGTTGAAACCATCTGTTTGGCGCATGATCTGGGTCACTCGCCGTTTGGTCACTCTGGCGAAGTTGCGCTTGCACGCCTAATGAAGGACTTTGGCGGCTTCGACCACAACAAACAATCCCTGCGTATCGTGACCGAACTCGAACAGCGCTACCCAGAATTCCCTGGCTTGAATCTGACCTGGGAAGTGCGCGAGGGTATGGTCAAGCACGAATCGGAATACGACATCTCTGATGCGCGCGAGTTCGGTCCCGAATTACGCGGCAACCTCGAAACGCAGATCGCAAATGTGGCGGATGAACTGGCATACACCACGCATGATCTCGACGACGGTCTGCGCTCGAGCATGATCACCCCGCAGACGCTTGACGGCGTTGCCCTATGGGAAATTCTGCGCGAGACATACAACTGGCGTGGCTCGATCCTCGGCGAAATGGAACGCCACCGCATGATCCGCCAGTTGGTTGGTTTGATGGTGACCGACATGCTGCAATCAACTGAAACGCGCATCAAAGACAGCAAGGTGAAAAGCGCGTTGGATATTCAAAAGCTCAAGCACAATATCATCGGATACAGCGAAGAAATGCAGCGCCGTAACCGTGAGTTGAAAGACATGCTTTACAGAAAACTTTATCGACATTACCGTGTGGTGCGGATGCAAGTCAAGGCGGAGCGCATTATTTCTGACCTGTTCCAAGCTTATCGCGCCGAACCCGCCATCCTGCCGGACCATGTCCAGTTTTTCGTCGAAAAGCGCGGACTCGAACGCACGATCTGCGACTACATTGCAGGCATGACCGACCGATACGCCATTGAAGAACATCAAAAACTGTTCAATCCCTTTGAAAAACCGTAGTTTGTTTTTTTCAATCGAAGGGGGAACGAAAATCCTTCCCCCCTTTTTTATCGGAGTTCGAAAGTTCTACTTCCGAAAAGGAAAATGCAAAGGTGGAACTTTTTCACTCCAAATTACACATCAAGAAAGGAGCATTTTACATGACCCAACCCAACTACCTAACCCCTGAGGGCGAAGCAAAACTCAACGCTGAATTAGAGGAATTAAAAGGCAACAAACGCGAGGAACTTTCCAAGCGACTGCGCTCCGCCATCCAAATGGGCGATCTTTCGGAGAATGCGGATTATCACAAAGCCAAGGAAGATCAGGGATTTCTTGAGGGACGCATTCAAGAACTTGAAGCCATTCTGCGCAACACGGTCATCATTGAAAAAACACAAAGCAGCGACGTGATATTTATTGGATCCCATGTGACCATTCAAGAAGACACCTTTGATCCTGAAACCTATCACCTGGTAGGTCCCACCGAAGCAGACCCGCGCAAAGGCAAAATCTCTCACGAATCCCCGATTGGTCATGCTTTGATGAATAAAAAAGTCGGCGATATTGCAGAAGCTGACACCCCCAGCGGCACGATCAAATTCAAAATATTAAAAATCGAATAAAGCATACGCACAAAAAAGACCACCTTCAAAATGAGGTGGTCTTTTTTTGTCTATCAATGAATTACTTAATTTAACCCTGTCTTGGCCAGATTGCCAGTTCAAGTGTGATACGTTCAAAGTAGCTGTCTGTTGGCAAGGCGCCGTGACCATATTCAAGGTCTACAACTGTTGCAAGCAATTGCAGGGTTGCGGTTTCCAGTAAAACCTGCGCTTGCGGCTCGACAATCACCAGCTCTCCTTTTGGCTCAAGCCGTGCGCGGATGGAGGGATCATTGAATGCGTGTTTTGACATCAATACTTTTGTAGCGGTCTTGATGTCGTTTTTATCGAACAACCAAATTTCCAACGCTGTGACCTTCTTTGGTTCGCCCACGCCAATGGCTTCAGACACGCCCACGCCGTACTCGCCCATGAATTCACCAGCCTGGGTATCAATGCTAAACGACTCATCGTACAGGTCATCACCGAGGACATAGGTGGTCATGGTTTGTGTAATTGGCGGAGCAAGCCCAAGTTGTTCAAAATTGGTTTTCTCGGCATTGCGGCTGATCTCAACTGACTGCATGGTGGGCGTCACTTCGCCGCTGCCGCGCTTGCCCAATAAGCGATATGCGTAAAAGCCGCCTGCGCCCAACACACCCAACAACAAGACAACAGCGCCAATAATCAGCAAATTCCTGGTTGACGAAGAAGCGGCGCCATCAGTAGTCTCAGGCTGACTCGAAAGCACATTCGTAATCAACTCGCTATAGCTTTTTATCACGGCTGCATCCGCGCCCTGTGGGTTGGCTTGAATATTACTAAAAGCCTGTTGTGCACCTGCCCCAAGATTTTGCCAGCGTTGGACAGCCAGATTCGGATCAGGGTTGATGCGGTAGGAGTCAATCGCCATGCGGAGATAATCTTCCTGTAAATCTGCGCGCAGATAAGAAGGGGTTGCATCCACAAACTTCACAGGAGCAATTACCCACCCGATTAATAGCCCAAATATAAGTCCACCAACAAATAAGGCAATTGGGGTTATGGGCAGTTTTTTTAATAGAGCAACGACAAACTGCATAGTAGACTCCTTTGTCTGGTTATTTTAGCCTGATTATACATCGTATTTTTTACACCTTGCATGGCAGAATAATTATCTGATTTCCATTAAATATAAGGTGCGTTCCGAATCACGCACAGACTCGCTTTTACGAATCGTAAAGTGCGAGGCGAATGCCGCCTCAAAACCTTCGCGGGTGTAATCGGGGAAAATATCTTCGCGCGAGGTTAATAACTTTTGAACCTGCGAATCAGACTTCGGCACGAACTCGATCACCAGCCACTTGCAGCGCGCGGCAAAGAAATTTGCAAGTTGCGGCAAAGGCACATTATTGGAAATTGCCAGATGATGAATGACCGCCAGCGCGAGCGCCATATCCACAGGACCGCGCGCGCCGAATGAATCGCGTTCGGTATTATCCCAGCCAAGCGCGGGACTTGGATTGGTTAAGTCCAGGACCAGCGGCAAAATATTTTGATCTTTTTTCGTTTTTACTGTGCGATAATTTTGTTCGACTGCGGCAGGGTCAATATCAAATGAAACTGTGAACGCGCCCGATGATGCAGCTTCGCGGCTGAAAATGCCTGTGTTGCCGCCCAAGTCCCAGACCAGCGCGGGCTTCATCTCAACAGCCCATTCTTTCACCAATTGCTTTTTATGTTCAAATGCCGAATCGGTGTAATTCGTATTTTCGTAGTAATCGCCCCACTCTGTGCCAGCAGGTTTCCAGGTCAACTTCTTGATCGTGCCTTCGAGGCTTTCGATCAAGCCAGTCAATGCCGGTTTGCTCATGCCACCTTTGCGCGGCGCAACCACTTTATCTGAATATCGTTTCTGCGCGCCCGCATGAATATGAATATGAGTCAGCAAACCAAAGCTGAATTTTGTTTTCGCGGGCAACAATCCGCTCGCAAGATCGAGCGGAATCCCGTCAATATAAACGCGTAGTAACTGGCTCAAGCGCACATCGCGGTATGTCATCAACGCCAGCGGCGCAAGGAAGTGCTGGCAGAATTGCCTGTATGCCACCCACGGCTCGCCCTCTTTATAAATCTCAAAAGAAAGTGTGTCGATCAACATCGCTTTGCCGCGCACAAATTGGATGTTATATGCGCTGGCATCTTTCAGCGACATATCCAATTTCATTGCGCGTTTTTGAATGGATAAAGTTGCAAGCGCAGCATCTTTTAATTGACTAAATGACCATTCATACGGATAAGAGATGAATGGCACACGTTCAGGCTGGATGACTTTAAACGCCGCACCTGACTCCGCTGGAGCCTGATCCACCTCAACATGCGGGATCAGCAGGCTGGTTTTGACCAGCCTATCGTACAACCCAGAATCCATTAACCGCGCATAATCTTTGGAGTACGCGCGGTTAATCTGTCGGTATAGGATTCCATTGTCAGTAAACAGGAACCCGCTAGGGTCACGAAAAGAAGCGGAGAGTTGCTCAGTCCTGGACATTGTCAGAATCGGTATCCTCATCCTCTGATTTTGGTTTAATTCCAAAATATTTTTTAATACTGCCCCACGAAACGCGGATGGCAACGCCCAGCCCTAATAGGGCGGCGATTGCAATTTGGATGATAAAACTCCCTGAGCCAGGGTCGAGGTATGGAAGTGGTGAAAAGTGCATAATATCCTTATCTTTCTATTCTACAATTTCAGGCACGATCTCTTCCAATAGGAAGGATTCCTGGCAGTTGACGCATTGCGCCTCGCGTTTATTGGCGATGACCAACATGCCTTTACATTTAGGACACGATACGGCAAGCGGCTTCTTCCACGAAGTGAAATCACAATTGGGATAATTAACACAGCCGAAGAAAGTGCGTCCCTTGCGCGTCTTGCGTTCTACAAGGTCGCCGCCATCGGTTGGACATGCCACACCGATCTTCAACAACCACGGCTCGGTGTAGCGGCAATCAGGAAAGCCGCTGCATGAAATAAATTTACCGAAGCGCCCATAGCGAATGACCAGTTCCTTGGAACAGGTTGGGCAGGCGCGCCCGATTGGTTCGGGTCCGCTCTTGGTGACGGGCATTTCGGCTTGCGCTTTTTTCACGTCTTCGGCAAACGGCGTATAGAATTCGCGGATCGCGTCAGTCCATAACATATTGCCGTCCGCGATCTTATCGAGGTCTTCTTCCATGTGCGCGGTGAAGTTATAGTCCACTACTTCGGGGAAGTATTCCACCATCAGGTCGTTGACTTGCAAACCTGTATCAGTCGGGATGAGACGTTTATCCACGCGCTCCACATAACCGCGTTGTTGAATGGTGGAAATGGTCGGCGCATAAGTGGACGGGCGTCCGATGCCATTCTCTTCGAGAGTCTGCACCAGAAGGGCTTCTGAAAAACGCGGCGGTGGCTGCGTGAAATGCTGTTCGGGAATCAGCCGCACCAGTTCCTGCGTTTGTCCTTCGGCAATCCCGACAGGGATTTTTACATTCTCTTCGTCTTCCTCTGTTTTGATATCTTCGTTTTTGGCTTCTTCGTAGACCACTAGAAAGCCCGGGAATTTCACCGCTGAGCCAGACGCGCGCATCAGATATTCGTGCTCTTTCGTTTTGCCCGTCACTTCCACCTGCAAGGTATCGAACACAGCGGATTCCATTTGCGAAGCTACGAAGCGCTGCCAGATCAAACGATATAACTTAAACATGGCGGGGTCGAGATATTCTTTTACTTTTTCAGGGTCGCGCATTGCAGAAGTCGGACGGACAGCTTCATGCGCTTCCTGCGCGCCTGCGGATTTGGTTTTATAAATCGGCGACTCAGCAGGCAGATAATCCTTCCCATATTTTCCCATCACATAATCACGCGCTTCACTTTGCGCGATGGTCGAGACGTTCATTGAGTCGGTTCGCATGTAGGTGATTAAACCCGTCGTGCCGCCTTCGCCCACATCCTGCCCTTCATATAATCCTTGCGCCAGACCCATTGTACGTTTGGCGGTGAAACCAAGTTTGCGCGAAGCTTCCTGTTGCAAAGTGGATGTAGTGAACGGCGCGGATGGCTTGCGTCTGCGTTCGCCGCGTTTGACTTTTGTCACTGCATACGCGGCGGTTTCCATGTCTATCAAAATCGGTTTGACTACTGCTTCATTGGTAAGTTCGGGGTCTTTGTCGTCGATGCGCGCCAGTTTGGCGAGGAAGGATGATTTGAGACTCCCGTGCTTAAACTCACCGTGGATTGACCAATACTCGACAGCCTTGAACTCATCAATTTCACGTTCACGCTCGACGATGAGCCTGAGAGCCACCGATTGCACCCGCCCCGCTGACAGACGTCCACGTACCTTCTCCCACAGAATGGGACTGATGCTGTAGCCGACCAAACGATCCAACACGCGGCGCGCCTGTTGCGCGTTGACCAGATCCATATTGATCTCGCGCGGATGTGCAAACGCTTCGGCTACTGCAGGCGCGGTAATTTCATGGAAGACCACGCGCTTGGTACGCGCCATGTCAATCTGCGCAGCTTCTGCCAAATGCCAGGAAATGGATTCACCTTCTCGGTCAGGATCGGTTGCGAGAAAGATTTCATCCGCAGTCGCTGCCAGTTTCTTGAGTTCCTTGACCACATCCTTCTTTTCATTTGGCACACGATATTTCGGCTCGAAGTTATTTTCCACATCCACCGACAACTGTGACTTGAGCAGGTCGCGCACATGCCCCACCGAAGCGCGGACTGTGTAGCCTTTCCCAAGAAAACGCCCGACCGTCTTTGCCTTGGCGGGTGATTCGACGATCACCAGTTTGCCTTCGCGTTTGATCACCTTTGCTGCTCGCGGCGGCGCGACCATGTCCGTGTGCGCATCGGTCTTTCCCATGCGGAACATTCTCGTCCCACAAACAGGACAAGTCCCCGTGGTCACCGCGGAGCTTTTGGCATTAAACCCTGCCACGGGATCTTTTACTTCTCTTTTTGCCTTACACTTCATGCAATACGCTTCCATCTATCCTCCGCGCAAAATGCGCTTATCAATTAATGCCAGAACTTTGTCACACTGGACACGCATTCTACGCAATATTCTCAAATTTTACAAATGCAATTTTTTGAAATGTGATTAAGACCTGACAGGTTCCCACGCTGGTTCGATTAATCTACTTGATTTTGATTCACAAGAACCATGATTAACTTAGGTTACGGTGAAATCTGTCAGGTCTTTTTTACCAACTCTACAGATATTTTTCCTGCCGATGTTTCTTCAAATGCTCAACCACGTCCTTCACTTTTTGCGACTGGTCGGTCTTGCAGACCATCAAAACGTCACCGCCGTCAATGATGACCATATCATCCACACCGATGGTCACGATCAAACGTTCATTGTTGCCGCCATAGACAAGTGTATTATGCGTTTCGTATGCCAGGTGCAAAATACTGTTCGTTGCAATATTACCATTCATGTCAGGCAAAAGCACTTCAAACAGCGAAGACCACATGCCCACGTCGCTCCAGCCCAGTCCGCCCGCAGGGAGAATGGCGACGCGTTCCGCATTTTCCATCACGCCATAATCCACAGTCACGTTTTTGAGATTGATCCAGTTTTCATTTAACACACTGGCTTGAACATCGCTTCCCCAAGCCGCAGAGATTTTTTGCAACGCATTCCCAAGCTCGGGCATTTGCCTGTCAATCTCTTTCAAGATCACATCAGCGCGCCAAATGAACATGCCACTGTTCCATGAATGATCGCCTGTGTGCAGCAATTTTTGCGCGGTCTGCTCATCAGGTTTTTCTTTGAAAGTCTTCACTTTATAAGTGGGATATTTATAATCGCCGTTCAAAGACTCACCTTGCTGAATATAGCCATACGCGGTTGAAGGCTGGGTGGGCGTAATTCCCAGCGTAACCAAATATCCATTTTCAGCCACATCAAACGCAGCCTTAAGCAAGTAATGAAACAGGTCACGGTTACGAATGAAATGATCCGACGGCAAGATTGCCATGGATGCATCCTTGTCGCGCTTATGCAATACGGCGGCAGCCAGCCCCACGACAGACGCAGTGCCGCGCGGCGCTGTTTCGATCAGGTAATTTTCTTCGGGTATCTCTGGAGCCTGCAAACGCATTTCACGCGCCTGCTCTTCAACAGTCACAACCAGAATGCGTTCGGGTGGAAATAAATTCACCAAACGCTGCACCGTGCTTTGGAACAATGTTTCCTGCCCGATCAAAGGCAGCAACTGCTTTGGTTTTTCTTTTCTCGAAACCGGCCAAAGACGAGTCCCGCCGCCGCCAGCCATGATAACTGCATAAGTGTGTTCCATAATTTTTACATTGTTACGAGTTGCGCATACGACCTAATTCGAAAGTGCGTAATTCGTAAAAACTACTCCTTAAGTTTTGTAATCGCTCTGAGCCTCACGCACTACAACATAATTCATGCCGCCCAGTTGCCTGACCATACCTTTCAGTTCCATCAACGCGAGTGTAGCAGAAACCCGCTCAATGGGCAAATCGGTTTGATTGCGGATTTCATCCACGTGCAACGGTTCAGCGCCAAGCACATTCAGCAAACGTGCTTCGGTCTCATCGGCAGGGATCACTTTGCGCGCGGCTTTGTGTTCGCCAATGCGTGTAAAATCCAATGCCTGCATAATATCATTCACGCTCAATAAGGGCTGTGCGCCGTTTTGAATTAGCTTGTTCGTGCCTTTGCTTTGCGGCGCAAGGATGCTGCCCGGCACTGCAAAAACTTCGCGTCCTTGTTCGGCGGCAAACTCTGCGGTGATCAGCGCACCGCTCGTCTCGCCAGCTTCGATGACAACAACCGCCAAGGATAAACCAGAAATGATTCGATTACGCGGCGGAAAATTGGAAGCATCGGGCGGTGTGCCCGGCGCATAATCACTGATGATCGCGCCGCGCTCCATCATTTGCTCCGCCAGTTTCACATGCTCTGGCGGATAAATTTTATCAACCCCCGAACCTAAAATACCAATCGTGCGCCCGCCTGCCTTCAACGCGGCTTGATGCGCAATCGCATCCACGCCGCGCGCAAGTCCGCTGACCACCGTGATTCCATTCGATGCCAAAAAAGCAGAAAGCTCTTCGGTCACCTGCCTGCCATACGGCGTAACCCGGCGCGTGCCGACGATGGCAACCGCAAACAGGTCATCGGGCAGGTACTCGCCGCGAATATACATCACGGGCGGCGGCTGGTCAATCTCTTTTAATCTTGATGGGTATGCTTCATCCTGCCAGGTGAGGATTTTTATCCCCTGCGATTCGATCTTTGCCCAGACTTGATCGAGGTTAACATTTTGACGCGCCGCGAGGACACGTTCGATCACCTTCGCGCCCAAGCCTGATTCGGCTAAAGCGGCAGAGTCAGCGCCCCAGGCAAGTTCAAGATCGCCGAAGTATGAGACCAATCCCTGCATCCGCACCGCGCCGATGCCTTTGATTAAGTTAAATCCGACCCAATATTTTTTATCATCCATAATAATATACCTTGTACGGTCATACGCAAAACGTACAACTTCCAACCCTGAAAGGGTGAGTTGATTGTAGATAAGATAAATTATGTTTGTCTAACCCCGCAGGGGTGTCATGGATTTTCAACATTATCATTTCATCCCTTCAGGATTTTGGGTATTCGAAAATGCAGGATTTTCACGAGTTCAATATAGTATAACGCCGCCAGTCACGGCGGCGTCAAGGTATTTAGGTCAGCCCTTCGAGCAGATGAACTCTCAAAGTACGCCGCCCCATGTCCAGGTCAAGTATGACCGAGGGGATGGCAGGCAGGAGAATCTCCTTGCCAGCGTCATCCCGAACGACATAGACATCGTTCGCGCCTGTTTCCAATATTTCAACCAACTTGCCAAGCGGAGTCCCGTTCTCGTCCACAACATCCAGGTCAATTAATTCATATTGATAATGCTTGCCTTCAGGCAGCGGCGGGACATCTGACGCTTTGACATACACCCATTGATTGCGATACTTGCCGGCTTCTTCAGGTGTATCGACGCCGCTGATGCCGACAAGTAAACCGTCATTATGCGGGCGGACAGTGTTCAATGTGAGCGGTTGATGTTTTTCGCCGATCAATACGTTTCGCCCTGGTTTGATGCGCTCGGGAAAATCGGTGTGCAGATCCATGATGATCTCGCCGCGCACGCCATGTGCGCGGCGCAGATAACCTATTACTAAATAGACAGGCTCGCCTGCCGGCGAGCCTGATGATTGCTGTTTGGTCGGCATTAGGGTTCCATTACGTCCAGCGTGGCTTGTTTGCCTTCGCGTTCGGCGGCTACTCGGAGCAGGGTGCGGATGGAGTTCGCTACTTTTCCGCTTTTGCCGATTACGCGCCCCATGTCATCTTTGGTGACGCTGAGTTCAATGCGGATGCGTGAACCGCCCCCGCTTTCGCGCACTTGCACTTCTCCGGGATGGTCTACAAGGGATTTGGCGATGTATTCAATAAGTTCTTTCATAATTGCCTTCTGGTAGACCCTAAAGGTTTAAAAAACCTTTAGGGTCTTGATACTAATTTCTGTTTGTTCTTGCGGGGGCGGCGCGTTTGGCTTCGGCTTCTGCGGCTTCTGCGACGAGGGTTTCGATGGCTTCGCCCTTCTTGAAACGGTCAAAGCGGAGCTGTGTGCCAGAGGTCTTGAATATCTGAGCCACGGAATCGGTCGGCAGTGCGCCGTTCTTCATCCAATGGAACACGCGGTCTTCCTTGATGTGAATGGTGGAGGGGTTGGTGCGCGGATTGTACACGCCCAAAATTTCCAAAAAGCGACCATCGCGCGGGGATTCTTTATCCGCGGCAATGATGCGGTACGTGGGCTGGCCTTTGAGACCAATACGACGTAAACGAATTCTTACCATTTTATACTTACTCCTTTAGATGTTTTGCGTCTCAGACAGGCAAGAGAGGATGTGTAAAAGGAACACACGGTTTGCGGGCTGAAATCACAGGGAGGTATTTTACCAGAGAAAAAGGGGAATCACCTGTTTTTTTGGTTTTGAGGGCGTATAACTTGTACACAGGATATTATACAGAAATATTTATGAAAAACCACGCAAATTGGAGTCTTATACAGAACTCCGTCCGCTCAAATCATAGTTAGGTGCTTTGCTCAAAACCAACTATCTTTGTAATCAATCACATACTGCTTGAACAGAATTGGTTTGCGCCCCGTCAAGGTTTCCACTTCACGAGTTACATTTTCCGCCATTCCAAATCTTGTGGATGTATACAATCCCATCTGCACGAGTGCAAACATAAGCGGCGTCCCCCTACGAACAGTTTCAATTAAGAAATAAAAAGGATTGGGATTGCGATAAACAATTTCGCGCCCTAATATATCGCTCATTATCTTTGTTGCTTCCCAATAATTAAGAGCCTCGCTTCCTGTCAAATCGTAATTTTTTCCAGCGTGTCCAGCCTCCGTCAATGCCAGAGCCGCAACTGCGCCAATATCGCGGACATCAACAAAACTGGTTTTGGCATTTCCCACAGGCACAAAAATTTCATTGCGTTCCTTGATTTCCTTGCGGTGAGTGGTATTTAGATTCTGCATAAAGAAACTACAACGCAGAAAGGTGGTTTTCATATTGATTTTATGCAGGTAAGTTTCCACTTTGTAATGGGGTACATATTTTGCGTTCTCGATCCCAATCAATGAAAGAAAGACAACATGCATTACACCTGCCCGTTTTGCCGCATCCATGGACGGATTCATATCACGCTGGATATTGGTCAAGTGTGGCGGACGCATGTAGAACATTTTCTTCACATTTTTGAAGGTCGCTGTATAGGTGGCAGAGTCAGTAAAATCAAAGTGAACTGATTCCACCGAATCGCCGAATTTCTCCCTGAGTTTTTTTACGTCAATATCTGCCGCGCGAACTTTACCGCCTCTGGCTAAAACCTGCTTAACAACTTCCGCGCCCACGTTGCCGAGCGCGCCGATAACTAAAATTGGGGATGACATTTCTTTTTCTCCTATACTTGATTATATATAGACCAGTCGTTATAATAACATCATCGAACAATTTTGAAAAGATGATAAATGACATCGTTAATTCAGACAGGTATTTGAGGTTGAAATGAGCAACGCCCGCGAACAAATCTTACAAACCACATGTGACTTGATGGAAAAACAAGGCTATCACGGCACAGGATTAAACGAAATCGTCAAAGAGAGCGGTGCTCCCAAAGGCTCGCTGTATCACTATTTCCCCGAAGGCAAAGAGCAAATCGCATCCGAAGCCGTTATGCAATCGGGCAAAGCAACTGCCCAGCGAATACAAAACGGAGTAAGTGGAAGCAGCAATGCAGCCAAGGCAATCTATGATTTTGTGTTGAACATTGCCGACCATGTGGAAGCATCAGGATTCGCGGCAGGCAGCCCGTTGACAGCAGTAGCAATGGAAACTACCACCCAGTCTGAACGCATTAATGTAGCCTGTCGCGAAGCATATATTTTG
>Ga0335397_10008451_pt1 | contig 12965 bp, 15 predicted proteins | sample MAT04_FD_205740 | JGI IMG/M metagenome (GOLD analysis project Ga0335397, IMG submission 205740) | Freshwater microbial communities from Lake Fryxell liftoff mats and glacier meltwater in Antarctica - MAT-04 (spades assembly) (version 2) ...
TACACCTCGCGAGCGAGGATACGGCACGATCAGGCGGTCGCATCGCGGGAGGCTGGTGAAGCGAGCACCGCTGCCGCGCTCTTCGCGCAGGCCAAGACCGACATCGCCGGTGCTCTGGCGTGGTTCGAGGCGAATCTCCCCGGCGACGAGCGGACGATCGGCGGCATGCGCGAGACCAAGGCTCGCATCGAGAAGGCGGAGCGCGGCGAGCGCTGAGCACGCTCGAGGATTACGCCGCGGTCGGCCGCCCCTCATTACGCTCGTGCGGCGTATACCACCTTCGCTCGGAACCTTCATTGCCAGCGCTGAGACTCTCATTGCCAGCGCTGCCGTTGGTCTGCCCTCATTTCTCGTACCACACTTCATGAGAGTCAATGGTTGAGCATAGAGGTGATGAGGTACGCCGCTGGCCGGGCTGGAGGGCTGGCCAGCGGCGGCGACGCGATGACGAGCCGGGCCGCGTAGACCGCCGAGGGAACGGAGCCCAGCGACGAGTGCGGACGTCGGTGGTTGTACTCGTTGCGCCACGTTGCCGCCAGCGCCTTGGCCTGGCGCACGTCGGCGAACACCTCGGCGTTGAGCAGCTCCTCACGCAGCCTCGAATGTAAGCTCTCGGCGTAGCCGTTCGACTCATCGTGAAGATGAGGCAGCCCGGCGCGATGTACAGCATCTGCATCCTTGCGATCTCTGCCAGCCGCGTGATCGCTTTGGCGATGAACTTCCCGCCGTTGTCGCTCCTGATATGCTCGGCACGCCGACGCATGATGCCGTTGGCCGAGTGGCCCAAGCGTCGCTTTATATGCTTCTTTCTGGGCACTTTGAAGCCTTCGTGCTTCCACAGCCGGTGGACTCGTTTGAAGTTCACCCGCCAGCCGTCGAGCCGAAGCATGCCGCAGATCAGGCGGTAGCTGCGGCGTGGATGTTGACGCACCAGCTCGTGCACGCGACGTGCCACGGCTTCGTCGCCGTCACGCCTCTCCGACGCCTCGAAGAGCGTGCACGCTCTCTCGAGAAAATGACAGGGTTGATGAACACAATTTCACGTGTCCAGCATGGCCGAACTGCCCGGGGTCGCCAGTACGTCTTTACGTCAGCGCACTGACGTTGTACGGAAATCTCTTTTAAGGAGCTCAACATGGCCTCTGGAAGCAATTCCCAGAAGAATTCGACCGCTCAAGGTAAAACGGCTGGTAAAGGCAAAACCAACAGGCCAAGCGGCACCTCGGGCAGGAGCAGCACCGGCTCGTCAAGCAGCACGATTTCTGCGAAGTCCGGGACGCGGCAGAATTCGCCCAAACCGCTTAATTCTAAAACTGAAGCGCCCGGTCGAACTGGCGCTGACAAATCGGAGGATCGCAAGAAGACCCACGTTTCTAGCGGCACCAAGTCCGAGGCCTCCCGGCCGAAGTCGTCGCGAACTTCACGCGAGAGCGTCGATGAAACTGGTGCGGAGTCGGACTCTGGCCACATGGCCGACGGCACGGAGAGCGATACGAAGGCGAGGTAACGTCGCCGTTACGTTCTCTAGTGAAGGCTTGGGGCGAGGGCTAACGGCAAGGTTAGACGCGGCCAGCGCCACTAAATGGCTTTTCCAACGACGCGCCGATATTAACTTTCGGCAATTGTCGTTTGGTCAACCACTTCCCCCCTATTTTGCACCGCGTATCGGCGTTGAAATTTACTACTCTTTACACAGGGTTAAGGCTGAGAAAACGAACGGCGTATATGAGCGCCGCTTCTCAGGCGTAGACACCTACAAGTTGCGAAGCGACTTCTAATCCGTACGAGCGCACTATAGACCCTGTGTCAACGAGCAGTTTATCTCAATGATGAGCTTTGCAACGCTATATCATTAGGATAAACTTTCGGCGGACCATTTGCGAACCTATCTGACGAGCGCTCAATGCTGCAATCACGCTGACTAAGTCGGCCCCATTTGCAATGGCCGCTCAAGTTAGCTGAAATAAGCCTCATCCACAGCACCACAGCACCACACGACCACGGCACCACGGCAACACGGCACGTTGGTATACTGGTTTGGCAGAGCTCGCCGCTAGACACTTGCTCTTAACGCTAACTGCTCACGAATCACTTCGTCTCATTCGGCGGCCTCGTGATTCTCGCGCACTTAGACCTGCAGTACCGACAACTTCCACAACTTCGTGGTGACCGATGGCAAAGACCCGGTCGCCGCGGGTCGGAGCGACCACCCATGTTCCAGTGAACGAACCGAACGCTGGCAGAACGCCCAGGCGTTTACCAAACCAGAAGCACGGAGCACGAACCTGTCTTGTTAGCCCCACCATCGATACCGCAGGATGAATGTGGCCGCACAGGACGAAGCCATCAGACCGATCGTCTGTTGAGCGAGGGTCGTGCGCCAAGGTAATCAGGCCGTCGTGTTGGTCCGCAAATGGCTCGTTTTCAACGCGAACGGACCATTCCGCCGGAGGGTCTCCGGCATGGCGGTCGTGGTTGCCTCGAACGAGGAGCACATCTAAGCTCGAGCGCCTCTCCCGCCACTCTCGAAAGGCGTTCATAGTCGCGGGCACGCGGCCGGATCGGGCGTGCAGAAAATCTCCCAGGATCACCAGCCGACTTGGTTGCAATCGATCCGCCATCTCGCTCAAGCTTCGGAGGTCCGCGTCGGTGGTGGCCTCGGGAACGGGCACTCCCGCGCTACGAAATGCCGCCGCTTTACCCAGATGAAGATCCGCCACGCACAGGGTGTTGCGTCTTGGCCACCAGAGCGCTCTGCCCGCCGTCGCCACGAGCGTCTCACCGCCCCATTGAAACTCCACCCCCTCCACGATTCTTTCTCCTGACCGAAGCCTTGGTCTCGTCCTCCCGACTCGACTCTTCTTCAAGCCTCACAACCATCTTCCGGACCATGTCTCCCCATTTCTCGCTGGAGAGCGTGCTGGCGCGAAGATTCTCGGCCCAGATAGGAAAACTCAATGGGCTAAGTCGCGGCAGGCTCATGCAGATTAGGCGCTGCTGCCTCATCCGCTCGATCGCCGCTCGCAGCCGCACGATCTCTAGCTGACCCTCCAACACCTCGCGACGAGCCTGTTCCAAGAGCAGGTTCTCTGGATCGAACTGTTCGAACACATCGAAGAACATCTGACTGGAGGCCTGCACCTGCCGGGTCGGCTTGGGCGATCCCGGGAAGCCCGGCACAATCAGCCCCGCGATGCGAGCAATGTCACGAAACTGACGCCGCGCAAGGTTCGACGAGTTCATGCAGGCACCCAAGTCCTCCAGCAACGATTCCGGGCTCAGCAGATTCCTCCAATCGGCCTCGCTCAAGACGATCGGATCTCCGGACCGCAGCCCGATCCCGTAGTCGGTCGCCGTCGCCGTGACGGTGATCGGAGATCGACGCGACAAGCGGTACGCCAGCAACGTGCCGATGCCCTCATGCACCTGCCTTCCCTCGAAAGGGTTAAGAAACACGCAGAAAACTTTGTCCACGCGCACCGCCTCGATGAGCAGTTCCTCAGGCGATGGGATCACGGACCAGTTTCGCTGAAGCTCCAGCAAAGACTCTGCGGCTTGCATCTCCGGCCCGATGAACCGTCCTTGTCGAGCCTCTTCGAGTTTTTGGCGTACCGCCGCGGAGAGTTGCGTGGACAAGCTGAATCGCCCCCCGTTCCATCGCGGCACGATCGCGGACTTGTTGCGTGCTCTCTCAACGAAGACGGTCATGTCGCGCACGCGCAAGATCTCGAGCACTCGCCCGGCGAGAACGAACTTCGCACCGACATGAAGCCTGGCAATAAACTCTTCTTCAATATGCCCGATGACTCGTCCGGAGAGGTACTTAACGCTCATGGCGGATTCGGAAGTGATGGTGCCGATCGACATCCGATGGGTACGGGCCGTGCGAAGATCGGCCACCGTCCAACGCCTGTCCTCGGTGGCCCGAATTCTTGCAAAGTGCGGGTAGGCACCTAGCGCTGGCCCGCCACGTCGAACAAAGTCCATCACCCACGACCACTCCAGATCGGTCACATTCCTGAACGCGTGGGTCGATCTGACTTCGCTGAACAAATCCTCTTCAACGAACGGGCTGGCGCAGGCTATCGTGACCACGTGCTGAGCCAGCACGTCCAGAGATCGCTCCAGCGGAAGCCTAGATTCGATCTGTCCGAGCGCGGCGGCGTCACGGACCGCCGCGAATTCCACGAGTTCGAAAGCGTGAGTGGGAACACAAAGGACGCGGCTGAGCGCCCCGGGCTGATGACCTGAACGTCCCGCACGCTGCACCAGGCGAGCCACCCCCTTGGGGCTTCCCACCTGAATGACCTGGTCTACCGGCGCGAAGTCCACGCCAAGGTCCAGGCTTGACGTGCACACCACGCACTTGAGCTTTCCCGCGGCGAGCAACGCCTCGACATTTGCACGCAAGGCCCGGCTCATCGAGCCGTGATGGATAGCGACGACGCCGACAAGCTCAAGGGCCTCCGTCAAAAGTCGCCCAAACCACAGCTCGGCCTGGGACCTTGTATTGGTGAACAGCAGGGTCGAATTTGCGGCCAGGATCGCCTCGATCACCTGCTCTACAGATCTTAATCCCAGGTGGCCAGCCCAAGGAAATCGTTCGATGTCCGGCGGAATGATCGTGCGGATGTCCAACGCCTTTGGCATCTCGCCGCGCACCATCACCGACTCTGACGCCCCGGCGCGGCTTCCCAGAAGCACGTCTCGCGCCTGCCCGAGATTGCCCAGCGTCGCCGATACACCCCAGGTCCGCATGGACGGTGCAAGAGTGCGCAGCCGAGCTAGGGCGAGCTCTGTTTGGACGCCGCGTTTGGAACCCATCAGCTCGTGCCACTCGTCCACAACCACGCAACGAAGAGCCCCGAATTGCTCCGCCGCGTCGGGGTAACTGAGCAGAAGCGTCAGGCTCTCTGGGGTTGTGACCAGCGCGGTGGGCAATCGCTCTTTCTGCCTGCGCTTGACGGACTGTGCCGTGTCTCCGGTCCTTACCTCGACCGTCCACGGCAGCCCAAGCTCCTGAACGGGCTCGAGAATCGAGAGAGCGGTGTCGTTGGCCAAGGCACGCAGCGGCGTCAACCAGACCACTCGAAGCGGTTCACAGGACGCTCTCGCTCTCGTCTTTCCAAGCGGGGGTGCTCTCGAAGGTTCTCCGAGCGCTTCGATCACCGGCCCGAGCCACGCAGCCCACGTTTTTCCAACTCCGGTCGGGGCATTGATCAATCCGCTCTTGCCCGCGAGGTACGCTTCCCAGGCACGTTCCTGGAACGCGAACGGGGACCATCCGCGCGAAGAGAAGAGCATTTTCACCGGGTCAGGAATCATGACCGCTCATCAGGGTTTGGCGAAGTAGAACTCGCACGAGAGTCCATCCTCTTCGCATCTCGCAATTGAGAGGTTTTCAGCAACGCTCGTACCGCTTCGATACTATCCGCCTCGCCCGCGGTCTTGTCATGGCGCCATCGCGTGATGCGAGGGAAGCGCACAGCGATGCCAGCCTTGTGCCTGGGTGACTCGCGGATCGACTCAAATGAAATCTCGAAAACCAGCTCTGGGCGCACCAGCCGGACCGGCCCGCGCCGATCCATCGTGTTCCCGCGTACAAAGGCGTCTACTCGCCGGATCTCTTCGTTGTCAAGCCCTGAATATGCTTTGGCAAACGCCACCAGCGCTCCCGAGAGATCGAGATCCCAGACACCAAAGGTGTAGTCTGTGAACAGTCCAGCGCGTTTTCCGGTTCCCAGCTGGGCGTAAATCAGCACCGCGTCCACGCTGTACGGATCGACCTTCCACTTCCACCATCCCGCGTGCGCACCGCCATCGTGTTTCACAGACTCGACGGTACCGCCCGCGATTCTGCCGGTGTGGTAGTGGCTTCCTTGGTGCTTGAGCATGAGGCCCTCGGCACCCTGTGAATCTCGCGCCGAGACCCGAATCGCCTGCGCCTGGGCCCAGTCAGAGCACTCGATGATTGGGGGAAGGCGCAGGACTGCCCGGTCGTCTTCCACGGCGGCACCGATTGTTCGCTCGAGCAAAAAGCGGCGCTCGCGAAGAGGCTTGGCCCGAACGTCACGCCCACCCTCCTCCAAGATGTCAAAGGCCGCGAACACCACGCCCTCCATGTCGAACAGGCTCGCCTGTACGTTCTTGCGATTCAAATGCGTCTGGAGAACGTTGAAGCTGAGAGGTGCGCCCTCGACCCGCGATCCACCCCGACCAAACCGCCAGGCAAGGATTTCTCCGTCCAAGACCGTTCCTTCCGGCAACGCGCGTGCCGCGGCCTGGATATCAGGGAACTGGTCCGCAATAGGTTCTTCTCCGCGCGACCAGATCGCGACGCCGCGATCCAGTTCCTTACGCCGAACAATCTGAGCCCGGATGCCATCCCACTTGAACTCGATCTGCCAGTCTCGCGGATCGCCAAGCTCGGCCGGGGATCGGTCCAGTTGATGAGCGAGGCAGAATGGGAACGGTCGGGCTGCGTCGGCTTCTCCGCCGGGCAAAGCGAGCGCGAGAAACGCAGCGGCGGTCGGCGAAAAGCCGCCCGAGAGGCGGTGAGCGAGCACCGCCGACTCAACCCCGATCGCCTGCGAGAGGGCGCGAACCACCAGTGAGCGGTTCACGCCCACCCGAAAATTGCCTCGAAGAAGCTTGTTGAAGACCAGCCGCTCGGTAAATCTCATCCCTGCCCAAGCCCGGCTCAACATCGTTGCCGATTCCTCAGCGCTGGCGCGAAGCAACGGCAGGATGCGCCTCTCCACAAGTTCGTGAAGAGGCTCCTCCATCCCGCCCGTGGTCCTCGGCGGTAGCAACAACGACACGGTCTCCGACAGGTCACCGACCGCGTCGTAGCATTCGTTAAACATCCACGAGGGCAACCCCGAAACGCTCAGAGCAGTCTCGCGAAGAACGCGAGTCTTTAGCGAGCTTCGCAAGCGCTGTCCCGAGAGAAAGAAGAGCGCCCAAGCGCCGTCGGCCGGTGGCACCTCGCGAAAGTATCGCGACATCGCGGCGGTCTTCTCCGCCGTCTTGTTGGTCTGGTCCAGCGTGATGAAAAGTTCGGTGAATCGGTTCATGTTCGCGGGCCTCGGGTCACTTTTCCGCGTCGGGGCGGAGCAAACTCGGCGCGTTCGGTTCAACCAGATCTGGCACCGACTCCTGTTCACCAAGATTGGAACCCGCACCGTCGTCTTCTCGTTCGCCCTCGTACCGCGTGGGTAGCGCGAAGGTGTCGTATCCGGATTCAGACAGCCACTGCGCAAACTGGCGCACGTAACCGTGCGTGATCCCTACGCGAGTTGCTCCCGTTGCCTTGATCGCCTGAAGCAAGCCTGGCCAATCCGCGTGATCGGAGACCACGAAGCCTCGGTCCACCGCCTTGCGCCTGCGTGTGCCCCGCACTTGCATCCATCCGGACGCGACCGCCGCAGAAAATCCCTGCTCGGTGGACGCGAACTTTCGGATCCAAGGAGAGCCAAGGGCGGAGGGTGGTGCGATCAGAAGCCCTCGACCGCGAACCAAGCTCACCGTCTCGCCAATCGCGTGTGGAGCGTCCGGCAGGGAGACCCCCTCGTCTCGGTATGCTTTGTTAAACCGGTCGATCGCGCCGTGTACCGCGATCGGGCCGATGGCCGGGTCTATGCCCGCCAGCAAGCGCTGCGCCTTGCCGAGAGCGTACGCGAAGAGCACGCTCGTTCGTTCTTGCGCAGCGTTGGCACGCCACCACGCGTTCACCCGTCCAAACTCGTCCGACGTACGACCCCACCGATAGATAGGCAGCCCGAACGTGCTCTCGGTGATGAACACATCGCAGGGAACGGGCTCAAAGGCTTGGCACGTGAGATCAGATTCAATCTTGTAGTCGCCACTGAACACCCAGACTTCTCCCTTTCTCACGCCTCCGCCGTTCGCAACCCGGCGTTCTACGCGAACCTGAGCTGATCCCAGGATGTGCCCAGCCGGGTGCAGGCTCACCCGAACGCCTCTCATGCGGATCATCGTGCCGAAATCCTCACCCGAAATCGTGGCTTCCTTTCCGAGCCGCTCCCTTAAAACTCGCCTCCCCGAAGTTGAACACAAGTACGAGCCGCATCCGGCAGTGACGTGATCCGAATGCGCGTGGGTGACCACGGCGCGCTCCACGACCTTCCAAGGATCGATGTGAAATCCACCTTCTGGGCAATACAGCCCATCGTCAGTCGAGATCAGCAGGTCAGAGCCTCTTGTCAAGTTCGTTAACCTCTCAGCCATCTTGGCAGGCGTCTTCACGTATTCCGTCGTTTGACCGTCCAGAAGTTCGTTTGCGAAGCGCCTCACTTTATCCATAAAGCGCCGCCCACCTCGGATGCGCGCGCGAAGACGACTGAACTCAAATGTGAACGACGGTCCAAAGTGTGAGCGCGTGGCGGTCGAATATGACAGCGTTCGGGGGAAGAGTATCCGACCGGCCACTGGCGCGGTGGCCAGGCCGACCGTCGAGGTTCTACGAAGGCTTGCCATTGCCAGCAGAACGGTCGGCGGTGCGACCAGCCCGGCGTCGTTTGGCCTGACCCGGGCGGTAGCTGGAGCCGCTGGCCTCGATGATGTGGCAGCGATGAGTGATGCGATCCAGCGTGGCGCCGGTGAGCCGCTCGCAGCCGAGGATCTCGGTCCACCGCTCGAAAAGCATGTTGGTCGCGAGCACGATGCTCGAGCGTTCGAGCAGCTCGGCCTCGGCCAGACGCAGCAGGAACGTCGGGTGATCGGCGTTCTCCTTGCCGCACCGCGCCGCCGTCTTCTCGCACTCACGCAGCATGGTGGGCAGCTTGACGGCCTTGAGGTGATGCTGCCGCAGAGCCTGAGGCTTGCTCTCTGTCGGTGTGGTGCTGCTCACGCGGCACCTCCCATCGCGCCAGCCAACTCGGGGTACGCCATCGCGCCCGTCGTCAACGCCGTGGAGGCCGTCAGGTTCTGCGGCGCGACATGCACCGCCCGCAGGTGGGCCCGGCCGTCCAGGCTGAACACCGGCACCGCCCGCTTACCGCGGCCCTGCGCCACCAGCCGGATCGCGTCCTCATCCACGCACCCGTGTTCCAAGGCTCACCGAACCGCCTCGGTGAGCTCGCCCAAGGCGTGATGCTCGAGCAGCCGCAGCACGCGGATGAACCAGCGCGTGCGCCGCGTGAAGTGGTTGCTGTAGACCACCGGCTCGGCGTGGTCTTGAAAGAGGGCACTCTTGCCGACGAGTTCGCTGCTGTTGGTGTTGTTGAAGACCACACCGCCGCGCCGGAGGCGGTACTCGTCGATCATGGCGAGACTTGCCGGAACGCGAAGGAAGCGATCTCACACGAATCGGCCTTGTTTATCGACGTTGTTCATCCGCAGTTGGATGACGCCCTTTTCGTCGCGTTCACCAGAGGCGAACCCGGCTTGCACGTCGCTCAGCATTTCGCCAACCGGCACGCGCGGCCACCCCGCCGAGTCTCTCGGCGTTTCTTCGCGTCCTCCGCGTTCGATCGAGCTTTCCGCCGCAGCCTTGCCTTTCGTGCAGCGAAGATCCTTTCCAGGCCATCGCAGATCACTGCCGCCGCATCACCGGCCAGCCCAGGGCCGCGATACCACCCGCGTCCTTTACCTCCGGCGTCTGGAAGATGTAGACGTTTTCGAGGTCATCGGCGCCGCCCTTGACGAACTGGTCGGCCACGGCCAGCACCCCCGCGCAAGTCTTCTCGGGCAGGCGATTGAGTTAGTCGTTCTGCTTGTAGCGGAAGGCAAGGGCGCTGTCGGCCTTGGTCTGGGGGTCAAGGCCGTAGCCCACGCCTGCGATCACGTCGTAGAGGTCGTAGTCGGTCATGTCGTCGATGAGACGAACGATCTGAGGCGAGTAGCCCGCGCTCATGAGGCCGTCGAGCAACTCGCACTAGTTCAATGGGGAATGGGCAATGGGGAATGGGCAAAGAGCTGAATCACCATTGCCCGTTGCCCACAGACTCTAGTGAGTTCGTGTAGCCCATGAATACTTGCACCATGTATTCACGAAGCCGGCTTCGGCAACACGAGCGCACCGAAGCGAATCACAAGGCTCACCAACCGCAAACACAGAGACCTCAAAATCCTGCAGATTTAGTGGGAGTTGGTGTCGAGTGCGACCCTGTGGAATATGAGAAAGTGGGCGAGGAGGGATTCGAACCCCCGAAGGCGTAAGCCAACAGATTTACAGTCTGTCCCGTTTGACCACTCCGGAACTCGCCCGACTGCCCAACACCAACTCCAACATGAACTCCAAAACGAACTCCAAAACGAACTCCAAAACGAACTCCAACATGAACTCCAACATGAACTCTGGCACATGCGCAGGTTTTCGACGCGGCCGGGGTCGGTCGCGGGAAGGAAATGTATTCGTCCGGAGCGTGCTTGACAACGCGGCGGTATTCTTGGAGAGGAATCTCTTGGAGATTCTTGGCGGCTGACGGGCTCTCAAGGTGTCTCAGGATGCTGGCGGTGCCGCTGATTTCCCGCTGACGTCGCAACGGATGGTCCGATTTCTCGTGGGCGGGGGAAGCAGCTGATGCCAAAGGCGATCGTTCTCGGGGCGGGCATGGTGGGTTCGGTCATGGCGGCCGACCTAGCCTCGGACCCAGATTTCACAGTGACCGTCGCGGATTCACGGGCTCAGTCGCTGGCGGCGGCCAAGGTTCGTGCCCCTAGATTGGCAACACTTCAGGCCGACTTGAGCGACCCGCGAGCGGTCCGAGAGCTGGTCGCGGGGTACGACCTGGTGCTGGGGGCGATCGCCAGCCCGATCGGGTTCCAGACATTGCGCGCGGTCATCGAGGCCGGAAAAAATTACTGCGATATCACGTTTATGGCGGAGGACGCGGCGGACCTCGATGAGCTGGCCAAGCAGCACGGCGTGACCTGCGTGGTTGATTGCGGCGTCGCGCCCGGCATGAGCCACATGCTGGCCGGGTACGAGGTCGGGCAATTTGACGAGTGCCGATCTATCGAGATTTACGTCGGCGGACTGCCCCGAAACCGACGCTGGCCGTTCCAGTACAAGGCCCCGTTCGCGCCGTCGGACGTCATCGAGGAATACACCCGCCCGGCCCGGATCGTCGAGCACGGGAAGATCGTGGTGCGCGAGGCGCTCAGCGAGCCGGAACTGATGAACTTCGAAGGAGTGGGGACGCTCGAGGCTTTTAATTCCGACGGGCTCCGCAGCCTGGCCTACTCGCTCAAGGTTCCGTTCATGAAGGAAAAGACGCTCCGCTACCCCGGGCACATCGAGCTGATGCGAGTCTTTCGCGCGACAGGTTTGTTTTCCAAGGATGAGATTGAGATCGGCGAGGTGAAAGTTCGGCCGCTGGAAGTGACCTCCGCACTCATGTTCCCGCTCTGGCAGTTGCAGCCGGGCGAGGAAGAACTCACGGTGATGCGGGTCATCGCCCGAGGCCTGAAGAACGGACGAGAAGAGCGGCACATCTGGGACTTATTGGATGTTACCGATCAAAGAACGAACACGACCAGCATGGCTCGAACCACGGCGTTCCCCTGCACGATCATGGCCAGGATGGTGGCCCGCGGCGAGTTCCAATCTGCCGGGGTGAACCTGCCCGAAGCGGTGGGGGCCCGGACGGGGATGATCGAGCGCGTCATCGCGGAGCATGAACGGCGTGGGGTTCAGTATTCGCGGCGAGTTGAAACGGTGGATTAAAGAAGATGACGTTGAATGAAGAGTCGGCCCGGAGGTCCGACCTACCAGGCGACCTACCAAGCGATCTACTGGGCGACCTAGTGGGCGAACGCTCGGAAGTAGGGAAAAGTCCTTTCTGGTTTTTTCAAGAACTCCGCAACCGAAGTTCTTGACGCCCGAATGATCTTTGGTACAGTCTTGAGACCTCGGGCGTGCCCGAGGGTTCTAAAACTTGATTGACGATGTAGGTTGATGGCGTAGGTTAGTGGCAGGTGATGGGCTCTTGTGCGGATACCTGTTCGGTGTTCGTAACGCTCTGATCCACGGTCTTTTCAGGCCGTATTTGATGTCCCGCCCCTGGGACCAGATCCTGCCGACATTCTGGGTGTGCGAAGCGATTGTCGTGCGGCGAAGACAACCGGCCGGGCGACAAGAGTGGTTGCATGCTGAAATCTGGCTTTGAGGTGCGATGTTTGATCTCACCGCATTGCGCCGAGAAAGGTTCGGCCGAGCACGTTCGGCCTAGATCTCCGAAGGGCGTTTGTCCTCTCGAAGATCCAAATCTTCCCTGTGCGCGTGAGGGTGTGGGTTGAAAACATCGGCTCGGCGTCTCGCCCCGCATTCCCCGCGGCTCGATTGAGGGAGCGAACTGGTTGTCAATGTCTTGATCCGGCCTCCGCGTCGCGGATGTGGTGTTCGGGTCTGTTCCTCGGAGTATTCCATGAAGTCTCAGATTCAGAAGAAAGCGTTCACGCTGATCGAACTGCTGGTGGTGATTGCGATCATCGCCCTGCTGATCGGCATCCTCCTCCCCGCCCTTGGCAAGGCTCGCGCCAGCGCTCGCCAGCTTAAGGACTCGACCCAGGTCCGCGGCATCATGCAGGCCATGGCGATCTGGGCTGGCAACAACAACGACAACTACCCCTTGCCCAGCACGCTGGACAAGACGGAGAGCACCGTCAACGAAAGTCAGAAGACCGTCTCGGCGAACGCTCCCAAGCTCGATATCACTCGCCACATCGTGTCGGTGATGATCAACAACGGTTCGATCTCGCCCGAGCTGTGCATCAGCCCGGCCGAGGCCAACGGCGCGATGGCCCAGTGGTCCAACTACGAGTTCAACTCCCCCAAGGGTGCGGCTGGCACCGACAAGTCTCTGGCTCTCTGGGACCCGTCCTACCGGGCGACCCCCTCTGACGAAAAGAAGGGCACCAACGGCGCGGAATCTCCCGACAAGGTCGGCGCGTTCTCCTACGCTCACAGCATGCCCTTCGGCAAGCAGAAGTCCAAATGG
>Ga0335397_10008453_pt1 | contig 12961 bp, 12 predicted proteins | sample MAT04_FD_205740 | JGI IMG/M metagenome (GOLD analysis project Ga0335397, IMG submission 205740) | Freshwater microbial communities from Lake Fryxell liftoff mats and glacier meltwater in Antarctica - MAT-04 (spades assembly) (version 2) ...
GAATGGCTTCTTGATAAGAGCTAATTGCTTCTTCTGCTTTCTTTTGCCGAAAAAGCACATTTCCTAATTGAAAGTGTCCGAAGGCGTCGTCTGGGAATTGTTTAATAAATTTGCGTAAATTTTCCTCTGCACCTGTTAACTCTCCCTGATTAAATAAAGCATTGGCTTGTTGCAGCATCTGCGATCGCTGTGATGGCCCTGTGTCTGAAAACTGTGCTAGTTTTTGTGGTTGTCTCTCAACCGACTGTTCTGGCGAATGCAAAGAAATTTTTGCAGGAACCGCTAACGCTAATGGTGATAAACCAATTACACTGATAATACTCAGCGTCATACCGCTAAAAGATTGAACAAATGCTGATTTCAGTTTGCGCTTTACCTTCATCGCTCTGAATGCCTCAATAATCTTCTAATATTTATGATAAATGAGGTGCGTTATCGCGTAATGCATCACAAGACAGACGGTAAGGGCGCACATATATGCACCCTTAATCAGGCTCATTTGGAATTACTTACGCACCTTCGCGCAATTTATCCAACACGCTTCTATCTTCCAATGTCGAAGTATCCCCAGATACCTCTTGTCCGGCGGCTAGATTCCGCAGCAAGCGCCGCATAATCTTACCCGATCGCGTTTTGGGCAAAGCGTCTGTAAAGCGAATTTCTCCGGGACGTGCGATCGCACCAATTTCTTTGACGACGTGCAGTTTGAGTTCTTTACTCAGTTCTTCACTTCCCTGATAAGTACCTTCTAAAGTCACAAAAGCAACTACTTCTTCGCCCTTAAGTTCATCTGGCTTACCCACTACCGCCGCTTCTGCAACTGCTGGATGCGAAACTAAAGCTGATTCTACTTCCATTGTACCGAGGCGGTGTCCTGATACATTCAGTACGTCATCCACACGACCCATTACCCAGAAGTAGCCGTCTTCATCTTGTCTTGCGCCATCACCAGCAAAGTAAGTATAGTTACCATCTTTGGGTGGAATGTGTTCCCAGTAGGTGCGGCGGAAGCGTTCTGGATCGCCGTAGACTGTCCGCATCATTCCTGGCCAAGGATGTCGCACGGCCAAATAACCGCCTTCGTTATTGGGTACGGTGTTTCCTTCTAAATCTACGACATCTGCAATAATTCCTGGGAAGGGAAGAGTTGCGGAACCGGGTTTAGTGGGAATTGCTCCTGGTAGCGGTGTAATCATGATACCGCCGGTTTCTGTTTGCCACCAAGTATCAACAATTGGACAGCGATCGCCACCAATTATTTTTTGATACCACATCCAAGCTTCTGGGTTAATCGGTTCGCCAACGGTTCCCAGCAAACGCAATGAAGATAAATTTCGCGCATTGGGATGGTGTTCTCCCATCTTAATAAATGCCCGAATTGCCGTTGGTGCAGTATAAAAAATATTAACGCCGTATTTTTCAATTACATCCCAGAAACAGCCAGGATTAGAAGCACGGGGCGCACCTTCATACATCACCGTGGTTGCACCGTTGGAAAGAGGGCCGTAGACAATGTAACTGTGTCCCGTAATCCAACCTACATCGGCGGTACACCAATATACATCTGTGTCTTGGAGGTCAAAGATCCACTTGGTGGTGATATGGGTATATAAATTATAACCAGCAGTTGTATGCACTACGCCCTTCGGTTTGCCCGTGCTGCCGGAAGTGTAAAGGACAAACAGCATATCTTCGCTATCCATTGGTTCGGCGGGACAATCGGCTGATACACCTTTTTGCAAATCATGCCACCAATGATCGCGTCCCCCCAACTGCATATAAGTTTCTTGTCCGGTGCGCTTGACAACTAGGACATTTTCTACACTAGGAACAGCACCATCAGCTAAGGCTTTATCTACCTGTTCTTTGAGAGGAACGATCGCATCTTTGCGCCAACCACCATCAGCCGTGATTACCAGTTTAGCTTGAGCATCAATTAAGCGATCGCGCAAAGCTTCGGCACTAAAACCACCAAATACTACGCTGTGGGGTGCGCCAATTCTGGCACAGGCTAACATAGCGATCGCAGCTTCGGGAATCATTGGCATATAAATACCAACGCGATCGCCTTTTTGTACACCCAGTTGCTTCAATACATTAGCAAACTGGCAAACTTCCCGATGCAGTTGGGCATAAGTGAGGGTACGCGAATCACCTGGTTCTCCTTCCCAAATCAATGCTGCTTTATTTTTGCGCCAGGTGGTGAGATGTCTGTCAAGGCAGTTGTAAGAAATATTAATCTTACCGCCAACGAACCACTTCGCAAAAGGTGGTTGCCAATCTAGCACTGTATCCCATTTTTGGAACCATGCTAATTCTGTTGTCGCCAAATCTGCCCAAAATTGCTGCGGATCGGCTTTGGCTTTGGCATAGAGACGCTGATAGTCTTCTAAACTTTTGATATGGGCATTCTGCGAGAATTCCGAGCCAGGATGAAAGACGCGATTCTCTTGTAGGATTGATTCTATGGTTGGTTGAGACATGATTAATTATGAGTGCGATCGCTGTTGTTACTAAAAACCATTCTTAGCCCAGTTGTGCTAGACAATGTTTAGATTTTCGTTAAGCTAGGTAGAAATTGCCGAGTTATTTAGTTTACATTGATTCTCATCTACCAAAAGCAAGCGATCAAGAAATTTAAAGACGTTACATTGCAACCTAAACCGCGTCCAACTTGAAAACTGTAGTTCTTTCGATATGAAAAGAAAAAACCCTCATCCCCCAGCCCCTTCTCCCAAATTTGGGAGAAGGGGAGGCGGAAATAAGTCCCTCTCCCTACTTGGGAGAGGGATTTAGGGTGAGGGCAAAAACTACGGTTCTCAACATAGATGAGGTTTATCTACCGCGAATGTTGCAAAATATAAATAGTCTGGACAAACAACGCCTGAAACTATGACACTCACTGTTGAAGCTAGCAGTCTATCTCTCAACGATGTACATCGCTTTCTTAAACTAGAAGAGCTTGCAATTGGTTCATTCACAGAGTTCTTAAATTTAGAACAGTTAACAGAATTTGAACAACAAGATTTATTGCGAATTAGAAAGGACTTCCACCGTTATCTCAGGTTGGGTAAAATTTCTGAAGGGTTAGTCAAATTTTTAACAATTGCGCCACTAATGCGGCTATCTGGATTTTACGATGTGCCGATTAAGTTGACAATGGAAGATAGCATTGCGATCGCAGTTGAAGATGAAGACAGAAGAATTACCGGACGGATGGATATTTTAGCAATCAACAGTTTTCAAAGTAAGATTGCGCCGCCATTTTGGGTTGTAGTGATTGAAACGAAAAATAGTGCCATTGAAGTGGGTGAGGGTTTACCTCAATTACTGACTTATGCTTTTAAAAGTTTAGAGCAACAACCATCTGTTTGGGGACTAGCAACTAACGGACTGCGTTATCAATTTGTTCATTTAAGACGTGACGAGCAGCCAACTTATCAGTTAATGCCATTATTAAGTTTAAACGAATCTCCAGATGCAATTGAGTTATTGCAAGTTTTCAAAGCTATCTGTAAGTTACCAAATTTTCAGTAAATAAATTGCGGGGCGATCGCTTATGTCTGAACCTGCTACTTTAGAACTCATCTCTGATAATATTTCAGAGGACGAAGTTATTTTTCCTCCTGGCGATATACTTAGTGACGAACCACCGTTGGAAAGTGACCTACATCGTGACCAAATCGATCTGCTAATTCGCATACTAAAATTGTGGTGGCGAGAAAGGCAAGATTTTTATGCTTCTGGCAATTTGACGATTTATTATAGTCATAACCAGAAAAAATCAGAATATTTTCGTAGCCCAGACTTTTTTGTAGTTTTGGGAACTCAGAAAAAAGACCGTAAGAGTTGGGTAGTTTGGCAAGAAGACGGCAAATATCCAAACCTGATTGTGGAAATTTTGTCAAGTTCAACGACAGCAGTTGATAAAGGTTTAAAAAAACAAGTTTATCAAGATACCTTCCGTACACCAGATTATCTCTGGTTTCACCCTGTAACAATGGAACTTCAGGGATTTCATTTAGTTGATGGTAAGTATCAAGAAATTCAACCTACCACTGATGGACGTTTGTGGAGTCAGCAGTTAGAACTTTATTTGGGAGTTTATGAAGGTAAATTAAGATTCTTCACTACTGAAAATCAATTAATACTATCATCAGAAGAGTTAGCTGAACAAGAACGTTTACGTGCCGAACAGGCAGAAGAACGTGTCCAACAGGCAGAAGTACGCGCCCAACAAGCAGAGCAAGAAATTGCTCGACTACGGGAGGTTTTACGTACACAGGGCATCGATCTAGAGAATATCTAATTACATCAGGAAATTAACTAAAGACATTTTCAAGTTAAAATCTAGTTAAAAGTGTGTAAAAAAAGCGTAATCTTCTGAAAGTAGGGCATCGTTTGCAAGCAACAGAAATTAAGGATAAGCTAAAGTCCCTTACCCTGCAAGCCTCCTCGATAGATCATAATTTAGCGAGAAGATTAGATGAAATCAATCGTTGGGTTAAGAATATCAAGCCAGGTTCCCTGACTGGAAAACCCTTTGTTATTGCCTTTCTCTTAGAGGTAATTACGGATTCTACAATTTGGCTGATAATCAAATCCTTACCTTCAGAAGAAGAACGAAAAGCAAAGTTCAATCTGATGACACCGATTGAGAGATATTGGTATGGTTATCTCTTTCCCAGATGGATCAATGCAAGTGACTCCAAGTTTTATATTTGGAAGCAAAAATTGATGGCAGGCGAATTTAATCAGGTGGATGATGATATCATTAAATCAATAGCCCAAGATATTGTTCAGCGAGAAGGTAGTTTTTGGCAGCGTTATATAGCCGACCTTTCAATGGCAACAGATTTAATTGTTAGTCGTAACAATGAACCACTGTGCATTCAAATTACTAGTGTTAGTGAAGAACTTAATCATCAAAAGTACGAAGCTTGGCAAAATACACTGCGATCGTGGGAAATCGAGAGGGGGCTGTTCTTAAGTTACAATCCCAAGGATGCTAATTTTGTCAACCAGTTAGTCAACGTGGCCCTGTATAACAGTGATTACCTTTCTGGTGGCAAATATTTAAAATTTTCGTGAATTTTCAGGAATTTCATATTCCAGATTTGTGTCTAGCCTACATACTTACGTGCTAATTACAGCTTCTATGGCTAATAAAAGAGAAACTCACTGCAACAATCAAGTAGATACATTTGCTGAAGCTTTAGCAACAGCGCGACAAATGCAGCAGAACTGGTTAACTTATGGGGTTGATTTTGTCAATATTTACGTTGAGGATGTGGAGGGAGACTGGCTAGAAACGTGGGGACATGACGAAATATTAGGTAATTTTCAATTAGATAGTATTAAGGAATTTCTGGTAAGTAATGATAGTGTAGCTGTCAAAGTCAGAGAGCATTTAGGAGAGCGATCGCTGTTTGATTTTGCAGTAAACTTAGATGAATCTTGGAGAATTTCCCAAACCAATGACAGGTTATCTGCTGTAAAAAATTTGTTAGCCGGTGAAGGAAATAGCATTGATACAGATGATATCAAGTTATTGGATTTAGTAAATAGTCTGGTGGTAAAGTTGGCAGAGATTTTGTGAAATTTGGAATTGTATAGTGGTCTATTGAAGAACTCAAGGATTTTCGTGTTTTATTTTGGTTGCGATTGGGTGGAATATAAGCGATCGCTTTTGCAGATAAACTGGTAACTTAGTATAGCTTTGCGTACAATGGTATAGCGGTTCCCACTCAGATGCGGTACAAAATTATATCGCAATGTGTAGGGGCAATTCATGAATTGCCCCTACGGGTGTACCTCACGTGAACGAGAACCGCTATAGCGAATTGAGGGTGGAAATTTAAACGCAGAGGGACGCATTCGCAAAGCGTCTCGCAGAGAAGGTAAGCGCAGAGGTACGCAAAAAATTTGCTACTTAGGAGAGCGATCGCTGTTTGATTTTGCAGTAATTGTGACTCATGTTCAAGCACATATAAGAAGCTTTAAGCATTTGTTGCAAACGTTAAATATTTTCTTATCAATGTTGAAGCAATTGTTACTCACGTTAGAGCATGTATAAGAAACGTTTAAGTAATTGTTGCAAACGTTAAATATTTTCTTATCAATGTTGAAGCAATTGTTACTCGCGTTAAAACTTTGGTTAATAACGTTGAAAATTTTCCCTTACAGGGTACACCCGACTTTCACGAGAGAAACTGGATTAGCCTCTATCTGTCTGGAATCTAAAGATTTGTTATTGTATGCATCAGTGAAGATGTCGCTGGATAAGGTAGGATATTTTGGAACCAATAACAGCTGGTGCGATCGCAACAAAACTTCTGTAGCTGTAGGGTGTGTTACGGCTTCCGTAACGCACCATTTTAGGTTTTCGGTGCTTTATGTATGCTAACGCGATAACACACTCTACATTTTTTCAACGCGCAAAGAGCAGTTTGGTATCAAAAAACACTTTTATCAATATAGCTTTACCAACAAAAGTTAAATAAGTTTCCATTTTGGGAACTATAGACCTATTAAAGCTCAGGCAAGTAGGTCAAAATCATTGATTAGTGAAATTGCGAAACTATTATACCCTTCTGTGGAGAAATTGGTTGAAGAAATTGTGGCGGTTAACCACGCTTGGAAAGTCGCTTGTGAATTATTTGGACAAGATTCACCCCTATCTATTTCTTCACGGGATTTAAAAACCTGTTTGCAAGTGCGTTTGTTGCGAAGCTATGCACCAGAACAGGTTTATTTAATTGAGGATAAAAAGGCAGAAGGTGAGCCAGTTTATAGCTTACGTCTCCGGGAACCTATAGGAAACCGTCTATATGCAGAACATCTCCCAATACGGGTAGCTGAAGAAGTCCTTACGGATAAAGAATTACAGCAATTTCAAAAGATATAACCAAGATAAACAAGAGGAGTGCAGTGTGGAAATAGCAAAAGTTTGGGACATTATTTGGGATAACGAACCTTTTCATTGGGCAATTGCTTTTGTCTTAATAGCCGCAGTTATCGTCGAGCTTTACACACTATGGCAGTATTGGCGCTCAGAGTGTGGCGCGACTGGAGCCTCGATTAAATTTTTGAGTAATTTGAAAAAGGGTAAAAATGTAAAGCTTTTAGACAAAGTTCGCCCCTGGTTAAAAGAGCATCTAGGAACCGATGACTTTAGTAGATTCAAACAACAAGATGATAATTTCATACTGATAAAGTATCCATCGGTCTTAGCCCACCCAATACCTCGAACTTCCTTGCGTTTTGTGATAACCTTGTGTACTGCCATCGGCGTTTTAGGAACCTTTTATGGTATACAAGAGGGACTGCAAGGAATCAATTTATCTACAGAAAATCCTAAAGAATTGATGACTGCCAGTAAAGGGCTACTAGTAGGAATGAAAACAGCTTTTTCCACTTCCTTGATGGGACTTGGTTCTGGTAGCTTGTTTACTTTAGTTTTGTTTGGGTGTGATTCGCTAAGGCAAAAACGGCGTGATAGTTTACGTCAGAAATTGAAGGCGATCGCAACTTTGAAAACAACAGATAATAGCAATGGTGATCTAGTTGAAGCATTTATCCGTGTAGGAAATAAGTTGTCAGGGTTAAACCAACCCAGTGCTGAAGCCATCGGTCAAGCTGTAGGTAGGAGTATTGCCGAACAAAATGCCAACCGTGAAGTAGCTGAAGCACTTAGTCTTGTAGCAAAAAACTTGACCGGGCTAAAGCAGTTAAGTGCAGAAGGCATTGGTCAAGCTGTAGGTAGGAGTATTGCAGAACAGTTTGCAGGTTTAAATCAGTTATCAGCCCAAGCTATTGCCCTAGCGGTGCGTCAGCAGATATTTCCAGCTTTAGAAGCAATTTTCAAAGAGCAGAAACAACTCCGAGAACTCCAAGAAAATCAGGGACAGAAAGTTTTAGAAGAACTCATCAAGGATCTGCGAGTTCAGGTACTTGAACCCATTGCAGATAGATTAGATAGAAGTGCAGAGTTAACCCAGCAAGCTTCCACCGCAGTGCTAACACTGCATAGAGAATTGGGTGGTATATCTCAAAGTTTGGCAAGTTCTATTTTGACAATTGAGAACTTTCAAAGAGACACTTTGGTAGAACTTAAAGGATTTGCTAAGAATTTGGGAGACACTCTCAATCAATTCCAGACAGATACAAGAGATGTTTTACAAGAAACAGGACAGGAAATTAATCGAGCCGTAGTTCACAGTATCGAAGGAATGACAGCCCAGCGAAGTGCTTTTGAAGCCAGTGCAGTGCAAGCTGCTGCTACCTTCCGAGGAATTCGAGAAGAACTGCAAACAGCACTACAAGAACGCGCAGCAGTAGAACAGGAGATGCTTCAAGCTACTCGGACTGGAATTATCCACATTCTCACCGAAGCAAATAGAACCTTTCATGAGCAAACTAATACTCTAAAAACAGTGGGTGATCAAGCTTCTGGTTTGATGAATGATGCAAAGGATAATCTTCTGGCTACTTTAGGAAATATCGACACAACACTCACAGCAACTCGTCAAACAGTAGAGGTAGATTTGACAAAATTCCGGCAAGAATATCAAGCAAATTTACAAATGTTCTTTGAAGAACAAAACAGTTTACTTGAGGGGACGCTAGGCAACCAACGGAATGGATTATCTGAGGTTGTGAACAATCTTGATAAAGTCTTCCGAGAGGAATTTGAAAGACGTAGCAAATTGACTGAAGAAGTAGACAAAAGTATGACTAAAATTCAGGAGTCTGTCGAAAAAATTAACAGATTAGTTAGTGCAGCTGGATTACACGATGGACAACGACTAATTCAACTAGAAAATCTTGCTCGTGTTATTGGTCAGGAAGTGCAAAGAGTGGACGATTCGTACAGGAATTTGAATCGAAAATTTGACAATAGCCTTCAGTCTTTGCAGAGTCATCTTGAAGTTTCTATGCAAAGGAATGTTGACTCACAGTTAAGCTTTTTCCAACAAGCAGATACTTCTATGGCTAGAGTTTGCGGAGGTTTACTAGAGACAGCAAAAGTTCTAGTTGCTGCACATGATAACCGCCAATTTGGTAATGGTGGAAGCAATCATGGATGATTTTATCAGAGGTGAAATTGATGCAGAGATTATAGAGGATGATGACTCTAGTATCTATCTGTCTATTGGCGATCTGATGTCTGGTTTACTAATGTTTTTTGCTTTGCTATTTATTACTGCACTACTCCAGCTTGCACAAAAGGATGTACCAAAACGGGTAGTAATTGGTAATGTCGTCGGACAAATGAAAAGCAACAATATCAATGTCAAAGTTAACCCAGATAATGGGGATGTAAGTATCCAAGAATCAATTCTTTTTGCCAAGGGAAGTACAGAACTTAAACCAGAGGGTAAAGCCTTTCTACGCCGCTTTATTCCTGTTTACAGTGGGGTTATTTTCTCAAAACCAGAATTTGAGCAGGAAATTAGCCGCGTAGTTATAGAAGGTCATACTAGCTCAGAAGGAGATGACAAAACCAATCTACAACTAAGCTTGTTGCGAGCATCATCAGTTTACACATACATTTTTTATGATATGAATTTCTCTACCAAAGCGCCTTTAAGCCAGAAAATATTAGCTGCTGGTCGTGGAGAAATCGAATCTGATAAGAAACGTGATAATCCAGGCGATCGCAAGGTAGTTTTCCGTTTTCAGTTTCGCAGTGATGAGTTAAAGAAAGATATCGTAAAAACCTCTCTTTAAAGGAGAAATAATTTTGAATTCTCAATTTTCCATTCCTTTCCTACCTGAAACTCCCTACTGTAGTCCTAATCAACTTATTCAGCTTGCAAGTAAGTTACCAGATGCAACAATATCAATACCAAGTGTTGATAAAGTATTAGAAGCTATTGAACAGGGTAAAGCCGATCGAGTAAGTAAGTTAGACTGGGTTTACTGCATCCATGCTAAAGCACAGTGGGATCAGCAAAATATTGACCGATCCGGGAAAACATCAGCAGCTATTTGGAACGTAGCAATTTCTAATTTATGGTTACAACATCAGCTATTGTGGCGTTTAGCTCTTTATTATGGCGATCGGCAAGAACAGGTGTTAGCAAAGTCTCTAGCTGAATCTTTTGATATCTTTGCTAATTCTGACTTAGCTAGTCATCTGCTACCAGTTAGAATTATTCGGGCGCTTCGCAGTACACAAGCAGGTATAGAATTAGCAAAAATTGCTTGTGAAAAGCGTATTAATCGAACTGAATTGCTAAACAACATCCGAGATATTCTACCTTCTTATATTCCATTGTTTAGCCAATTCATAGAAGATATAACTCCCTATTTTTCTACAATTACTTCTCCAAATCATCAGCAGGTACAATGGCTGTTAATATGTTTGGATGAAATGTCAGATACTCAGCAAATAAAAGCTGTTAATTATTTACTCATTAATGTTTCCAATAATATAGCAACCAATCATTCTTTACTGGTTGATTGGTTGCGAAATAACTATAGAAATGGGAATAATTGGTATAAACTTTCAGATCCAGCAAGGCAAAAACTTAGAGAGTGGATTGGAGGTATCAATTATGGTGACTTCCAAAACTTAGTAAATCTCATATTGAATAGGCTGGATTTAAAAGACTTTGAGTCAAATCAGCTACGTAGACGCAGAGACTTTTGGGCTAATTACAGTAACCGCTTTGAACGGCTTCGCATTTTGTTACCCAGAACATCACAAATTGCCATCGGGTATCAAATTCAAGATGATGTTGATCTACTAGAGGATGATGGTAGCGATCGCACAGAGGTCTGTATATTTGATTTTGGTGAGTGGTTTGTAGTCGAATTCTTTCGTGGAAGAGGTAGTGAGACGCGCCTGTTTCCGAAAAATTCCAGAAATGAGGAAATCCTTTTTGGTCAATCCACTCTTTCAGTGAAACGCATTCGTTGTCTAGGTGGCGATAAGCACGATCATCTATTTCTTTGGCAGGAATTTTCCCCCACTTGGCTTAAAAATCATGGAATTCTGCCTAATCCAAATACCCAGCCTTCCAGAAACCCGACAGCAGATCAATTGCAACAGCGACAAAACAGGCTTGATCGGTGGCAAAGAGAAATTGAACGTCTAGAATGGGAAGCTAAAGTCTACTGTCTATCTGGAACATCTGGATTACCAGCAAACAGGTAATCGTTTATTTCTTGTAAGTCTTGGGTAGCTTGAGGCGATAGAAAATATAAACTCATTATTGTGCCTGAGTCTTTCTCAAAACTTGGTTTCTTTGACGCAGTTGCTCAATTACTTCTTTACCGTCAAGTCGTTCTCCGCGCTCAAGTTGCTCAACCCCAATCATAATTTTCCTTTCCAATTCCTTAAACCGGCTTTTGTAAATGCGTTCCCGTTCCTCCAATAGCCTAATACCAGCAATAATTACTTCCTCAGATGAGGTGTACTTCCCGCTTGCAACCTGACTTTTAATGAACTGCTCAAGCTCGGTCGTTAAGGAAATATTCATAAACTATTACCATATTTTGTTCTCATCATTCTAATTCTAGATGCGAACTGACAGCAGTCCATTGCGATCGCACTGCCTAGATGTTAAAACTTTTGGTGTATTGACTTATACGCAAATTACCCCATTCGCGCTGCGATCGCATCCATTCAACCCTCTTCAAAATGCACCAAAACCACGTTAAGCTGAATTAGAGAGACAATTTATTGCGCTTTTTAATATACAAATCTCTGTTTTTGTCAAATTTTAATTTTTTCTGCTTGAGAAACCCGGAATGCTAGACCAAATTTTTAATTACCTCGACTTTCATTTCAGCCTTGAAGCCCTTATAGTTCTGTCGATCCTGGTGGTTTTAGAGGCGCTGTTATCTGCCGACAATGCGATCGCCCTGGCTGCGATCGCAAGGGGGTTGGAAGACAAGGAACTAGAGCGTAGAGCTTTGAACTTTGGTTTAGTCGTTGCTTATGTGCTAAGAATCACCCTGATTCTCACTGCCACTTGGGTGCAACAATTCTGGCAATTTGAATTATTGGGCGCTGCTTATCTGCTGTGGTTGGTATTCCAACACTTTACCTCTCAAGAAACTGAAGGTGATCACCATCATGGGCCGCGTTTTAATTCATTGTTGCAAGCGATACCTGTGATTGCATTTACAGATTTAGCATTTTCTTTGGATAGCGTGACAACTGCGATCGCAGTTTCTCAAGAAAAATGGCTAGTGCTGACGGGTGCAACAATTGGTATTATTACGCTGCGATTCATGGCAGGATTGTTCATCCGTTGGCTAGACGAATATGAAAATCTAGAAGACGCAGGCTATGTAACTGTAGCTTTGGTAGGCTTGCGCTTGTTGTTGAAAGTAGTGAACGATAGTTTAGTTCCACCAGAATGGATCATGATTGCTGCCATCTTCCTGATTTTAGGCTGGGGATTTTCCAAGCGCGTTGGCACTGAATTGCCCCAAGTAGAACCAGAAAAGAGCGAAGTATCTAAGTAAGAAGATGGGGATGAGGGAGATGAGGAAAAATAATAATTGTTCATCCCACTCCCTATTAGACATCTCCAGAAATTAATTATGCATTACCTAAAATACTTGTAGAGACGCGAAATTTCGCGTCTCTACTTTTTCGGAGATGTTTAATGTTTTCCCAAAGCTATTTCATTCTGGACATAAACCGCCCAGAACTAAAGTTCCTCGGCTCATAGCTAAAGTCCGTTAAAACGGACTATAACCCTTTCTCAGTCGTCTTTAGACGACTTTCGCTATTAGACTCAGAATTCATTCTGAGGCGGGCTAGATATAGCGTTTCCTAATCAAATGAGGTGCATCATAGCCCCCTCTCGAAGAGCGGGGAGGGGGTTGGGGGTGGGGTTCTTGTACCTCACTCAACTGAGAACCGCTATGAGGATGAAATAGCCCTAAATGTTTTACTCGTGCAACCAAGGCGTTAAGTGTGGTTGCCAATTTACTAATT
>Ga0335397_10008457_pt1 | contig 12960 bp, 15 predicted proteins | sample MAT04_FD_205740 | JGI IMG/M metagenome (GOLD analysis project Ga0335397, IMG submission 205740) | Freshwater microbial communities from Lake Fryxell liftoff mats and glacier meltwater in Antarctica - MAT-04 (spades assembly) (version 2) ...
TCCCCAAGGAACCCGGCGTCCTCAGCGGGGATTTCTACAAGGAACCCGAGGAAACGAAACTCGCCTCCCGCATCACCATCGAAGTCGAGTACGAAAAGGACGGCGAGAAAAAGCGAATCCCTGTCAATGATTGGATTCGCCACGACACCACCGGTAAGGCCATGCCACCCACCGCATGGGTCTATGGCGGATCGGAATTCTACGATGGGATCTTCGTTCCGGAAAGCACCGGCGACATCGCCGCCATCTATCTCACCAACAGCACCCTCATCAACTACCCCGGCGATGACAATTTCAACGACGAGGTCTGGAGTTCTTTCAGCGAGCGAATTCCGGAATTGGACACAAAAATCACCCTCATCTTCGCTCCCTATAAAGAAAAACCCTAAGAAAACGGATTGCCCGACCGTTTCTCCCTCGCATTGAACCAACTTTCCAAGAAAACCATGAAGCCCATCACAGTCGTCCTCGCCCTCCTCGCCGCCCCAGTTCTCCATGCAGCGGAAAACCCTTATCTCTCTATCCAGAACGAAATCCGCCAGGCGATCGCCCGTGGAAACGCCTGGTTGATCAAGCAGCAGGATGAAAAAGGCCATTGGGACGATCCCGGTCTGCCCGCCTTCACCGCCCTTTCCCTCACCGCTCTCGCCCGCGATCCGAACCTTGAGGTTACCAAGGACGAACTTCCGGACCATCTCAAGAAAGGCTACGACTGGCTCCTCGGCCAGCAGAAGGAAGACGGCGGCATCTACAACCGCGGCCTATCCGTTTACAACACCGCCACCTCGCTCACAGCGTTGCTCGCCCCCGGTCGCGATGAGTTCGATCCCGCGATCCTCAAAGCCCGCAAGCACCTCATCGCCAACCAGTGGGACATCGGCGAAAAAGGCAAGACCGACAATCAGAACGACGGAGGCATCGGTTACGGCTCCAAAGACGACCACACCGACATGTCCAACACCTACCTCGCGCTCGAGGCCATTGCCCTTTCCGAAAAAATCGCGAAAGACGATAATGCCGAAGACCAGCCCAGCCTCGATTGGGATGCGGCGCTGACCTTCCTTTCCCGCAGCCAGAACCTCAAAGCGACCAACGACCAGGAATGGGCTTCCGATGATCCGAAGAACAAAGGTGGATTCATCTACACTCCCGGGAACTCCAAGGCAGGCACTGACGAGCTTGCTGACGGCAAGGTCGCCCTTCGCTCCTATGGCTCCATCTCCTACGCCGGTCTTCTCTCCCTCGTTTACGCCCAGCTCACTCCGGACGATCCGCGCGTTGTTGCCGTCAAGGAATGGCTCGGCAAAAACTACACCGTGGAGGAAAACCCCCAAATGGGAGCCGAGGGTCTTTATTATTACTACCAAGTGATGGCCAAGGCCATGAACGCGGCCGGCATTGACAAGCTCAAGCTCGCCGACGGCACCGAAGCCGACTGGCGCAAGGATCTCGGTGGAAAACTCCTCTCCTCCCAGCGCGAGGACGGATCATGGTTCAACGACAACGGCCGCTGGATGGAGTCCAACCCCATCCTCGTCACCGCCTACACCGTGATGGCGCTCGAGGAAATCGACCGCTCGATACCCAAGTGACCCCCGTTGATCACCCGGACTCGGAAAGCGGCAGCACCCTGCCGCTTTTTTTGAACTCGGAACCGGGATCAAACCAGCTCCCGCAGCGATCCGAGCACCCAGTCGGCTCCCGCCTTCTCAAGCTGATCCGCGCTAAACTTCCCGGTCGCCACGGCGAGACATTTCGAGCCGATGGCATGGGCGCAAGCGATATCCTTGGGAGTATCGCCGATGACCAGGGTTAGTTCCGGATGGTAAGTCCTTCCCGTGATAGCAAGCGCGCGTTCCAACGCGATGGATCCAAGCTGGTTCCTGTCCGCCCTGTCGGAGCCATAGGCACCGAATGTGAAATGATGTCCGAGTCCGTAATGCCGCAGCTTCATTTCCGCGCCAAGGGCAGTGTTGCCAGTGAGCAGGGCGAGTTGCGCGTTCTCATTTACGGCAAGCGCTTCAAGCAAGTCGATCACCCCGTCCAACACCCGACCCTCAGCGGGATTCGCTTCCAGGGCGGCCTCAAGATGCCGGTGATACGCGTCAAAAAAACGGTGCGTCCGCTCGTCCGTGGCGTCGATTTCAAAGTGGACGTAGAGGTTTTCCAAAATCCCGAGATCCGTGGAACCAGCCAGATCCAGTGGCGGCCCGTCGCCACCGAACACCTCGACGGCTGTCTTCCGCAATGCGGCCATGCCTTTCCCGCCGGTATCCACAAGGGTGCCGTCGATGTCGAAAAGCAGTAGCCAGGACTCGCTTCCCTGCCTGAGGGATTCCATCAGACCGGCGATTTCTTCAGACATCAGTCCGCAGCCTTTGCGCTTTCCTCCGCTTCGGATTCCACGGGTTCGTCGGAGTCATCCGTTTCCTCTTCTCCATCGTCCTCAGCATCGGCGGAGGTGAACTCCTCGTCATCATCCTCCTCTTCCTCATCGTGTTCGTCCTCTTCGATGAGTTCGCCATGGTAGAGTTGGAAGTGACGCTTGCGCTGGTGGGCTGGGAGCGGTGAGAGGATCATCGCGACGGCGCGACCGTTGAGACGCGGAGCCTGGTCCACGGCGGCCATGGTCTTGAGATCCTCGATGATGCGTTTCAGCACCACGAAGCCCAGATCCTTGTGCGCGTTCTCGCGACCCTTGAACTGCAGGACGAAGCGGACCTTGTGGTTCCCTTCCAGGAAAGTTTCCGCGCGTCCCAGCTTGATGTTGTAATCGTGCTCACCCGTGCCGACCCGGAATTTCACTTCCTTCATCCTCGTCGAGGATTTGGATTTGCCCTTCTTGAGCTTCGCCTGGGTGTATTTGTATTTCCCGTAGTCGATGATCTTGCACACCGGAGGATCCGCCTGTCCGGCGATCTCGACGAGATCCAGCCCGACGGACTGGGCCTTGGCGAGAGCCTCGCGTGAGGACATCACCCCGAGTTGTTCGCCGTTGGAATTGACGACCCGGACTTTGGGTGCGCGGATGCGGTCGTTGATCCGCGTCATATCGCGGAAACGGCCCCTGTTGTTGTTTTTCTGTGGTCTGGCTATGGCTTTATCCTTTGGATGTTTGGGAGCTGCGCCCCGTCCCTGCGGGAAGGCATGGCCTCAAGCCGGGCCGGAGCGGAGAATTGCTGGGGAGATGACCGGAACGACGCGTCATGAAAAGTTGACGAAAGAACCACACGGGTTTTGAAAACCGGCGTGTCGTGTGGTCGGGGTGCGTTCCTGGAAAGTCATAAGCGGAGTGCGCGGCCGATTGTCATCGCCACGGGGAAATACTTCGTGCGCTCAGGAATAACCGCTGAACCAGTGCTTAGGCAAGGATGAAATTTCGCAGCTCACATGAAGATGCGGCCTAGGCTGGGAGGCTTGTTTCTGTAAATGATGCCACGCAGTTTTTCGATCAGACGGCGGGCGGAGAGGCTGTCGCGGCACAGGGCGCGCAAGACCATGACCTCGCCGCCTTCGAGCAGGCCGTGGCCTAGGTAGGTGTCCTCGTTGCCTAAAGCTTCGATTTCCTTGGCGGGAAAATTTCCCAACATGGGACCCGCGATGTAGGTCGAGATGTAGTGACCGGCTCCGAATATTGCGGTAATGCCTTCCAGGTTATCTCCCGGCATGTCGTAGCGCTCGCGGGCGACGAGTTTTCCGGAAAGGCGGAGGTCGAACTCCCAGCGCAGATTTTCGTATTGGAAAATTTCGCCACGTGCGACCCGGCCCGGTGAGATCCAGTCGATGAAGAGGAGACCCGCTCCCTTTTCCAAATCGATGGAGGTTTTCTGGACGTATCTCGCCCCCGCGTGTGGGATGAACGCTTCGGGTATCCACTCGAGGAAGCCGTCTTTTCCTATGGAGAATTTTTGCTCGCAGGTGGCGGGCTGGCCGGAGCGGGTGCGGAAAATCCGGGATGAACTCGGGGTGCTGAGGATGAGCTTGGCCCCCTGCCCGACCGTGATGTCGCACTCGATGCGGTCCCCGTCGAAGAAACCCGCGGTGGGGTTGACGATGGTGACGACGAGGTTTTTCCCGTCATCGGAGAGGTGGGCTTTGCTGAGGTGGATGGGGGCGCGGAAACTCTGGTCCGAAAGATACGGGGTGCCGTCCTCTCTGGCCTCGCAGCGGAGGCGGAGGTGCCCGTTGAGGGAACTCCCGGTGATACTGGGAGCATTTTTGACCACGGAAGGCACGGAATTCACGGAAGTTCTGTAGATTAAACGAAGAGATATTCGTGCTTCAGCCAGGCGAGGAGTTCGTCTTTTCCTTTCCCGGATTTCAGATCCGCGAAGACGACTGGTCGCTCGCCGCGCTGCGTTTTTGAATCGCGGGCCATGACATCGAGATCCGCTCCGACGTATGGGGCGAGATCAATTTTGTTGATGAGCAGGAGATCGCTGGTGCGGATGGCGGGGCCGCCTTTGCGCGGGATCTTGTCGCCCTCAGCGACATCGATGACGTAGATGTAGGCATCGACGAGCTCCGGGGAAAAAGTAGCGGAAAGGTTGTCGCCGCCGCTTTCGATGAGGATGAGTTCCAAATCCGGGTGGAGGTTCTCGAGGTCGGTGACAGCGGCCATGTTCATGCTGGTGTCATCGCGGATCGCGGTATGTGGGCAGCCGCCGGTTTCGACTCCGATCACGCGGTCGGCGGGGAGGACGTTCTCGCGTAGGAGGAACTCGGCGTCCTCGCGGGTGTAGATGTCGTTGGTGATGACGGCGAGGGAGATCTCGTCCTTGAGCCATTGGCTGAGGCGGAGGACGCACATGGTTTTGCCGGAACCGACAGGACCGCCGACACCCAGGCGGAAGGGGCGTTTTTTGGTTTCAGGAAATAAAGAGTCGTTCATGGGAGATGGCGTGTTTCAGGGATGCGATTTCCAGGAGAGGGTTAAAAAAGCCGTCGATCTCCTTGTTCAGGGCAGCATCGACCTGAGTATCCAGTTCGGTGAGGACGCGGTGCAGGATGGTCTGGCAGGCGATCTGACCGATTCGCATGAGTTTCATGGATGCGGAGGTGGCGGCCACGATGGATTGGAAGGCAAAGGCGCGGGCGGCATCGGAGACCGGGACACTGCGGAGCTCGATCGCGGTGACGACAAGGTGATGGGCGCGGGGGTTAAAATATTTGAATCCGATGATGAGTGGTGCTGGATCGAGTTCGCAGAGGAGGCTGAGGCGTTGGGATCCGACCCGGCGGCTGGCGTCGCGGAGTTCGGGGGCGATGCGCCATGCGTCGAGTTCGGAGTCGATTTCTTTCAAAGCTGTCAGGTTCTCTTCCGAGGCTGCGGAGTGGGCTTTTGCGAAGAAGGGCAGCTCGAAGCGGAGGAGGGCAGGGAGAATTTGTTTTCTGAGAAATCTTTCGAGGGATTCGGGATCATTGACGACGCCGACGCGGACCAATTCCTCGAGGCCGTAGGAATGAGCGTAGCCTCCGGAGGGGTAGCCGGTGTCATTGGATTGGAGGAGCCAGAGTAGCAAAACTTCAAATTTTAAATTTCAAATCTCAAGGAAGAGGATGGTGATGAGACGGCAGGATGGGGGTTGGAAGAAGGGTCTTCATTGAGAGTTGGGTTTTGAAATTTGAAGTTTCAATGGGCCATTGCCGTCATGGGTGTGAAGAGGACATCGGGTTCGGTGAAGTCCCAGGACTCGCGGGCTAGGAGTTGGGTCATGGAGTCGTCGTGGAGGACGCGGAGGGAGTTTTCGAGGACTTGGGCGGGGAGATGGAGGTTGCCGACTTTCCAAGCGATCAACGCACCTTCGGCGGGAGTCGAGAACGGCACTTCATAGACTTTCTCGGGAAGTTGGCGGACGATGTAGTCGGCGTCTCCGGTTTGGAAAATGACGCAGCCGTTGGTAAGGCGGGAGGCTAGGTCGAAACCGAAGTCAGTGCCGTCGGTGGCGGTTCCGCGCCAACGTCGTTTCAGGAAAAGTCTTCTTTCCACGGCGAGTTCGATCTGCTTTTCCGGGGGCTTCCCTGAGACCGGCGATACCATCTTTTCAATGAGATGCATCGCTAGAAAAGGAAGTAGCGCTGGGCCATTGGCAGGACGGAGAACGGCTCGCAGTGGAGTTCGCGGCCATCGGCGACGACGGTGTAGGTCTCGGGATCGACAGTGATCCTCGGGAGAGCGTTGTTGAAAAGCAGGTCGCGCTTGGTGACGGTGCGGCAGTTTTTCACGGCGCAGAGACGCTTGGTGAGGGCGAGTGAATTCAGGCTGCCCGTTTCCAAGGATATGGCGCTGACGAAGGTGAGGGAGGTGGAAGCGATGGATTTTCCGAAGGCTCCGAATTGGGGTCGGTAAATGGTTGGTTGAGGGGTCGGGATGGAGGCGTTGGGATCCCCCATGTTGGCCCAGGCGATGAATCCGCCTTTGAGAATGGTCTCCGGTTTCACTCCGAAAAACGCGGGTTTCCAGATGACGATGTCCGCGAGCTTCCCAACTTCCAGGCTGCCGACCTCGTGGGCGATGCCGTGGGTGATGGCGGGGCAGATGGTGTATTTGGAAACATAGCGGAGTGCGCGAAAATTGTCGGCGGCGGGGTGGGTCTCGTCTTCGAGTTTCCCGAACTGGACTTTCATCTTGTGGGCCGTCTGCCAGGTGCGGGTGATAACCTCCCCCACCCTACCCATGGCCTGGCTGTCGCTGGACATCATGGAAATGGCTCCCATGTCGTGGAGCAGGTCTTCGGCGGCGATGGTCTCCGGGCGGATGCGGCTTTCCGCGAAGGCGACATCTTCCGGGATGCGCGAATCCAGGTGGTGGCAGACCATGAGCATGTCGAGGTGCTCGTCGATGGTGTTGGTCGTGAAAGGCCGGGTCGGATTCGTGGAGGACGGGAGGACGTTGGCCTCGCCACAGACGCGGATGATGTCCGGGGCGTGCCCGCCACCCGCACCTTCGGAATGGTACGTGTGGATGGTGCGGCCTTTGAAGGCTTCGAGGGTGCTTTCCAAAAAACCGGCTTCGTTGAGCGTGTCGGTATGGATCGCGACCTGGACATCGAGTTCATCGGCGACGGTGAGGCAGGAGTCGATGGCCGCAGGGGTGGTGCCCCAGTCCTCGTGGAGTTTCAGGCCGATGGCTCCGGCGAGGACTTGCTCGCGGAGGGGCTGGTGGGTCGAGCAGTTGCCTTTTCCGAGAAATCCGAGGTTCATGGGAAATGCCTCGGCGGCTTCCAACATGCGATGGATATTCCATTTTCCCGGCGTGCAAGTGGTGGCGTAAGTGCCGTGAGCAGGACCGGTGCCGCCGCCTAACATAGTGGTAATGCCGCTGGCGATGGCATGCTCGATCTGCTGTGGGCAGATGAAATGAATGTGGGTATCGATCCCACCGGCAGTGACGATGCAGCCCTCGGCGGCGATGACTTCGGTAGCCGCGCCTATGGTCATGGTGATGCCGTCCTGAAGGAGAGGATTTCCCGCATGGCCCACTCCGACGATGCGCCCGGCTTTGATGCCAATGTCCGCCTTGATCACACCGTGGGCGGAATCGAGGATGAGGGCGTTTGTGATCACCAGGTCGAGGGATTCGGCATCAAGGGCGAGAGGCGATTGCGCCATGCCATCGCGGATGACTTTTCCGCCGCCGAATTTCACTTCGTTGCCGTAGCCACCGGTTTCGGTGATGAAGTCGCGCTCGACTTCGATAAAAAGCTCGGTATCGGCGAGACGGACCTGGTCGCCGACGGTTGGACCGAAGGTGGAGGCGTAGTTCTTGCGGGATTGTTTCATCAGAGTTTTCCATTCACCATTCCGTTGAAACCATGGATCTCGCGGGTGCCCGCGTAGGCGACGAGGGGGACTTCGCGGATGTCTCCCGGCTCGAAACGGATGGCCGTGCCTGCTGGGATGTTGAGTCGGAAACCGAGGGCGGCGTCGCGGTCGAAGTGGAGTTCCGGATTCACCTCGGCGAAGTGGAAATGACTGCCGACCTGGACGGGTCTGTCTCCCCGGTTCTCTACTACTACACTTATCGTAGAAAGGCCGGCATTCAGCTCGATGTCAGGCGCGCCCGCGGGCGTGATGATTTCTCCTGGGATCATCTTGCTAACGGACGGGGTTATGGACGGTGACGAGCTTCGTGCCATCGGGGAACGTTGCCTCAACCTGGACATCGTGGATCATTTCCGGGACGCCCTCCATGACGTCGGCGCGCTTGAGCAGGGTGGTGCCGAAGCTCATAAGTTCGGAAACGGTTCTGCCGTCGCGCGCACCTTCGAGAAGCTCGGCGGTGATAAAGGCGACGGATTCGGGATGGTTGAGCTTGAGTCCACGCTCGCGTCTTCTTCGGGCCAGATCTCCGGCGACGACGATGAGGAGTTTCTCCTGCTCTCTTGGGCTTAGGTGCATCTGGGGAGACGTGGCTCAGTGGTTGCCGGTCGTGTCTTTCCAGATTCCGCTCTCTTTTTGAAAAAAGGCGAAGGCCAGACAAGCAGCGATGCCTGTTAGAACCAGCGTTCCTCCAAGGTCGAAATTTTTTCCGGGTCCGATCTGCGAAGTCATCGCGGTTTTATCAAACTCATCCACCTCGGGATGGTAGTGGCCTGCCGTGCCGGGATGGGCTTGGGAAGCGGCAGTCGTTAGAAAAAGAACTGCGATGATGGCACGTGTGCGTGAGGTGGCTTTCATGGCTGGGAAGAGGTTAGCAAGAGATGTGCCACGATGGCGAGATCAGATTATTAAGACATCTTAAATAAAAATCCCCGGCCTCTCTTACGAAAGACCGGGGATCCTATGAGTCGGGAGGAGATTACTTGTAGGTGCCCTTCAGGAAAGGTTCGCCGACGACATCCTTGTATTCCTTGAGGATCTTGAACTGGCCGTTGGCCTTGGTCTCGCCGATGAAGACGTTCTTGGTAAGGTGATGATTCTTCTGGGTGGTCACCGTGCCGCCAGGGCCATCGAAGCTGATTCCGCTTTCCAGAGCGGCCATTACTTTTTCAGGGTCGAAGCTCTTGGCCTTTTCCACCGCGGCTTTCCAGAGATACACGCCATTGTAGGAGAGCACCATCGGGGAGCAGGTCACGCGGTCTTCCTTGACGATGCCTGCGACACCGGATTTCTCCAGCCAAGCCATGAAGTTGTCGATGAATTTTTCGTTCGCTTCGGACTTGATGGACTGGAAGTAGGTCCAGCAGCCAAGTTGGCCGACAAGCTGGCTGGCGGGAAGTCCTCGGAACTCGTCCTCGGAGACGGAGAAACTGACTACGGGGCAGGTTTCCGCATCGAGACCTGCGGCGGCGTATTCCTTGAAGAAGGGAACATTGGTATCGCCGTTGAGTGTGCTGATCACGCAAGCGTCACCAGAGGCGGCGAACTGCTTGATCTCGGAAATGATCTGCTGGTAATCGGTGTGACCGAAGGGCGTGTATTTCCCTGCGGAGAGGATTTTCCCATCCGCATCCTTGGTGAAGCCACCTCCGATGTTCTCTATCGGCACGCCTTTGCTGAGAAGATACTCAAGCAGGACGAGGTTGGTGGTTTGCGGGTAGACGTAGTCCGTGCCGAGGAGGTAGAATTTCTTCTTACCTTCGTCGAGCATGTAGTCCACGGCGGGAGTCGCCTGCTGGTTGACGGCCTCGGCGGTGTAGAAAATGTTCGGTGACATTTCCTCGCCTTCGTATTGAACAGGGTAGAACAGCAGGCCTTTTTTCTCCTCGAAAACGGGGAGGACGGACTTGCGGCTCACGGATGTCCAGCATCCGAATGTCACGGCGACCTTGTCCTGGTCCAGGAGCTGCTTGGCTTTTTCCGCGAAGAGCGGCCAGTCCGACGCGCCATCAACGACGACGGGTTCGATCTTCTTGCCCATCACGCCGCCAGCGGCATTGATTTCGTCGAAGGTGAAAAGCAGGACGTCGCGGAGTGAGGTTTCCGAGATGGCCATGGTGCCGGAGAGCGAATGGAGGACGCCGGCTTTGACGGCCTCTTCAGCTTGAGCGAAGGGGAGGAGTGTCGCGGTGCACGCGACCGCGCAGGAGAGAAATTTTTTCATAGGTATTCTGGGACGTGTGTTATGGAGAACGACGAGCATACGGGAGGATCATGAAATCCTGAGGATTCCGCGATCCTCCCGCACACAACCGTTACAACAGGGAGATGTTTTAGAACGCGAGGCTTAGACCAATGTTGGTTACGAAGAAGCTGTCTTCGGCCGGATTGAGAGCCGCTGGGGCGGCTCCGACAGTGCCGTCATCCGTGACGTAGTAGGTGACACCGGCGTGAATGGACCAGTCGCCATAGGCATCTCCGATGAGGGAGGTGAGTGGCACGGAAGCTGTGACACCGATGGAACCGTAGCCGAGTCCTGAATCACTGGTTGGCGTGTGGAAACCGTCATCGACGAAGTAGGCGAGACTGAAGGGGAAGCTGATGGAAACCGGACCCGCTTCGATGCCATGGGAGAGGCCAAGAACCAGGATCGTCCCTTCGTCGCCGCCAAAAGTCCCAGCCGCGCCAGCATCGATGCGGTTGTGGATGAGGAGGGACGGGGAAAGGAAGGTGTCGTACGAGAATTTGATATCGAGGATATCCTCCACGCCACCACCGTAGAACCAGTTCTGGTAGGTCACGCCGACGGTGAATTTATCGTAGGTATAGGCAAGGCCATAATAAGTATCGATCTCCTGGATGTCGCCACCAAGTTTACTCGGGTTGAGGCCGTTGTCCTTGTCGTGGACTTCAGCCCAGACACCGAGAGTGGCCGTGAATCCGGCAGGGAGAGCGAACGCGAGTTCTGCGGAAGGATAGAATCCGAACGTGAACGCGTCGTCCCCGTCGTTCCACACGTCATTTCCGTAGGAAAAGAAGTGCGAGGTGTAATCGAGGTTCAGAATCCCGGACACGACGTCCTCGGCAGGAGCGGGAACGATGGGAGCGGTGGTCATTTCAGTTGGCCCAGCGTAGGCGATGCCCCCGGTCAATGCTGCGGCGATAACCACGGATTGGAGGAGGGTGCGGTTGTATTTGTTTTTCATAGTTCTGGTTGTTGTTGTGGAGCCATGTGTTTCGGTAAGGCTCAAACGCGAAGAAAGCGCGTGCCATGCCACGAAGACCGATCCTGAAATTCGGGTATGAATTGAGATGATTGAGAGCCTCCTCCTCCATGATTGGAATTACTGGGACTTCCCCTGCACAAAAAAAGACCGCGCACTGAGTGGCGCGGTTCGATTCAAGGTTTTTGGCTTGGCCAGGTTCAAACAGTAAGAAATTCCTTAACGATCTCATCGCTGAGTCCGGCCATGGTGCCGGAAGCGCAGACGGAGCCACGCTCGAGGATTGCGAAGTCATCGCCAAGCTCGCGGCAGAAATCCAGGTACTGCTCCACTAGTAGTATCGCCATTTTTCCCTCCCCCCGGAGCATCCTGACGGCGTCGCCTATTTGGTCGATGATGTTCGGCTGGATGCCTTCGGTGGGTTCGTCGAGGATAAGGAGTCTGGGTTTGGTGAGAAGCGCGCGACTGATGGCGAGCTGCTGCTGCTGGCCGCCGGAGAGCATGCCGCCCTTGCGGTGGAGGAATTCCCTGATGATGGGGAAAAGGGTGAAGACGCGGTCGATTTCTTCCTTGTCTTTCTTCTCACCGCGGGCTTTGAGACCGATGAAGAGGTTTTCCTCAACAGTGAGGTGGGGGAAAATGTCCCTGCCCTGTGGCACATAGCCGAGGCCTGCGCGGGCGCGGCTGGCGGTGTTCATTCTCTGGATAGCCGTGCCCTCGAGTTCGATGGTTCCGGAGTCGAGAGGGATCAGACCCATCAGCGATTTCAGGGTGGTGCTTTTCCCAACTCCGTTGCGACCCATCAGGCAGAAGACGGATTTTTCACGGATGCGGAAAGTGACACCGCGCAGGATGGCGCTGCCTCCTATGGAAACATGAAGCCCATCAAGGCTGAGCTTTTCGGACGGTGGTGGGGCAACGCTCATGGGATCAGGCGGCTTTTGATTTCCTGCCGAGATAGACTTCTTTCACCCGCTCGTCGGATTGGACCTTATCGACCGGGCCTTCGCAGAGGACGTGTCCCTGGTGGAGGACAGTGACGGTGCGTCCCTGGGAAATCTGGCGAACAAACTCCATATCGTGCTCGATGACGACGATGGTGTGCTTCCCTGCCAGGGAAAGCAGAAGCTCGCCGGTGCGGTAGGTTTCCTCATCCGTCATCCCGGCGGCGGGTTCATCGACAAGAAGCAGCCGCGCCTCCTGTGCGAGGAGCATCCCGATTTCCAGCCACTGTTTCTGGCCGTGGGCGAGCTCGCCTGCCTTGCGGTAGGCATGGGAGGAGAGCTTGATGGTTCCGAGAATTTCGGCGAGGCGTTCTTTCTGCGGATCGGTGATTTTTCCGAAAAGGCTGTGCCAGATACTGCGCGGGCCGGCCATGGAGAGGATGAGGTTTTCCATCACCGTGTGGTCGCCAAAGACGGTGGGAGTTTGGAATTTCCGACCGATTCCAAGGCGGTAGATCTCATACTCGTTGAGCTTGAGGAGATCGTGTTCGGTGTCCCATTCCAGAGTGCCGGTGTCTGGCTGTGTGCGACCGGTGATGATGTCTAGGAATGTGGTTTTTCCGGCCCCGTTCGGGCCGATGACCGTGCGGAGTTCGCCCTCGTCGAGGTAGAAGCTGAGGTCGTTGATGGCTTTGAAGCCGTCGAAGGATTTGTTCAGGCCCTCGGCGGCGAGAAGAAAGGGCTTTTGTTTCATGGTTCCTCAAGAGGTTTGGCTTCCGGCTCAATGACTCCGGGCTTGTTCGGGCGGAGTCCGCGGGCCTTTTTAAACAAGCCTTGGATCTGGGCTGGCAGGCCGACGATTCCTTTCGGCATGAACATCACCACAAGGACGAAGGAACCGCCGAGAATGAGAATCCACAAATCGGGATAAGCACGTGTGGCCCAACTTTTAAGTGCGTTGACACTGACGG
>Ga0335397_10008460_pt1 | contig 12956 bp, 10 predicted proteins | sample MAT04_FD_205740 | JGI IMG/M metagenome (GOLD analysis project Ga0335397, IMG submission 205740) | Freshwater microbial communities from Lake Fryxell liftoff mats and glacier meltwater in Antarctica - MAT-04 (spades assembly) (version 2) ...
CACCAGCAACGCTATAGTATTGGCAATCGCCAGACCGGAGAGCCGGTCCCTTTGCTCGCCGATGGGCGTGTCGAGGCGACATTGATCACAGAGGTCGAGGCGCTGTATCTGACCTTCAAGACCGACATGCGGGAGCGCACCCTGCAATGTCTCGCCCCTGTCGGCGATGCGGATGGGGATGTGGTGTACTTCTCTGACGATGAATGTCCAACCCAGCGCGGGCGGATTGAACAGAACGGGTGCCCGCTCGATGCGACCAATACGCCGTCCGCTTCACGCGCCAGCGCCAGCCCGACTCGCGTCCCCGAGCAGACGCAAGTACCGCCCCCGACGGCAGTGCCAGGGGTACCCCCGACGCCGGTGCCAGTGCCAACGGCAACGCCACGTCCATCGACGGCAGTGCCAGTGCCAGCAACGGCAACGGCAGTGCCAGCAACGGCAGTGCCAGTGCCAGCAACGGCAACGACAGTGCCAGCAACGGCAACGACAGTGCCAGCAACGGCAGTACCAGACGGTGACGGGGACGGCGTTCCCGATAACGTGGATGCGTGTCCATTTGAGGCGGGACCACCTGAACTCAGCGGCTGTCCACCAACGCCAGTGCCGCCAACGTCAGTGCCAGACGGTGACGGGGACGGCGTTCCCGATGACATAGATGCGTGTCCATTTCAGGCGGGATCATGGTGGAACAGCGGCTGTCCAGAGCCACCAACGCCAGCGCCAGGTGCCCCCCCAACCGATAGAGAAGGATAGCTCATGCAGACACGATGCACGTTGTGCGCGCGCAGCGCCCCCGATGGCAATTTGTGGTGTCAGCGGGTGGCGTGTTCCCCCAATCAGCTGATGCCGATTTTCGAGCGTGGCGATCACATCGGTGAGTTCGAGATCAAGCGGGTGATCGAGCAGCTTCCGAATGCCACCCTCTATCAAGTCGATCACAAAGGGGCGCTGGTGTGGCTGAAGATCGCCCATTTGGACACCGACGCCGATCTGCGGGCGCAGTTAGGGTATGCTCGCGGTCTGAAGGATGAGGCGAAGCGCTTGCAGGGGGTTTCTCACCCGATGCTGCCGGCGCTCCTGCCGCCTTACAAAGGAGTTGCCCTCCAAGCTGATCCCTACGGCAAAATTACGTTGGATGGACGGCTGTACTATTACAGCGTGTTCGCCGCTGTGGAGGGGGCAACGCTACGGGAGATGCTCAACGAGACGCCGCAGCCTGCCCTCGATGAGGTCGGCATGATCGCGGTGCAGATCGCCGAGGTGCTGGTGTATCTGCGCGAACAACTCAAGCTGCGGCATCTGGCGCTCATCCCGGAACGGGTGTTCATTCGTCGTGACCGAGAGGGTCTGCCGCGTGTACTGTTGCTCGATCTCGGTCTAGCCGCCCCGCGCGATCAAAATCGACTGCCAGCCCATTTGGCGGAACGGCTAACGCGCTTCGTGCCCGTCGCTTACATAGCACCGGAAACGTTCGAGGGGCGTTACAGCGCTCAGACCGATGTCTATGGGCTGGCGGCGCTCCTCTTCGAAATGCTGGCGGGACAGCCGCCTTTTGACCGTTTCAACACGACCGGCGCACTGACTCGACGCCTGATCAGCGACGGCGAGACGGCGCAGCTCGTGCGCGTGGATATCGCACAGGGCAAGCTCAAAGGGTTGACAGATACGGTACAATCCGGTCTCAATGTCAGCGAAGATAAACGTGGGTTGAGCGATGTGAGCGGTTTTCAACAAAGGTTGGAGACGTGGTTTGGTGCCATGCCCACCGAGCGCACACGCCGCTTCACGCTGAGCGAGGAACAGCGCTTCGTGATTCTCAGTGCGTTGGTGGCGATAATCGCGGTGGCGTTGGTGATCGGCATCGCCGCCAGCGCGGGCATTATGCAGTGAGGGCGGAGAGCGGACGCGACCGTGATAAAGAAACGCGGTCGCGTCCGGTTTAGCGGTTAGCGGAAGCTGAAGCGCCCAGCCGCACTGTCGTCGGCGTCGCGCAGATAGCGCACGGCGTTGTTCACATCACGGCTCATCTCGGTGCAATAATTGGCGAGAAAGTCGATGCGCCCCTTGAGGCGTTCGGTATACAGGCGCAACGCAGCGCCGCCCACCATTCCGGTAAAGGCAGTCAGGTCGAGCAGGGTCATCACCGCTTGAAGCACTTGGCTGACGCTTTGCAACACGTTAGCCATGTTCTCGAAGCCGCGCGCCATATTCTCGACGGCATCATAATCCATCTGTGTGATCTCGGGAGTCATTATCGGTCAGTCCTTTGGCTGGCTCAGATTGAGCGGAAAGTATCGTGTAACTGACCGACGGCTGTCTTAACCTGACGGTCGGCGTCGTCGATAATGTCGATGGCACGCTGTTGGTTGGTGTTGGTGGTCTGCAAGGTGTTGATGAAGCCACGCATCATCGTCATCATGTCGTTACGAACCACGTCGTTAAAGGCATTGGCTCCAGCGCCTTTCCAGGCACCGCCGGCGACCTGTGTCAGGTAACTTTCCAGCACGCGCATTACCTGCTGCTCGACGACGCCAACCTGATTGTTCACCTGTCCGCGTCCGTTGGCGACGGTCTCACGGGCGAATTTTAGTGCTTTGCGAAATGCGGATGACATCGTTCACAGCTCCTTTTTCCTACTAACCCGCTTCTTGGACGATACGAGCGTTGGCATCATCGGCAAAATCGATGGCTGCTTGAATGTCGTTCTGGAATTCGAGCGCTTTGTCGCACAGCTCGCGCACCTTCTGGGTCAGGGTGGTTTGCAGCGCCTCGATGAATTCGTTGCCGCCATCCCCGATCAAACCGCCACCCTCGATCATCTGCGCGATGCTTGCTACTTCTCGCAAAGTCTCTTCGAGTTCTGTTTCGGTATTTTTGAAGGTTTCTTTCATCTCGAGCATCATCCGACGATCAATTTTAAAATCCATAGGTCATCTTCCCCTTCATCTGATACAGCCGGTGGGTGCCGAGCCGACTAAGCCTTCATCTCGATCTGAACATTTTCAAAACACTTGGCGGCGGCATCTTCCGCCGTCTCTACGACGCTGCTGGTGCTGGCAGTGGTGCTGCTGGCAGCGCCTAGTGCTTCAACGAGGCGCTTCATGCGGGGCAGAAAACTGCCCTGCATCTCATTATCGAAGGCAACTGAACCGACCCCGATCCAGCCTTCGGTGCACAGGTTTTGGGCTTGGGATTCCAACTGGCGCACGATCTGTTCCCAACGGTCGGATCGACGGCTGAAAAGGGTCTTTATTTGATCCAAAATTTCGTAATCGGCTTTGATCTCCGGTGAAGCCATGAGTTGAGCACATCCTTTCGCTGCATAACCCTTTCACAAGTGTAATACATAAATGGATTTTTTGCACACTCCCAAAACCGAAAAATTCATGAATATGACTCCCGTAACGATTTATTAACGATTTTGTCGGTTTTGCATCGGACCCGTATAAACGCGCATCTCCATCCAGACGCTGTCACCGAGTTTAATGGTGACACTGCTCCCGCGCTGGACGACATGCTTACCCCGCAAGCGCTTCGGTGCATCAGCAAAGTCTGGCTGCCCTAGGTCTTGGATGTAGGTCGCGGTCTTGGCAGAGTTAGAGACATCTTCGATGATGTAGACACCGTTCTGAATGTCGTAGCTGATGATTAGGTGGCGGGCAGAGACCGTTAGGTCGTCAATCAGGCTCAAATGGCTCTCTACGCCGCGCCCGACCACATAACCGGAGAGGCTTTGCACGATTTCGGGCTTAAGGTCGATAGTCTGCCCAATCTGCGTCTTAGCGTCCCGGATATACAATTGCGCGGCTGGGATAGCAGGTAGGCGGGAAGGAGGAACATTGATAATAATAGTTCCTGGAGTTTTTGTGTTAGTGGATGCAAGGATGTAGTCGGTGGGATCGTGTCTCGCATTTTCGGGCGTCACAATAATTGAAGGCCCTGTCGGTTTATTGCCCGGTATCAATACGTTATTGCCTAGCTGGGCGACGCGACCAGAACGGGAACGGGAACGGAGGAGGAATAAGCCCCCGAAGATGAATCCGGCGATCAGCACGCCCAATATCAACGGATGCCCGAAGAACCCACCGAGCGATTGCAAAAACGAGGGCGTGGGCGGGGCATAAGCAAACTCGGACGTAAACGACTCGGCGATGAGCGGCTCATTATTCGCGTCATAGGGGATAGCCGACACGACATATTCGGCGGCTTGCAAGTCTTCCGTGGGGATGCAGTGTTGATCGGGAACACCGTTCAAGCGTTCCGGTCCATACACCAGCCGATTCACCTCTTGCAGGCTTATCGAGATTTCCAGCATCTTGACGGTGCCGAGATTAGTGCCGATTAGGTCGATACAGATCGAATCGGCGTCGGGGGAGACAGCGACACTACCGAAGGTCAACGAGAGCGGCGGGGGCACGGGCAGGCTGAACATGCTCACGAGCGCCTCGTCTAGGAGCGGCGAACCGTTGAAGCTGATCGGTTGGATAGTAACAGTGTAGCGTTCACCGGAAATCACCCCGATACGCGGTAAACAGACCTCAGTAGGAGCGCTGGGGACGTTGACCGGATCACCGATGGTCAGACCGTCTTCGGAGGTAATGGTGAAGCGGGTCTCCCGTACTTGCGCGGTGCCGAGCGTCGTTAGGCGGAGGAGGATACACGCCCCATCCTCACGAAGTCGCTGGGAGTCGAGGGTCATCTGAACGGGGATGGCGGGCACATCACCGAGTGGGAGATGCACATACTGACGGGTGAGTGGTTCCACTAATAAGGACTGTCCAGCGCTATTTAAGGGGGTGACGCGGATCACGTAGCGGCTGTTGGCGATCAGTCCGGTCAGTGGGATGGCGATTTGAGTCGGCTGTTCGCTGAGGTTGACCGCTATCGGATCGACAATTTGCTCAAGCGCCCTCGTACCATTCTCGGCGAGGAAGGCGAAAGATACTGTACTGGCGCGGCTGATACCGCTGGCGCGCACCATGAAGCTGAGGATATTCTGTTCAGGCGTGTAGATGAGATCGTCGATGGCAAGGCTGAGGGGGGGCACAAAATCGCGCGGCGACGTGAAATTCACCGGAGTGCGATCAAGCGCAATGCCACCTTCCAGATACGGGATCAGGTTGATTTGATTAGCACCGGCACGCGGGTAGAGCGTCACTTGCGCCAACCATTGGTTACGCAGCGCATTCAGGACGGTGCCGAAAGCCGTCGCCAGATCGCTTTCGCCACCCACCCGCGAAAAGGCACCAGTAGATTGGGAGATGATGCTCAGTTCGGCTTCATTAACTCCCACTCCGGATACGCTGTCGCCGTCTAGCCCGATGGTGTAGATGGGGATCCTCGTGCCCAGTTCAGGACGCTGAGCGTAGCGCGCTATTCCCAGCGCATCAATGCTGCTGCATGGTCCGGTGCCATCGCCGCGCTCATCCACCCCATCCGTGAACACGATCACGGCGCGGCGTCCATTCGGTTGCAGCGCGGTTTCATCGATGGCGGTTTGGATCGCGTCAAACAGGCACGTCCCAGCGTTGGGAGTCGAGCGCACAGAATCGATGGTCGATTGCGTCACGCCCGCTGAGTCGAAGCCTTGAAGCTTCTGGACAGTGTCGTTAAAGGTGAACACAGCAAAGCGCGCGTTGGGCGGCGGATTGCTGACCGCTTGGATGGCGGCAGCGCGCATCGTCGGATTGGACTGTTCCATACTGCCACTGGCGTCCAAAACCAGCGCAATCGCGATAGGGAGCTGTGGCTGGGTGACGTTGGCTGGAATCTGCTGTCCGTCCGCAAGTTCAACAATTACTTGTTCAAGCGGTGTTTCAGTTAAGGGAGTGCCAGTGTCGTCAATGATACTAAAGATCATATCCAACCGCAGCGAGTCGCCCTGATCGCTAGGTTCGACATTAAGAATATTCAAGCGCCCGATGTTCTGTGCGTTAGCAATCGCTACGGTACTCACAAAGAGTACCATGAGCATCAGCCCTAGTCGATGTCGTCGGTTCATAGCGCCCCCCAATTTTTTGTGAATTTTAGAAGTTCTTAACTTGTTGAGATTGCAATTTTAGAATATAGTGTAGAGCATAACTCAGCTTTATCGCTTTTTCAAATCAATACTGTTTCTTTCCAAATGTTTCTACTGGAGCGATGGCTGATGGCAGCGCCCGCATTTTTTGACCGTCCCCCACGTCTACAACCGCCCTTCCCTAGTCGGGAGGTATCGATCCCGTCTCCACCTGATAAGGCTGGACGCCAGAATCAGTCCCTCTTGGAGATGATGCTACCACTAGTGACCATCGTCGGCTACATTTTGATCGCGATGGGTGGGCAGGGTCGTAATATCTTGCTAATCATCCCGATGACGTTAGCTATGGGGGTCAGCATCGGCTTAGGGGTATGGCGGCTGATTCAGTCCAATCGCGAGTTTAAGCGCTTGAAGGCAGCATACGAGACCCGACTCGACAGCCACCGCCGTCAGATACTCGAAGCCCATCAACAGCAGCGTGATTTTTATCACTACACCTATCCCGACACTGAAACAACTTTAGCCATCAGCCAACAAGCACCGAATGCCAACAATCGCTTGGGAGCGCGGTTGTGGGAACGGCGCACGGACGATGCGGATTTCGGAGCCATTCGTATTGGCATCGGCACGCGCCCTTCAGCCTATGTGTGCATCCTCCAGCAGGGAATGGAAAATCAAGAAGACCCGCAGTTGGACGAAGCCATTCGGCTCGTCGAAATGTCACGGTATGTCGATGAAGTGCCACTGACCTTGTCGTTGTATCGGGGCAAAACGGCGCAGGATGCGCCTCCGTTCCGGCATACATTGGGGATTTATGCGCAAACGGGGATGGATAAGACCGATACGCACAAACGCCTATATGCGTTCGTCCAGTCGATGCTAGTGCATTTCACGACTTTTCACAGCTACGTGGATACGCATCTCTATCTGATCGGGACAAAGGCGGCGCATATCTACAATGAAGGCAATACGTGGCGCTGGCTCAATGATCTGCCCCATATTGGCGGCGTACAGGACAGCCATGTCTGTTTCGAAGATGAGACGATGTTTATCCCGAATCCCAACCGCTACGAGGAACGCCTGCCGTACTTCTGGAAAAACCTGCGCGCTGAACTGCAAGCGCGTCAGCTGCGCTTGGCTGATCGCGACTGGACGGGTGGCAATCTGCCTTTCTTGTTGGTGGTGGTCGATAGAGTCCAGATGGCGTCCGACTCGAAATTGCAAAATATCGAAACTGAAGCTGCCATCAGCTTGATCATGCAATCTGGGGCAGAACTCGGCGCGGCATTGATCTTCCTGTCTGAGGGTGCGGCAGGTATACCGTCTACCTGTGAGGCAATCATCGAGCTGGATACCAGCGATGCGCAGCGAGTCGTCTATCGATATGCCGAGGTCGGGGTGAACAGCCCGCGCTTAGTCGGGGTAGCTGATCAGTTCTCGCACAGTTTGACCGAGTATGCGCAACACTTGAAAAACATGCAGATTCGGGTCAGCGCTGCCAATACGCTCGCCAGTAGCATCGACCTGCTGCAATTGTTCGATAGAGGGAATATCGAAGAGCTTAAGATCGCGGATCGCTGGCTCGACAGCCGGAAGTCGGAAAATGCGACGTGGCCTCGTGTCACCATTGGGGTACGACGCGGAGGGGAAAAAAGTGAACTGGTCTTCAGTGCCGATGAAGCGGGCGTGCATGGCATGGTCGCCGGGACGACAGGCAGCGGTAAATCAGAACTGCTGCTGACGCTGATCGCGGGCTTGGCAGCCAACTACGATCCGAGCATCGTCAATTTCATCCTCGTCGATTTCAAGGGCGGCGCGGCGTTCGAGGAATTCCGCTATCTGCCGCACTGCGTCGATGTCATCACCAACTTGGACGCCGCAAATGTGGATCGCATGTTCGCATCAATCAAGACCGAACTCGACCGTCGCAGCAAACTCATCGCCGATACCGGGGTCAAGCACATCATCGAATATCGTGAGAAAAATTTGCACACGACACAAGAGCCAATGCCTTCGCTATTCATAATTGTTGACGAATTCGCGGAGATGGTGTCATTGTATCCCGACTCCCGCGCTCAGCTCAACAGCATCACCCGCCTAGGACGTGCCATTGGGGTGTCGCTCATCCTCGCCACCCAGAAACCCGCCGGGGCGATCACCGATCAGATGCGGGCAAACATGAAGTTTCGCATCTGCTTGCGCGTCCAAGAAGCGGAGGACAGCCGGGAAGTCATCGGACGCAGCGACGCGGCACTACTGCCGCCCGGCATCCCCGGGCGGGCATACATCCAGATCGGCAATCAGCAACCGGAACTGATTCAGGTCGCCCGCACGGGCGGACCCTACTACCAGCGGGCGAATGCCATCATCTTGCCCCCGGTGATCTGGTATGGGCGGGAACGCCGGCGCGCCGAAAGCGCTCCCGAGACGCTCTCAGCCGCCCTCGTCAAGCACATGCACACGCTCTCGGTGGAACCGAAGTACGAAGTCGCGGAACAATACTCGCCGTGGCCCCCCTCCCTCCCTAGCTATTTAGCACTGGATACGCCGCTGAGTCCGAAAGCCGGCATCCCCATCGATCCGTATTATGTTGATGAGCGTGATCGCCAAGCGATGCAGTCTGCCGACCCCGACGCAGCGCCTGTCCTTGAGCCAGCGCTGCTGTTGTGGCAGCGTGGTTTCAGCGAATGGACGTTGCGAAATTGGGATCATCCGCAGATGCTCGCGCCGGCGGTCGGCATCATGGATAATCCATACGCCTTCGACCGTAAGCAGATTCTCTATCGTGTCGATCTGCGGCGTGGACATCTGATCGCCTTCGGCGCGAGTGGATGGGGCAAAACGACCTTCCTGCGGACGTTTCTGCTCAGCCTCGCGGTCACTCACACGCCCGATCAGGTACAGGTCTACATCCTCGATCTGGGCGGAAGCAACTTTGATATCTTCTCGGCACTGCCTCATGTAGGCGACGTGATCACCCTGCTGGAGGGAGAAAAGATCGCCCGCCTGATCCGCCGCCTGAACGACGAGATCACCCGCCGCAAGCGGGTCATCGCCGAGTCCAATGTTCCGGACATCTTCGCCTACAACCGCAAACATCCCGACAAGCCGATCTCAGCTCTGTGCATCCTGCTGGATAATTTCGCCGGGCTGACGGAAAACTATGAGGCAGTGGCGGATGCGCTCATCCCGCTGCTACGTGAAGGCAAGAACAGTGGTGTTTACTTCATCGCGACCGCTGACCTGCCCGGAGCGGTGGGAGGCAAACGACTGAACCAATTTCAGCAAATCCTGACGCTGCATCTCAACGACTCCGGCATGTACGGCGACCTCGTCGGACGGGGATCGCCCCCGGTCGGGGAGATTTACGGGCGGGGGTTGGTGCGGGTTGAACGGGCGATCAGCCGCGTCCCCCTAGAGGTGCAGATCGCCGCACCGGTCGGCTTGACACCTGATGAGATGGCGAAGGCGTATGCTCAGGCGGATCCGAAAAATCCACTACCCGCGGAAGATCAAACGCCGCTGCTCGATGAAGAAGTTGCCATCAATGCCCTCAATCTGGTGGGTGGCGAACGCTTGAAAAGCGTAATCGACACCCTCGCGGGGGCATGGAAGAAAGAAAAGCCCGCAAAGATCGACACGCTGCAAGATCATATCCAGCTCGTTTTGCCGGCTCTCGATGCGCCGCCCGCACCGAAGCGGCAGATCACGGCGGTCATCGGCATCGACGACCGCACCCTGAAACCGTCGGCATTCGATCTCTCGACAGACTCGCATTTCGTCGTCATGGGCGCGCCGCGCTCCGGTCGTACAACCGTGCTGCAATCGTGGGTATTGTGGTTAGCTGCCCATCATCCGCCGGAACAAGTCAGTATGGTGCTGATCGATGTGCGCCGCCGCTTTTTCGAACTGAGCGACTCGCGAGGCGCGACCGGGGAACGGCGCTCGTTGGCGGAACTACCGCATGTTTTGGGTGTCGTCTCCAAAGCCGACGACCTCGCGGCGTTGGTCAAGCGCCTCAAATACGAATATGAGGTACCGTCTGCTGCTGATGAGGTCATTCACCGCCCCGAGATTTTCTTATTCATCGACAACTACGACCGCCTGATGGATGGACAGGACAAGACGCTCGATGCGCTGCAAAAAACGCTTGCCAACCTTGCAGCGACCTACTATACGGACGGTTTGCATGTCGTGGTGGCGGGCGTGCCGGGGATTTTGAACGGGACGGATTTCGTCAAGCGAGTCTGGACGAACGAATACGGGTTAGCGCTTGGGAGCGACAAGGTCGCCGATGAGATGCGCGGTAAAGTGCCTCGCCATATGCGCGATCAGGAACTCCCCCCCGGTCGCGGTTTTCTAATCACTTCTGGCAAGACGCAACTGACGCAAATTATGACGGTCATCGGACGTGACAGCGATACCCCCGCAAGCGACGTGATCGCCGCTCTCGACCCGCTCGTGAAAGTCTACCGAGACATTCCCCCCTATTCGTGGCGCTACGAGGTGGATATCGCATCGGGGCGGTTGGTCGAGGAAGCGGCAGCGCCACCGTCTTCTATGTCCACAACGCACCAGAAGTTTGAATATACCCCACAGACCCTCTCGTCGCTCTTCACGCCGCGCATTGTCTTGCTGTTGTACCAGCAGGGGCAGGATCAAGAGTTTGCTCGGCTTGGCTTGCGGATCAAAGAGGGTGAGTATTTATCAAACTATTCCGATGAAACAGGGGTCGCCGAGTTCATCGAAGATGGGCGGCTCATCCTTCCTCAAACGCTGACTTCCGAACAGCGCACCATGCTCGATAAGTTCATCACCGAACACGCCTCTGACGACAAGTCCAACCCAGAAGGGGGAGCAAATGCCTGAAGGCTATCTGAACCTGACCATCCGTATTCCGACCGGCGAGGGTAATATCGACTATCGCGCCGATGTGCGCGCCGAACTGGAAGTGGATGCTTTCATCGCCCAGATCAGGAAGGAATTTGGCGAAGAACTGCCCCTTACGATTCGGCATCAGGATATTTATCTCTGGCGTTACGGCGGTGTGACCTTTCTAGATCCGCAAAAGACGCTCGAAGGGCAAGGGGTTCGGGACAACAGTTATTTGATCTGCGGCGACAATCCGCCCAATCTCGAACCATTTCGCTTGGACTCCGTTTGGCTCGATCAGATCGCGAATTGGCAGAGCGTGCCAGAGTCCTATCGTGGCTTTCGCTTGACCGATAAAAGCTCTGGTCAGGTGCTTGCTTGGAACTACCTCCCGTCCTATCTTGGGCGTCCCATCGACACCACTCTGCGTCCGGCTTTACGGAATATCGACATCACTCAAGATCTTTTCGGGGATCGGTACAAGTCGATTTCAGTCGGTCACGCGCTGTTGTTTTCGCAACGATACCACGATGAGCAAGTGCTTTATCTGGTGCCGATGAAACCGCAGAATCCGGTGTTTGTCAACGAATACGAGGTTGAACATCATGTCGCCTATCCATTGGAAGATAGCGACGAAATTCGCCTTGGTCAGACAGATGTGGTGGTGGTCTTCACACGGTCAATATAAGGTGGGCTTTGTAGGTATCTTGAGGGAAGATGGTCATCATGGGGACTGCGCCAGAAATTCAGGTCAATTACGAACAGATCGATGCGGTCGCGGCGAAATTCGAGGCGCTGTCGCAAAAGCTGACGGCGGTCACGCAACTGTTCATGAGACAGTACGAGGGGCAAATGATTGTTTGTATTCCTTGTGCCTGACTCCATCCTTTGTAGCTTGATATTCTGTTCGTGCTATAATAAATCACTTCAGCGAGCATACCCCCTGCCCCAACTGACTGCTGCCCAGATCATGAACATCATCACGCTAATCGAGTCATCCTGCCGCACCGAGAACGAGCGCCGCGCCTTGATAGAACTCGTTTTTGCTGGCGTCTCCCACAAGGCGGACATCGACATAGGGGGCGCACCGTTAGAATTCACCCGCTGCCTCGTTTTCCGCTTGATCGACTACGGCGCAATCGCGCCGGATCAGCCAGCGCTGAGGGCACGGGTGCTGCCGAGCGCGTCGGGGTGGTAGTAGCTGGAATCGCCAGACTGAGTTTGCGAGACGATCTGCCCGCCGCCCAACACGTAGCTGGTCAGCAGCGCGCCCGATCCGTCCAGTTCGGCGATCACGTCGCCATACGTCGAGAGTTCGTCCCACACAAATTGGCGGGTGTTCGCGCCGAGGGTCGAGGTCACGCGGCGTCCGTATTCCAGCCAAAACATTCTCAAGCGTGCGGGTAATCCCTCAATCGCTTCCATTGGCAGTCCCCAGCGGGCTGCTTGCGTTCGAGTAGTCTCAGGGTCATTCGTCTCATTTTCCCACAATCCCTCTCAATTTCAGTGAATCACGAAAGTATATTCCCACCCCTAAATCCCCTCCCCACTTCGTAAAGAGGGGACTTTTAAGAACTGTTGTGAGCCGTTCTCTCCCCCTCTACATGCAATAGGGAGGGGGCTGGGGGGTGGGGATAATCAAATCTGTGATTCACTCAATTTGTAATGTGACATTGGCGAAGATGCTGTTGGCGAATCAAAATAGGAGATGATCCGTAGGGGCGCAATGCCTTGCGCCTGCACAAAAAAGACACGCCGACCCTAGATAAAATCAATTCGCCAACAGCATCGGCGTAGTAGTCACGGATGTTCTTGATTTCGTTCGCTGTGTGGGTCCGGTAAATCCCTAAATGCGTCCAACAAATTTTTGAGTCCTGATTCATCCATGGCGACACCTTCCTGTTTGTCACTATTGTCCCTGATCCCTCACTTTTCATGCAATCGCCCTACTTCATGTGTAATGAACGCGCAATATGTCACTGTATAATTTGGGTTATGGATATTCAACCGCACACCAGTATCAGCATGATCAACCAGTTTAGGCGGTATCAAGGCGTGCTGGCGC